>Ga0208980_10000934_pt1 | contig 17335 bp, 7 predicted proteins | sample WetSurMetagenome_3_FD_187993 | JGI IMG/M metagenome (GOLD analysis project Ga0208980, IMG submission 187993) | Wetland microbial communities from Twitchell Island in the Sacramento Delta, sample from surface sediment Aug2011 Site A1 Bulk (version 2) | ecosystem: Environmental > Aquatic > Marine... | reverse complement strand
TCCGTTATACCGCTTTCCATGCTTTTTGCGGTTTCAATGATGAACATTTTTGGGGTATCAGGTAACCTGATGAGCCTCGGAGCAATTGATTTCGGATTGATAGTTGATGGTGCAGTCATTATAGTTGAAAGCGTTGTTCACCGGATCTTTACCAGCAAAAGTCATAATGTGGGTGTTAAAAGTCTTACACAGGCCCAGATGGACGAGAATGTACTTGAATCTGCAAAAAGGATGATGAGTTCTGCAACTTTTGGCCAGATAATAATACTTATTGTTTATCTCCCTATAATGGCTCTTGTCGGAATTGAGGGCAAAATGTTCCGGCCAATGGCTCAGGTTGTTACCTTTGCACTTCTTGGTGCAGCAATTCTTTCGCTTACATATGTGCCAATGGCTTCTGCACTTTTCCTGAGTAAGAAAACAGATCACAAACCTTTTTTATCTGAAATTCTGATGAACTGGTTCCGGAGAGTTTTTGATCCTTCTATTGCTTTCGCGCTCAGCCATAAGCTGGCAGTCTCTGTTTCAGCTTTAGTTCTTTTCCTATTCAGCCTATTTGTGTTTAGCCGGTTAGGAGGGGAATTCATTCCCCAGCTTGAGGAAGGTGATCTTGCTTCAGGTGCTATGACGCTGCAGGGAGGCTCCCTGACGAATACCATTGATCAGGTGATTAAGGCAAATAAGATTTTGCTTGAAAATTTTCCTGAGGTCAGGCATGCCGTTTGCAAGATCGGAGCCGGAGAGATTCCAACAGATCCGACACCAATGGAAACCGGTGATTATATTATCACCCTCAAAGATAAAAGTGAATGGGTTTCAGCAAAAAGCCGGGAAGAGCTGGTAGCAAAGATGGAAGAAAAACTGGTCGTGCTGGCAGGTGTTAAATTTGAATTTCAACAGCCTATAGCAATGCGGTTCAATGAATTAATGACAGGATCTAAACAGGATATCGCCATCAAAATATTTGGAGATGACCTTGCCACCCTTGCAGAAAAAGCATCGGAGGTGGAAAAAATTATACAAACAATATCAGGTGTTCAGGACATAAATGTTGAAAAAGTAACAGGTCTTGCTCAGATTCAGGTTGAGTATAACCGTGACCGGCTGGCACAGTATGGCATGTCTGTAGCTGATGTAAACAGTGTATTAAGAACCGCTTTTGCAGGTAGCCAGGCGGGTGTTGTATTTGATGAGGAAAAACGTTTTGGACTGGTAGTCCGGCTCGATAAAGATTACAGACAAAGTCTGGATGATATAAGAAACCTTACGGTGGCAATTCATGATTCGAAACAGATACCTTTTGAACAAGTTGCAGATATTTCGATAAAATCAGGTCCTGCACAGGTCTCACGGGAGAATACAAAACGCAGGATTACAATTGGTTTCAATGTCAGAAACCGCGACGTGCAAAGCGTGATACGGGATGTTTCCGGTCAAATAGACAGCAAGATTAAAATGCCTGCAGGTTATCTTGTAACATATGGTGGTCAGTTTAAGAATCTTGAAGCTGCCCAGAAGAGACTATCAATTGCTGTACCGATAGCACTGCTTTTGATTTTCGTTCTGCTCTATTTTACATTTAATTCAGTAAAACAATCGCTCCTGATTTTCTCAGCAGTTCCAATGTCTGCCATCGGAGGAATTTTTGCCTTATGGATTCGAGGAATGAATTTCTCAATTTCTGCAGGTGTTGGATTTATCGCGTTATTTGGCGTGGCAGTTCTGAACGGAATTGTACTGATAGCCGAATTTAACCGTTTAGAAAAGGATGGGATTAGCGACATCAGTATTAGAGTCCTCAAAGGACTTAATGCCAGACTTCGTCCGGTGATTATGACTGCTGCAGTTGCCTCACTTGGATTCCTGCCAATGGCATTATCAACATCAGCAGGAGCTGAAGTTCAAAAACCTCTCGCAACAGTTGTAATAGGAGGACTTCTTACTGCAACAATTCTTACTTTGATTGTTTTGCCGGTATTTTATGTCATCTTTTCCTCAGGGAAGACAAAAATTAAAAAAAGGAGTCCGGTCGGAAAACAGATTATACTGATTCTCTTGTTATTTACAGCATCATCAGTTTTTAATAAAGCGTCAGGCCAGCAGACAAAACGAATTAATCTGCATGACGCCATACAGACTGCTCTTGACAGTAATCTCACCATTAGATCTGCTGCATTCACCCTCGATGCCCGCAAGGCCTTGAAAGGAGCTTCAGTTGATATTCCAAAGACAGTGATTGACGGCCAATACGGACAGTTTAATTCATATACCAACGATAACAGTTTTACTATTTCCCAGTCGTTTGCGTTTCCATCTGTATATGTGAATAAGTCTAAACTCGCCAGTGCAAATATAAAAAGCAGTGAGTGGCAATATAAGGTTTCACAGGTTGACATTGCAACACAGGTTAAGCAGGTTTACTGGGCATATGTTTATCTGACAGAAAAACAAAAATTACTCTCGTACCAGGATAGTCTGTTTTCGTTATTTACTAAAGCAGCGGACCTGAGGGCAAAATCAGGAGAAACCAACCGGCTTGAGATGATAACAGCCAGGTCACAGAGCCTCGAGATCAGAAACCAGTTATTCCAGGTTAAGGCAGATATCGGCATATACAGCAGAAAACTCAAATTACTTTTGAACAGCAAACTAATGCCAGTCCCTGAGGAAATAAAATTACACAGAATTGAGTTTATTATTCCCCTGGATAGTATGTCAGTTTCTGAGAACCCATCCCTGAGTTTTATGCAGCAACAAGTCAAAGTTACTGAGATAGAAAAGCAACTTGAACGCAGCCAGATGCTGCCTGACATTAGCCTGGGCTATTTCAGCCAGACAATAATTGGTACTCAGGAGATAAACGGAGCACCCAGGTATTTTGGGAATGATTCCCGTTTTACCGGGATACAGGCAGGTATCTCTGTTCCAATCTGGTTTGTCCCGTATAAAGCCAGAACAAAAGCAGCAAAGATAAATGAAACACTGGCCCGGAATGAAGCTGAGTCTTATTCAATAGCTGTTGCCGGTAACTTTAGCTCATTGCTTGATGAGTACAGTAAATTTTCATCGACTGTGGATTACTATGAGAAACAAGCTGTGCCTGAAGCTGAACTAATCATTGATCAGGCGACACTCAGCTATAAAGCAGGTGCAATGGATTATCTCGATTATGTACTGACGCTTAACAGAGCTCTGGCAATAAAGCAAAACTATCTTGATGCACTCAACAATTGCAACCAGACTATCATTTCCATTGAAAATATCACAGGCAAAATTTTTTAAACAATGAACACCATGACAAAATATTATTTTCAAGTCTTAACGATCATTCTAATACTATCAATTATTCCTGTTTCATGCAACAGAAGCAATAATCAAAATGCTGTAACAAAATCTGCGGAAGTACTCCCTGAAGATATAGTTGAATTGCGGGAAGACCAGATTAAGCTGGCTGATATTAAACTGGGAGCCGTTGAAATGCAATCTCTTGGCAAAGTGCTTAAAGTCAATGGTATTATATCAGTAGCTCCTAAGAACTTCGCCACCGTATGTATGCCATTTGGCGGATTTGTCAAGAATACAACACTGATCCCCGGTAATGCCGTAAGTAAAGGGCAGATACTGGCTGTAATCGATAACCAGGACTTTGTGGATGTCCAGCAGTCCTTTCTTGAAGCCAGGAACAGATTAGCTTTTGCAGAAGCAGACTATAAGCGTCATTCTGATTTGTATAAAGAGGATGTCTACTCCGAGCAAAATATCCAGCAGGTAACTGTTGAATATAAAAATTTAAAAGTACTCGTTAAATCATTGGAACAAAAACTTTTACTGATCGGGATCAACCCTGAACAACTCAGGGAGGATAATATAAGCAGTACAGTCAACCTGTTATCACCTATCAATGGTTTTCTCAAGGCAGTCAATATTAATATTGGCAAATATGTTAACCCTACTGAAGTACTGTTTGAAATCGTGAATAATGATGACCTTTTTCTTGAACTCACATTATTTGAGAAGGACGCTGATAAAGTTGCTAAAGGTCAGAAGGTTAAATTCTTTGTGAACAATGAAACTGAAACACATGAAGCTACAATAACTCAGACAGGCAAATCAGTAGGGGAGGATAAAACCTTTATGGTTTATGCAACCGTATCAAGCAACTGTAAAAACCTCTTGCCGGGCATGTATGTAAATGCTTTTATATCTGAATCTGATAATCAGGTTGCTGCTCTGCCATCAGATGCCGTTGTAAGCTTCGATGATAAGGATTATATCTTTACCTATGAGAAGGATAAAGAGGAGGCTGGCAAGGCATTTTCCGAGTACAGGATGATCGAGGTCAAAAAAGGAGTTACAGGTTCAGGATTTACAGAGATAAGGCTTCCGGATGGACTTAATGCTGCCACTTTAAAAGTAGTCATAAAAGGAGCATATACTCTTCTTTCTGCCAAGAAAAACGCTGGTGAGATGGCTTGCTAGTATTGAACTCTGCACTCTGCGCCCTGCGCCCTGAGCCTCTACCAGTTGGAATCATACCACGATCTTACATCTGTAGCAACCATTCCTGCGCTGATAGCAGCTTCGATACCGAGATCGCCATCTTCAAAGACCTCGATGAATTTTGGTTCAACATTCATAAGATCTGCACATTTCAGGAAGGTTTCAGGATGCGGCTTGAAGTTTTCCACATCATTGGCTGTTATAATAATATCAAAATATTTCCGTAGACCGGTAACCTCGAGAGTTCGTTCAACTGCCTCCCTGTGTCCTCCTGTACCTACAGCCATAGGCATTTTCCTCCAGTATTTCTTTACAATATCCACAACCGGGATGATAGGTTTAACAAGATGTTGTTCTTTATAGAATTCCAGCAGCTTTTCATCCATTATCTGATCAATAGTAACACTCTCCCCGAGATTGCATTTCTTGATAATCTCATCTGCTATTATCCATCCTGGCGTACCTGTATGTTTTCTCAGGAAAGCAGTATCAATATCCGCACCAAATTTACGACAGGCCAGACGCCAACCTTTAAAATGGTATGGCATGGTATCTGCAAGTGTTCCGTCGAGATCAAAAATCAACCCTTTAATACCTGATTTAATATCGTACTGCATTTTTTTTATTTAATGCGGCAAAGGTAAAAAGAAAACTGAAAGCAGGAAAAGTATAAAAATTGTATGAATTGTTAAGGTTCAAAAAATGCATTATACAGAGTTTTTTAAGCTTTCAACCCATTCAACCCATTCAACCCATTCAACCCATTCAACCCATTCAACCCATTCAACCCATTCAACCCATTCAACCCTTTCAACCCATTCAACCCAATCAACATCTTCAACTATAACTCTCTTGTATCTTCTGGAAATTCTTTTGACATATCTGAAATTTTGTATCTTGCGAGCTATCTGAAAAGCAGGATTTTTATGATTGTTAACCAAATGTCATATCCGGAACTAAATACAGACCTTAAGGAATTGCAGCAAAAGTATAATTCAATGAAAGAATTATATGAGAAAGAAATCTCCACTCTACGTCAGGTAGAAGGAGCTCTTGCTAAAGAACAATTCCTGATAAACGCTTTCATGAATAGCCTGAGCGATCATGTATATTTTAAAGATCTGGAGTCCAGATTTCTAAGATCTAATAAGTCACAGGCTAATTCGTTTGGTCTGAGTGATCCGGAACAGGTTGTGGGAAAATCTGATTTTGATTTTTATTCTGAAGAAGCAGCCCGCCAGACATTTGAGGATGAACAGACAATTATCAGGACGGGTAATCAGATTCTTAAGGAGGAAAGGCTCACAAGGAAAGATAATTCTGTGGCCTGGTTTTCTGTAATTAAAATGCCTCTTCGTGACAGCAATGATAATATCATCGGTACTTTCGGTATTTCCAGGGATATAACCGAACGTAAGCGAAGTGAACTGGAAAGCAATGCATTGTTTGAAATTATCCAGGGTATTACTTCAACGGATAATCTCGATGAATTATTAAAACTGATCCATAAATCGATCGGTAAAGTCGTTTATGCAGAGAATTGTTTCGTAGCACTCTATAATGAGTTAACCGGACTTTTTAACTTTCCTTATTTTATTGATAAAGTAGATGCGAAACCTTCTCCCTCATCATTAGGAAAGAGCTGTTCTGATTATGTCTTCCGAACAGTCAGGCCACTTGTTCTTACACAGCAGATCTTCGATCAGCTTGTTGAAAAGGGTGAGGTCGAATTAATAGGTTCCAATTCACCAAGCTGGATCGGCATTCCATTGCAGTCACCTTCTAAAATCGTTGGTGTTCTGGTACTTCAGCATTACGAGAAGGAGAATGTTTATTCGGAAAATGATGTTAAGTTTCTGATTTCCATCGGGAGCCAGATTGCAATGGCTATCGAGCGTAAAAAGGCTGAAGAGGAAATTAACCTGAAAAATCAACAGCTGCAGATCATAAATGGTGAAAAAGACAAATTTTTTTCAATAATCGCCCATGACCTGATGGGCCCTCTAAGCGCCTTTGTGTCAGTTACTCAGATTATGACTGAAGAATTCAATACAATGAGTGCTGAGGAGCTGAAGGAAATTGCCTCGAGTTTGAATATCTCTGCATCAAACATTTACAAGCTTCTTGAGAACCTGCTTGAATGGTCTCGTTTGAAACGGGGAGGCCTGGATTTCATACAGGAAGAACTAAACCTGAATAAAATCATTATTACTTGTGTTGATCTGCTGTCTGAATCGTTAAAAAAGAAAGAGATTGAGATATCAGTTTCAGTCCCTGCAGAAATGAAGGTCTTTGCTGATAAACATATGCTGGAAACGGTATTCAGGAATTTAGTCTCAAATGCAATCAAATTTACCTTTTCAGGCGGAAAAGTTAAGATTATTGCAGAATATAGGGGTGATCATTTTGTCGAAGTGAAAGTCATTGACTCAGGAATCGGGATGAATCGGGAGCTCAGGGAGAAGCTTTTTTTGTTAAATGAGAAGACAAGCCGGAATGGGACAGGAGGTGAAATGAGTACCGGACTGGGGTTGTTGTTGTGTAAAGAATTCATAGAACATTGTGGCGGAACCATTTGGGTCGAAAGTGAAGAGGGAAAAGGCAGCATCTTCTCTTTTACACTGTTGCAATTTCATAGTGATGTTGTGTGAAAATGGAAAGAATATGGATTACCGGGCAAAATCCAAAAAGGAACTTTTAGAAGAATTGAAGGACTTGAATCTCAGGTATGATAAACTAAAATTATCATATGATAAAGATATTTCCACAAGGGACAGATCAGAAAAAGAGCTTTTTGCCCATTCTCCTCTAATGTCTGCCTTTACCGAATATACGATAGCACAGACAGACCACAAGAATGGCAGGATATACGATTTCATCGCTTACAGGTTAAGAAGCCAGTTTAATTTACAGGCTGTCTGGATATTAGCTTATGATGAGAAGCTTTCCGGACTGACCATTGCCGCTTCAACTCTAAGCAGTGAAGAAAACTCAAAAATTGAGGGTTACATGGGTGATCCTTTTTATGGATACCGGTCTGTCATTGATCAAAAGAAATACAAGAGTATAATAGAAAGCACAATCAGGAAGGATTCATCCCTCCATGAAATCTCTTTCGGTCTGATCCCTGCACTGGCATGTTCAGCAATTGAAAAGATATTAGATGCCGGTTGGTTTCAGGCTATCACTATGATTGAGGATGGAACTCTTTTAGGAATTATGATAATCGCCGGGTTTAAGGGGATAAATGAATTAGAGAACGATGTTCTGAACGTAGTCGGACAAATTACCTCAAGGTTAATAAGAAAAAGACAGATTGAAAAAGACTTATGGGCAAGTGAGGAGAAATTTCGGAAGGCTTTTGTAACAAGTCCCGATTCAATTAACATCAATCGCATTGAAGATGGAATGTATGTCTCAATAAATAAAGGTTTTACAAAAATCACAGGATATACCGAAGAGGAAGTTCTCGGCAAAACCTCAATTGAGTTAAATCTTTGGGTCGACCATGCTGATCGCGAAAAACTTGTCAGTATTCTTCGAGAAAAGGGAGAAGTTCAAAATTTTGAAACACGGTTTCAAATGAAAAACGGTCATATCGTTGATGGTATAATGTCAGCCACAATAATCGACCTTGACGGGATTCCGCATATTCTAAGTATTTCAAGGGATATTACCCAGCGAAAGCTGATGGAAAACAATCTGAAGAAAAGTGAACTAAGATACAGGGAGTTGATCGAACTGGCGCCGGATGGAATTCTTCTGGGCACCCACGATGGAAAAATTTCTGGTGCTAATACTAATATGCTTAAGATTGCCGGACGGAAACTTGATGAGCTTATTGGGGTTGATATCGCAGTCCTTTTTTCAAAGGATGAATTGTCAAAGGTACCTTTGCGATATGACCTTCTCCAACAGAAGCTACCCGTAACCAATGAAAGATTAATTCTTCGTCCTGATAACAGCACCGTTCCGGTTGAGATGCACACTCTGATGATGCCGGACGGGACTTACCAGTCATTTATCCATGATATTTCAGAACGTAAAAAGGCAGAAGATGAGATCTGCAAATTGAACAGCAGGCTTGAGGAAAGAGTTATTGAACGTACAGCACAGCTGCAGTCGGCGAACAGTGAACTTCAGGCGTTCGCTTATTCTGTATCGCATGACCTCAGGGCACCTTTACGTGCCATCGATGGATTTTCCAGGTACCTTCTTTCCGATTATGGAACTCAGATCGATCCTGAAGGGAAGAGACTTCTGGAACTTATCGGGAGCAATACTCAAAAGATGGATAAACTCATAACTGATATATTATCTCTATCGCGTGTGACACGGGGTGAATATAAAAAATCAAGGATTGACATGACAAAAATGGCGCAGTCAATGGTTAACGAAGCCGTTTCATATAGCAATCAGGAACGTCTCGATATAGTTATTGATCAGCTTCCTGAAATTTATGCCGACCCCACATATCTTAAACAGGTCTGGATTAACCTGATATCCAACGCTGTCAAATTCTCTTCATTGAAAGTGAAACCTGAAATCAGGATAGGGAGTTATATTGAAGATGATTATAATGTTTACTTTATTAGAGACAATGGTGTTGGCTTTAATCCGGAATATGCTCATAAATTGTTTGGAATTTTCCAGAGACTGCATAAAGCGAGTGAATTTGAAGGGACGGGCGTAGGATTAGCTATTGTTCAGCGAATTATTCATCTCCACGGAGGAACAGTATGGGCAGAAGGGGAAGAAGGCCGGGGAGCTGCATTTTATTTCAGATTACCCTCCGGCATGAACTGTAAACGTATATTATAAAAACCTTGGATAATGAGTCAAAAGAATCTGTTTAAAATCCTTTTTGTGGAGGATGTTCCTTCAGATGTCGATCTTGCAGTTTTGGAACTAAGGAAAGAGAAATTAAAATTTGAATATTTTACCGTTTGCACCAGAATTGATCTTATAAAAGAACTTAATCATTTTAAGCCTGATATGATTATTTCTGATTATATGATGCCTTCATTTAATGGTCTGCAGGCACTTAAGGAAACCAAAGCATTCAATCCTGATATTCCATTTATACTATATACCGGCTCAGTGAATGAAGAGATTGCTGTTGAATGTATAAAGGCCGGTGCCCAGGATTATGTGATCAAGGAGCATATGACGAGGTTACCTTTCGCTGTAAAAGAGGCCCTCGAACAGGTCAGGATAAATAAAGAAAGAAGGTTTTCAGAACTGCTGTTAAAGGAAAATGAAGCCAAACTTCAGAGTATTTTTAGTGCAGCTCAGGTGGGTATTGGACTAGTTGTTGACAGAGTACTGATTGAGGTAAATGATTTTTTCTGCAAAATGACAGGATATTACAGAAGCGATATAATAGGAAAATCTTCAGAAATTCTGTATTCCTCTGCAGAGGAATATGCTATTGCAGGTAAAGAAAAATACCGCCAGATTGCCGAGAAAGGAACTGGAACAGTTGAATCAAAATTCAAATGCCGGGACGGTAAGATTCTTAATGTTATAATCAGTTCATCACCTCTGGACAAAAACGATCATAAAAAAGGCATAACATTTACTGTTCTGGATATTACGGAAAGGAAAAAATCGGAGGAGGCTTTGAAAGAGAGCCAAAATTTATTTCAGACATTGTCTCAGGTTTCTCCTGTGGGAATTTTCAGGACTAAACCAGATGGCTACACCACCTATGTTAACCCAAAATGGCTTGAATTATCAGGATTGCCGTCAGACGAAGCTATTGGTTTCGGCTGGCTGAAAGCCGTGCATCCTGAAGACAGGAAACTGATAGAAGCTAGATGGAAATCAGATGTTCAATCACGAACATCATCCATCGCTGAATACCGTTTTCTTAGATCCGATGGGAGCAGTGTCTGGGTAATGGGTAATGCAGTACCTGAATGGATTGATAATGAGGTTGTAGGGTATATTGGTACAATAACTGATATAACAGAGCGCAAACTGACCGAGGAAGCATTAGCTGAAAGCGAAACAAAGTATCGCCAGATGGTGACTCAGAGCCCTGATGGTATTTTCGTTATTGATTTATCAGGAATGTTTATCTCTGTAAACAGGGCAATTTGTGATAAACTCAAATATACTGAAGAGGAGCTGCTTTCTATGAAGATCTGGAGTATCATACCCGAGAATTATCATTCATTTCATAGGCTAAGATTAAGGTCAATAATTGAGGGAAACACTCCTAAAGTGAATGCTGAATATGAGGTAAAAGGGAAAGACGGGAAAATTCATTCTATAGAAGTTTTGTCAGCTCCTTATTATAAGGGTAAGAAATTAGTTGGCTTTCAGGGTATAGCCCGTGATATAACTGAGCGTAAACTGGCGGAGAAATCATTGCGTGAAAGTGAGGAAAGACACCGTAGCATATTTGAAAATGTTCAGGATTTATTTTATGAGACCTCTATTGATGGAACAATTCTTGAGGTTAGTCCCTCCATCAGATTTCTGTCAAAAGGACAATACCAGAGAGAAGAGCTGATAGGTAAATCAATCTTTGATTTTTATTCAGACCCACAGGAACGTATGGCATTTATTTCACAAATAACCGAACACGGAGCAATTTCGGATTTTGAAATAACACTGGTAAACAAGGATGGTACAAGGATACCATGTTCTCTTTCTTCCAAGATTTTTTTCGATCCGCAAGGGCGCCCTTCAAAGATCATTGGCAGTGTCAGAGACATTACCGACCGTAAGAATGTATCAGAGGCCCTCAGGCTGGCAAAGGAAAAAGCTGAAGCAAGTGATAAACTGAAAACGACATTCTTAAATAATATTTCCCATGAAGTACGTACACCTTTAAACGGGATACTCGGTTTTGCAGAAATCATTTCGAAAATCAGCCTTTCAGAAGACGAGAAGAGAGAGTCACTTGCGATGCTATACGAAAGCAGCGATCGTCTGCTGAATACGATAACCAGTTACATGGATATCTCTTTACTGACATCCGGGAATTTCACTGTTCATAAAAAAGACTTCAACCCTGGTCAGGTATTAAAACGGATCTTTGAAAATTATAATACAATCTGTTCTAATCGTAATTTGGAACTTATCCTGGATATTCCTGTGAAAAGTGAAAACATATTGATTAATTCAGATCCTGAAATATTCCAGAAAGTCCTAAATCATCTTTTGAATAATGCTGTAAAGTTTACTGAGAAGGGAAGTATAAGGCTGGGTTTTTCTATTCTTGAGAATGAAATTGAATTTTTTGTAAAAGATTCCGGAATAGGCATCAGAAAAGAATCAATGGAAAACATTTTTAACCGTTTTGAAAAAGAAGACCGGGGGCCTTCCAGACTTTCTGAAGGAAGCGGGCTTGGGTTATCTATTTCAAAAGGGATGGTAGATATGATAGGAGGCAAAATGCATGTAGATTCCGAAATTGGTGTTGGATCCTGTTTTTCAATCCGAATACCATATCAGAATAAGGAAGGCGCCAGCGTACCTCTGACGCAACCGGTGGAGCATAGAAAAAGCACCAGGAAACCTTCAATCCTTCTTGCTGAAGATGATGAAACAAATTCTTACTTTCTTAAAGCACTTCTTGCCCGCGAAATGGATGCAAATGTCTTGCATGCATCGAATGGCAGGGAAGCTATTGAATTATTCAAGGCTAATCCGGATATCGAACTGGTTCTTATGGATATGAAGATGCCGGAAGTCAATGGATTTGAAGCGACAAGACAGATAAAACTGATAAGGAATGAAGTGCCGGTCATCGCAATAACAGCATATGCCATGTCAGGTGATGAGGAAAGAGTAATGGCGGCTGGTTGCGACGGATATCTGAGTAAACCCATTACTAAGAGAAGCCTGCTGCAAAAAATGGCAGAATTCATCGAAATAAAACCTAATTTTCAAAGAGTAATCTAGAAAGCTGTTTGTTTACTCTTTTCAGTTGTTATCTGCTGATTGTCAGTAAAGGGGAAAATTATTTCTTGTATTTCAGAAGGTAGTCTTTCACCTGTCTATAAACATTATCAGGGGTGAATCCCAGCTTTTCATCGAGTACTTTATAAGGAGCTGAATAGCCAAAACTATTCATTCCCCATATTACTCCTTTAGGTCCAACAAGTCCTTGTAATGTAACTGAGAGTCCTGCTGTAAGTCCAAATACTGGAATACCTTCGGGTAAAATTAACTTTCTATAACTCTCGGGCTGATTTCTAAAAAGGCCTTCAGAAGGGGCTGAAACGATTCTGACATTAAGATTATCCTTTTCCAATAGCAGGGCTCCCTCGATCAGAGTGGATACTTCCGAACCACTCGCAATAAGAATTATATCAGGAATATCTTTAGAGTCCTGAACTATGTATGCCCCTTTCTCAGACTGGAGGGCATCATCATACCTTGTGTTCAACGCTGAAGGCAGGTCTTTGATATTCTGTCTTGAAAGGATCAGTGCAGTAGGTGTTTTTTTATTCTCAAGGGCCATTTTCCATGCAATGGTCGTTTCTGCTGAATCTGCCGGACGCAATACAACCATACTGTTTTCACCGTGATGGTTTTTGAGATGTTCCATAAGCCTTAACTGAGCTTCCTGTTCAACAGGCTGGTGTGTAGGTCCGTCTTCTCCCACTCGGAAAGCGTCATGTGTCCAGATGTACTTAACTGGCAACGACATCAGGCAGGCAAGTCTGACTGCCGGTTTCATGTAGTCAGAAAAAACAAAGAATGTACCACATGCCGGTATTAGTCCACCATGCAGGGCAATGCCATTCATCACTGCCGCCATGGTCAGTTCAGATACTCCAACCTGGAGAAACGCTCCGGTAAAATCTCCGTTTTTAAAAGCATGCGTATTTTTCAGGAAACCATCTGTTTTGTCCGAGTTTGAGAGGTCGGCTGATGCAACAACCATATTTTCAATTTTTTTTGCAAGAATACCCAGAACACTGGCAGATGCTGCCCTGGTGGCCGATCCCTCTTTTTGAGGTATTGATTTATAGTCTAATTCAGGGATTTCTCCGGAGTAAAAAGAGTTAAGCTTCCTGTTGAGTTCCACATTCTGAGCGGCCCACTTATCTCTAGTCTCTTTCCATTCCAAAGCTTTCTTTTGCTTTATTTCAAGCACTTTTCTGTAGTACCCGCTTACTTCCGGAAAAATCATGAAAGGATCGGCAATATTGCCCCCGAGGTTAATAAGTGATTTCTCAAATGAGCCTCCGGCCTCACTGACTGGCATCCCATGCGTGGATGTCTTCCTTTCAAAGCTTTTTCCATCAGCATCAAGAAGCCCTTTCCCCATGATTGTTTTACCTATAATTATAGTTGGTTTATGCTTTTGAGTAATTGCAGATGACAGGGCAATTCTTATCTGATCCTGATCATTACCATCTATCTCAATGACATTCCAGCCCCATGAGGTGTATTTCATACCAGTGTCTTCAGCTGTAACGGAATTCGTTTCCGTTGAAAGCTGAATATCATTTGAGTCATAAAACATTATCAGGTTGCTGAGGCCAAGAAATCCGGCAAGACGACCAGCTCCCTGGGATATCTCTTCCTGAATGCCACCGTCTGAAATGTAGGTAAAGATCTTATGGGCAAATAATTCGCCGAATCTGGTTGCCAGGAACCTTTCTGCAATAGCAGCTCCAACAGCCATTGTATGACCCTGGCCCAAAGGACCTGAAGTATTTTCAATTCCTCTCATTATGTCAAGTTCCGGATGACCCGGAGTAGGACTTCCCCACTGACGGAAATTTTTTAACTCTTCAATCGTGAAATGACCAGTCAGAGTCAGAATTGAATATAGCATTGGCGACATGTGTCCCGGATCGAGAAAAAACCTGTCACGATTAATCCAGGCAGGATCCTTTGGATCAAAATTCAGAAATTCCGAGAAAAGTACGTGTATGTAATCGGCCCCTCCCATGGCACCGCCGGGATGACCGGATTTTGATTTTTCTACCATTGCCATTGCCAGAATACGGATGTTATCGGCAGCTCTTTTATTTATGTCAATATTCATTCAGGTTAGTATTATAGTTTCTTCAATATCAACAAAAATATAATTATTCGTCGAGAGAAAAAAACAATTACGGAGTGCTTGATTTCATTCAGATAAATATAATCAACAACATAAGTTGGCAGATTTAATAAATGCCGGAGTGTTTTATATGTGATATCTTTTTGTACATTTAGCGTGATTAGTCTAAATACCAATAGTATGCAACAAAAGCTGAGTGCTTTAGTCGTTGATGATGAAGAGAATGCCAGAATTCTGCTAAAAAAACTGTTGGAGGAAACACTTCTATTTAATGATATCAGATTAGCTCTTTCGGTTGATGAAGCCTATAAGGAGCTGGCTAGTCTCGAACCTGATATCATTTTTCTGGATATTAAAATGCCCGGGAAAGATGGATTCGAATTCATTAAGGATATTCCGAAAGGATATGCAGTGCCCAAAATTGTTTTCGTAACGGCATTCGACCAGTATGCTATTCAGGCAATTAAAAACCAGGCCTTTGATTATCTTTTAAAACCTGTTGACCGTAAGGAATTAAAACAATGTGTGACCAGGTATCTTGAGAAAATAAATGAGGATAAAAAGAATAACCTGCCTGTGAAAAGTGTTGAGACACATGGACGCCTGACCAGAATCCGTGTTAACACGAGGACCGGAACTTTATTCATTAATCCGGCGAACATCTTATTCTGTAAAGCTGAAGGAAATTATACAACTGTTTGCACAGGAAGAAAACAACACCTTTGTTCAATGAACCTGGGAAAGATTGCAGACATGCTGCCTGGCAAAGGGTTTATCCGGATCGGAAGATCATATATTGTCAATTATGAATATATTACAATGCTGGATCGCAAGGAGTGTACAATTTTACTTGTCAGAGACGGAGAATCAGTTACTGTAAAAATACCCAGGCAGCATCTTAAGGATCTTGATATCATATAAGCAATGAAAGGTGTTGCAGTTTTAAAAAAGATCATCTATTCGTCAGGATTTCTGGCTCTTATCCCCGCAGTAATAATAATATTGGTTATACATCCTGTTGGTTCAAGATACACTTTGCTGGTCGAACCAGGCGGGATACATGAAGGACAATATATTTACGAAGATATTAACTCGGATTCTGTTTCAGAAGTGGTTTATTCCGGGAAGGGCATACCTTATTATTTTATTGGTGTTAAAGATTTTGACTTTCATTTTTATGACCAGTGGAATCTTCAGGACAGTATAAATCCTCGCATATCTGACATTTTCTTTGGCGATTATGATCATGATCAGAAGAAGGAGATCTATATATTCACCCATAAAGGAGATTCGCTGTTCCTGAATGCCAATGAGATGCTTGATCCTCGCGGTACAAGGATGGACCGTATTTTCATTACTACAATAGGATTTATAAAAGGGGAAGTGACATCTGTCTTGTATCCTGCAGGTTTTTTTGATAGCAACGGGGATGGAAAAGATGAGTTATATTTTGGGATATCCACGGGTTTCAGAAAGGACCCGAGAAGATTGTATTGCTTCGATCTAGTTCATAAAGATTTGAATTCCAGTCCGTTTACAGGAATTATCTGTTTGAATCCCATAATGGAAGATATAAACGGAGATAAAAGACCTGAGATCTTCGGTCAAATGTCAGCTTGTGGAAATTTCGGGGTTAATGTTCCTTATTCTGACAGCAGCACATGGTTCATGATCTTTAATGATAGTCTGAAATTTGAATTTCCCCCGGTTGAATTTAAAGGATATGTAAACGGACTCTTTACTGAAGGATATAAAAATGACTCTTTCAGTGGCTATGTTCTGTCGCATATGCCTATGGGTGTTGATCCAAATGTGCTTAAACCTCAAATAATGATCTGGTCTTCAGGCGGGAAACTCATCAGATCTCGTCTGTATAGCGATCTGGGTCTTTACGGATCAATTCAGTTATATACCCAAAAATCTGACACAAAAGATAAGATTTATCTTCTTAAAGATAAATTTTATGAATTGAATGACCTCCTTGAATTGGTAAGGACAGTTGATTTGCCATTTAATTCACAAATATTTTCATCTCAGGCAGACCTCATTGGCAATAAGGAAAATGTATTTCTGCTTTATTCTGAGGAAGAGGAGAAACTTGCCGTGTACAATAAAGATTTACAGAAATTGACCGAAATCAGATTCAGAACCACAGATAATTTATGGAAATTCTCTTCTTACTGGTCAAAAAATAAGGAATATAAACTTTTCATGACTTCTCGTGAAGGCAGCTACTTTCTTAAACTGGATAATAATCCATATTATTATCTTGGCTATCTCACTTTTCCCGGTATCTTCTTAATATCCCTGTTATTTATTATCATGATCAAAAGAATCAATACTCTCCAGGTGGTTCAGAAGGAAAGTTTAAACCGGCGACTGGTTACACTTCAGCTGCAAGCTATTAAGTCGCAGCTTGATCCTCATTTTACATTCAATACTCTCAATTCAATAGCATCACTGATTTACCTCGAAGACCGCCAGTTAGCATATGATTACATGAATAAATTCACTCTCCTGCTCAGGGGGCTGATCAACGATGCAGAAAGGGTCTACAGAACCCTTGCAGAAGAGCTTGAGTTCGTTACTACATACCTTGAGCTGGAAAAACTCAGGTTTGGCGACAGATTTAATTATGAGATATTCATCGGGGAAAGTGTAAGCATGGAGGTGCAGGTACCCAAGCTTGTATTGCACACATTTGCAGAGAATGCTATTAAACATGGCATAATGTCGCGAATTGAAGGAGGCGTTCTGAAAATTAAGGCTGAGAAGAAAAAAGATTATCTTGTTCTTTCA
>Ga0208980_10000933_pt1 | contig 17341 bp, 15 predicted proteins | sample WetSurMetagenome_3_FD_187993 | JGI IMG/M metagenome (GOLD analysis project Ga0208980, IMG submission 187993) | Wetland microbial communities from Twitchell Island in the Sacramento Delta, sample from surface sediment Aug2011 Site A1 Bulk (version 2) | ecosystem: Environmental > Aquatic > Marine... | reverse complement strand
CCACTCAAGGAACCTGAAAAAACCGGCCAACCGCCGGTTTTTTGTTGCCCAAACCCTGCAACGCCCTTTGCCGTAACGGCCCGCGTGCCCCCTCCGTACAATCTTTTCACCGACACCCTGTCACCAGAGAGCGGCGAAACCTTCACGCCGCTCTTGAGTTGCCGCAATGTCACCATCGAACGCATCCTCAGTAGCGACCGCCCGGATCTCCGCCTGTACGATCAGCCCCAGGATGAATGGGTGCTTCTACTGCAGGGGCGGGCCCGCTTGCAGGTTGGCAGCGAAGAGGTGTCCCTTGAGGCCGGTGACCATCTGTTGCTGCCAGCCCATACACCCCATCGGCTGCTGACGACCTCGGCGCAGCCTCCCTGCCTCTGGCTCGCGGTCCACATCCATCCCAAAGGCGACTGACTGAGCGCTCCGCTCACAGCAGGACCAGGTTGTCGCGGTGGATCAGCTCCTCCTCGTCCAGATAGCCTAGGATCGACTCGATTCGATTGCTCGGCTGGCCCATGATCCGCTGGGCCTCCTGCGCGTCGTAGTTCACCAGGCCCCGGGCGATCTCCCGGCCCTGGTCATCGACGCACACCACCACGTCCCCGCGGGCAAAACTGCCGTCGACACCCTTCACCCCCACCGCCAGCAGGCTGCTGCCGCGCTCGCGCAGTACCTGCACCGCGCCCGCATCGAGGACCACGCGTCCCCGGCTCTGCAATTGTCCGGCCAGCCACTGCTTGCGGGCGGCCTGGGAACCCTGTACCGGCGTGAGCAGGGTCCCCACCTCCTCGCCGCGGGCGATGCCTTCGAGCACCCCTGCGGCTCGACCGGGTGCAATCAGCGTAGGGGTTCCCGAACGGGCGGCCAGGCGGGCAGCCCGCACCTTGGTGACCATACCGCCGAGCCCCAGGCCGCTCACACTCCCCCCAGCCACCTGATCGAGCTGGGGATTGTCGACGCGGGTCTCACTGATCAAGGTTGCGTCAGGGTATAGCCGGGGATCTCGGGTGTAGAGCCCGTCCTGATCGGTTAGCAGGACTAGGAGATCGGCTTCGATCAGATTGGCCACCAGGGCGGAGAGGGTATCGTTGTCACCGAAGCGCAGCTCCTCAGTGGCCACGGTGTCGTTCTCATTGACCACCGGCACCACGCCGAGCTGCAACAGGGTGCGCAGGGTACTGCGCGCATTGAGATAGCGGGAGCGGTCGGCAAGATCCTCGCGCGTGAGCAGTATCTGGGCAGTGCGCAGGCCCCGCTTTTGGAAGCAGGCCTCGTAGGCGTGAATCAGCCCCATCTGGCCGATGGCAGCGGCCGCCTGCAACTGGTGGAGATTGCGGGGCCGCCGGGTCCATCCCATGCGCGACATACCCTCCGCTACCGCACCTGAGGATACCAGGACGATATCGTTGCCGCGGTGGCGCCAGGCCGCCATCTGCTCTACCCAAACCGATAGCACCTCGCGCTGAAGACCCTGGCCATCGCGGGTGAGAAGCGCGCTGCCTATCTTAACCACCCAGCGCCGTGTGAAACGGATCTGCGTGCGCGTCATCATGCCAGCAAGACCAAACCGCCGCCCATCAACCAAGGGGATGCCAGGGCTCACTGGACTCGGCGGGCTGCTTCTTGGCTGCCTGAGCGGAGCGCCGCTTCTCCAACCGGCGCATCACCGCCGCCATAAGCTCGGCGGTGCCCTCACCGGTGATCGCGGAGACCTCAAACACCGGATGCCGCCAGCGAAGCTTTTCGACCAAGCGGGAGCATCGTTTCTCGCGCTGCTTCTTCGTCAGCAGATCTACCTTGTTCAGCACCAGCCAGCGATCCTTGCGCAGCAACCCGCCACCGAAGCGCTTGAGCTCGCGCTCGATCTGACGCACCTGATCGAGCGGGTCCACCGCCTCATCGAGCGGTGCGATGTCCACCAAGTGAAGGAGCAGATCGGTTCGGCTGAGGTGCTTGAGAAAACGCACCCCAAGCCCAGCCCCCTCGGCGGCCCCTTCGATCAGACCCGGGAGATCCGCAAGCACGAAGCTCCGATCTTGGCCCAGGCTGACGACGCCGAGGGTGGGGTAGAGGGTGGTGAAGGGGTAATCGGCCACCCGGGGACGGGCGGCGGACACTCGGCGGACCAGGCTCGACTTACCCGCATTGGGAAACCCAAGCAGACCAACGTCCGCCAACAGAACCAATTCTAGCTGGAGCCATCGGAGCTCCCCCGGGGTGCCCGGCGTGGACTGGCGCGGTGCCTGATTGATGCTGCTCTTGAATCGCGCGTTACCCAGACCATGGAACCCGCCCTGGGCCACCAGCAGGCGCTCTGCGGGCTCGACCAGCTCGCCGATCAGCTCACCGGTGTCCTGATCGGACACCCGCGTCCCCACCGGGACCCGGAGAGTGAGATCCAGACCGCTGCGGCCAGTGCGATCCTTGCCCATCCCGTCTTGCCCACGCTCGGCCCGATAGACGCGCTTGGCGCGGAAATCCACCAGCGTGTTCAGCCCTGGATCGGCACTGAGATAAACACTGCCACCATCACCACCATCGCCGCCGTTGGGGCCACCCCTAGGGATGAATTTTTCGCGGCGGAAGCTCACGCAGCCGTTGCCGCCGTCACCGGCCTCTACGCGAATGACTGCCTCATCGACAAATTTCATGCTCGGGCCAAGGCGGCTTCTTGATGGCTGCGTTGTGCAGGACCGCGGATCACCGGCCCTCTAAACGCAAAAAGCCCCGTCGGGAGACGAGGCCTTGACGGGACCTGGATCGTCTGGTTTAGACCGGGGTCACGGTGACGAACTTGCGCTGTTTGGGTCCCTTGACCTCGAAACCAACGACGCCTTCAGACAGGGCAAACAGGGTGTGATCGCGCCCACGACCCACGTTGTGCCCGTTGTGGAACTTGGTCCCACGCTGCCGCACGATGATATTGCCCGCCTGCACATGCTGACCACCGAAGATCTTCACGCCAAGCCGTTTCGACTCGGAATCTCGCCCGTTGCGCGAGCTACCGCCTGCCTTTTTGTGTGCCATGGTTCGGTCTCCTTATCCCACGCTGATACCGGTCACCTTGAGCTCGGTGTACCACTGCCGATGACCCTGATGCCTCAGGTAGTGCTTGCGGCGCCGGAACTTGACGATCTTCACCTTTTTGGCGCGGCCGTGCCCTTTCACGGTTGCCGTGACCTTGCCACCTTCGACATAGGGGGTACCGAGGGTCACCTGATCGCCATCGGCAATCATCAGCACGCGGTCGAGCTGCACGGAGGCACCTTCATCAACCACCAGCTTCTCGACCCGCACGGTATCGCCCTCGGCCACCCGATATTGCTTGCCACCGGTCTTTACCACCGCATACATAGGTGTGTCCCCGACTAATGCTCAGCCCGTGATCGTCTCGCCAAACCGGCTCAACAAAGACAGAGAATGATAGTTTTCGCTACTCGCCGCGTCAACTGGCGGTGAAGAGGGTGAAGAGAGCAAATAGGCTGTCCGGAGTTGTAGCACGTGATCTGTCCGGTTTAGTGGGTGCCGAGGAGGTACCCGATGAACCGAACAAGACTGCTGCAGGAGATCCGTAAGATGAGATTTGAACAAGCCTATGGCGGATGGCAGAAAGGTTAGCTGACCCAAAACGCCCAGAACGCTGGAGCGGCACCACCCGCAACTGGGAGTCCGATACCGTGGTCCTCCTGAACCCCGGAAAACCCACACAACGGGAGGCCGAGCCCATGCAAAAAGCAGCCTGAAAAATGCGACATCTTTTTTGACAACGGCCGCACCGCCAGGCTTACCCCGGCCTGAGCATCGGGCATGGGACATGCGTGCCCGACCCTGCTACCGGCTCGGATGGGTGGGGCTGTGGCACGGCACTTCACCGGGGGTCAGGTTGCGCCCGAGAGGTACACCAGCATAACGGCCTCGGCCAGAGCGACGAGCGCAAGCGCCCCCAGTAGGTAGCGGGCCCATTCCGAGAACCGCGCCCGGGCGCTCAGAAGCTCTGAGAAGTCCATGAGCTCCTGGCGGAGAAAGATGCTCTCTATGGCGGTCTGCAGATGGCTGGCAACCTTCTCCAGAAACACCCGGTCCTCCACCTCGAAGTAGCGCCCTTCCTTCTTGTTCAGAACCAGAATGGCGCCCGCGGTCTTCTCTCCCGACAAACTCTTGATGGGAACGCACAGCTCGTTGCGGGTCACGAACCCCGTCTGGGCATCCACCCGCTTATGCACCCCTTCGAGCTTGTGCATATTCTCCTTGACCAGATATTCACCGGTCGCGATGACCTGGCCCACTAGCGAACCGCTCTTGTCCAGCTCGATCGCCTTCTCGTCCAAGCCCGTACCGCTGTGGAGCCACACCTTGTCGGTGGCCGGATCGTTGATGAAGATACTGCAACGCTCCACGCTCAGGACCTTCGGGATCATCTCCACAAACAGATCGAGCAGGCATTTGTTACCTCGGATGCTCCAGGAGCGGTTCAGCAGCCTCTCGCGGAGTCGGATCTGATCGAGGTGACGGTAGAGGGCCTCGCCCTGCTCCTCTGACCGAGGCGGGTGGATGGGGGCCTCTTCAAGGATTCTCTTCGGCCTGCCCCCAAGCTCGTCACGGATGTAGACACTCATCCCGCTCTGGTGAAAGAACAGGGCAAGCTGCCGGTAGAATTCCAGCTCTTCGCGCACGCGCGACAGCGTCAGCCCCTCGTCCACGTGGTGCGTGCCCGACTTTGCACGTTGCGTGCGAAGCTCCCAGGTCTTCTCGGCCGGCAGCAGGATGAACTCGAAAGTGAACCTGGAGCGAAAGTCCGTTGCCAGGGGGCGGGTCTTCGGCGGCGGCAAGGTGATGCGGAAGAAGTCCAGCTCCAGGTAGGAGGAATCATCGAGCGAATCGGTTTGGTAGACGGGAACCGCCTTCTCGAAGCCGACGAAGGGTAACCCGAAATGCAGCTCCCGCGGTCTGTAGAGCAGGCTGGACGATTTCCACCAGTCCTTACTCGAGAGGTCGAGATAGCCCTCCTCCGGCCACCCACCTAGAGCCTCGCGAATCCTGGTCTTCCCGCAGCCTGGCGGGCCGGTGACGATGAGCTTCCGCTTGTCCAGCCACCCGGGGAAGGGAATGCCGTTGACGATGCTGACGTCTTCGATCTCAACTGTCTTGAACCCATTCATTCCCTGCTCCGAGGGCTGCGGTAGCGGGCCTGCCCCGCGCTGCGCGGGACGCCATGACCCAAGTGGCGTCCCCGATAGGGGCTTCACTTGTCCCGGAAACGCTTTCAGCCAACGGCGGATACGTCCGGGGTGTCGGCCCAATTCAACCACAACCAAGACCCTAAAGGGCAGGAAAACTGAGCCGGGCCATCGGATAAGGACCACGATGACGATGACACGCCAAGCACCCCTCGGGCAAACCGCTCGTCGTTCACCTTCTCGTGGGCATGCTCGTCGTGTTCGGAGCGGGGCGCGGAGGAGGAAGGATCTCCTCCTTGGAGATACCGGCCAAGCTGGCGATCAGGGTACGCAAGTAAGCGCTCGGCCCCCCCGCCCGCTTGCGGGAGAGGGCCCGGAGGAGCGGAGACTGAAGGGTTACGTACGCTCGGCCTTGTCTACCATCCGGTATTCCCGGACCTCGACCCCATGGCCGGCCCGGACACCGGACTTGACCTCGCAACAGAAGGGAAGCGCAGCCGGCTCCACCGGGTTACGCGACGCCAAGGCGCGCACCAAAAAAAGCGCCCGGGCAAGTGCCAGGCGCGGGTTCGAACTCTGCTGATCGCGGATTTTCGGCTCAGCCGTAACGGCCTTCGATATAGTTGGCCGTCTCCTGGAATTGCGGGGTGAGGAATAGTTTTTCGGTCGCCGTATGCTCTACGACCTTGCCCATGAGCAAGAAGATGCACTCCTCGCTGGCGCGCCGGGCCTGGGCCATATTGTGGGTGACGATCAGGATGGTGTACTGGCCCCGCAGCTCCCAGATCAGCTCTTCCACCGCGGCCGTGCCTCGGGGGTCGAGCGCCGAGCAGGGCTCGTCCATCAGCAGGATCGTTGGCTTGACCGGTAGCAGCCGGGCAATGCAGAGTTTCTGCTGCTCCTCGAGCGAGAGCTCGGTGGCCTTGCGCTTGAGGATGTCTTTCACCTTGTCCCACAGCAGCACCTGGCGCAGGGATTGCTCGACGATCTCGTCCTCCTGCGCCCTGGTGATCCGCTTGCCCCTGTGGTGTATTCGGTACCCGAATACCACGTTGTCGCGGATCGCGATGGGCAGCGGGTTTGGGCGCTGGAAGACCATGCCGACGTGCTTGCGGACCTGCACCAGCTCCACATCGGGGTCGTAGATGTTCTTTCCAAGGACATCGATCGTACCCGTGATGCGCACATAGCCAAGCCGTTCGTTGATCCGGTTGACGCTGCGTAGGAACGTGGACTTTCCGCACCCGGACGGCCCGATCATCGAGGTGATCATGCCCTCCCGAATGCTGAGGTCTATGTCATACAGCGCCTGAAAGGTCCCGTACCAGAGATTGAGCTTGCGCGTCTGAATGGCGTATTCACTGGCGCTGCTGGCGGCGGGCATTGCGACGGCGGTTGCTTGCATGCTCTTTGTTCCGACGAATAGGGAAAAATACTGAGTTGTTCCGAATCGGGCTCGTTGCCCCGGACGCCTGGGTGCGCGGGGCCAACGCCTAGCCGAAACGGCCTTCGATGTAATCCATGGTCCGCTGGTCTTTGGCCTTGCCGGTGAACAGATCCTCCGTGTCGCCGATCTCCACGCACTCTCCCATGAGAAAGAGGGCGGTGCGGTCGGAAAGGCGGCGCGCCTGCTGTGTCAGATTGGTGACGAGGATGACCGTCATCTCGTGACGGAGGTCCTTCAGCACGTCCTCGATGCGCATGGTGGTCACCGGGTCCACTGCGATGGAGAACTCGTCGAGCATCAGCAGCTCGGGCTCCTGGGACAGGGCGCGCGCGATGGTCAGGCGCTGCTGCTGCCCGCCGGAAAGCATGCTCCCGAGCGAAGTCAGCCGGTCCTTCACCTCGTCCCAGAGCGCCGCGCGGGTCAGGCAGCGCTCGACAATGATGTCGAGCTCGGTCTTCTCCTTGATCCCCCGCAACCGAGGCGACAAGGCGACGTTGTCGTAGATGGTCATCGGCAGACCGACCGGGAGCGGGAATACCACCCCGATGCGGCTACGCAGGGCGTAGACATTCGCTAGCTCATTGACGTTACGGCCATTGAACTCGATCGCCCCCTCCACCCGCATGTTGGAGTTAAACATGTCCATGCGGTTGATGGCCTTCAGGAACGAGGTCTTACCCGAGTTCGCCGGACCGATGATCCCGAAGATCTCTTTCTCGCGGACGTCGAGACTGACACCGGTCAGCGCCGGCGCATCTCCGTAGCGGATGGAGAGGTTCCTGACCGAGAGCTTCGGGGTCGCACCGACGCCGCTCTGCATCGCCTGCTGCTCGCTTACCATTTTTTCTTTCCTCGCAGGTACATACGGAAAGCGATGGCGGTGCTGTTCAAGAGCAGCACCATGCCGATCAGGACCAGCGCCACCCCGTAGGGCAGGTCCTCGGGCACCCCGGGCACCTGGGTCGCCACGACGAACAAATGCAGCGCCAACGCCATGGTCTGATCAAATACAGTCTGTGGCAGGTACGGGGTGAAGAAAACCGCACCGGTGAACATGATCGGCGCCGTCTCACCGACGGTCCGGGAGACCTGCAGGATGACGCCGGTGAGGATGCCGCTCAGTGCATTGGGCAGCACCACCACGCGGATCGTCTGCCAGCGCGTGGCCCCCATGTTCCAACAGGCCTCACGGAACGCCATGGGTACCGACTGCAAGGACTCACGGCTGGCCACGATCACCACCGGCAGCGTCATGATGGCGAGTGTCAGGCTGGCCGAGAGGATGCTTGTGCCGAAGCCGAAGGCCAGCACGAATGCGCCGACCCCGAACAGGGCGTGCACAATCGAGGGCACACCCGCAAGGTTGATGATGGCCAGATTGATGGCGCGGGTGAACCAGTTGTCCGGCGCATACTCGCTCAGGTAGATGGCGGCGGCCACACCCAGGGGGACCGAGGCGATCAAGGCCACAGTAACCAACCAGATGGTACCGAAGAGTGCGGGAAAGATGCCGCCTGCCCTCATGCCATCGGTCGGAGAGGTGAACAGGAAGTCGATCGAGAAAACACTCCCTCCCTTGTAGACCAGCATGGCCACGATGGCTGCAACCGGCAAGATCAGCAGCAGTGTCATCATCAAAAACAGCATCTGATAGAGCCGCTGGACGCGCCGGTTGCGCTCGTTCAGCGAGGTCTCGGCGAACCGAGCGCCAGGGTCGATGGACCGGTCGGGGGCGGTTCCGTTGGACACGGGTTACTCCTTACGAACGCCGCGGACGATCAGGTCAGCGGTCAGATTGATGAGGAAGGTGATCACAAACAGGAAGACGCAGATGAGGAACAGCACCTGGTAGTGATCCGAGCCCACCGGTGCTTCGCCAAGCTCGGCCGCGACCGTGGCCGTAAGCGCGCGTACCGGATCGAATACGCTGTGCGGAATATTCACCGCGTGTCCGCTGGCCATGAGCACCGCCATGGTTTCACCGAAAGCCCGGCCTACCCCGAGCAAGACAGCACCAAGGAGGCCGTTCTTCGCCGCGGGGAGCACGGTCTTGACGATCACCTGCCAGCGCGTCGCACCCAAGGCCTCCGCCGCTTCGCGGAAGCGGTCGGGAACCGCCTTGAGGGCGTCCTCGGCGATGGACGTCATAATCGGCGCGGCCATCAACCCGAGGATGATTCCCGAGTTGAGCACGTTGAGCCCCACCGGCACGCCGAAGAACTTGATGATCAGTGGATTCATGATCGATACGCCGATGAAGCCCCACACCACCGAGGGAATGGCGGCGAGCAGCTCGACCAAGACCTTCAGATATTCCCTGGTCTTACCGGTGGCAAACTCGCCAATGTAGATCGCCGCACCCAGCGAGAAAGGCACCGCGACCACCATAGCGAGCCCCGTTACGGAGGCAGTTCCAGCGATGAGCGCCAGGATGCCGTACTCGGGGTCAGACTCGTCGGACGGATACCAGTATGGGGACAGGAAGAACTGCTTGAACGAGAACCCCTCACTGAAGGCTAATGCGAAGCCCTCCTTGCTGATGAAATAGAGGATGAAGAACAGAAACAGGATCGCCGAGACCCCACCAACGAACACAAGGGACTCAACGCCCTTGTCGACGTACCAGTCGAGGGTGCGGCGGTCGAAATCGGAGGCGAGCGGTTGCTGCATGATTTGTCTCCGCCAGGTTTATGCCGCCGCGTCGCCGCGCAACGACTCCATCAGGTCGCGAATGAGGGCTGCGAGCTCGCGGTATAGCTCCTCGACCTGTACCTCGCCCCCCTCTTTGGGGAAATCGCCAAGGTCCCATTGCAATGCCACCGTGTGGAAGGGGATTTCCGGTAGATAGCCGCTCACTGGCCCCTGCAGGCTCACGATCACATGCTGGCTTGCCAGCTCGCGGTGTGTGAGATCCAACCCCGCCGGACGAACGCCCCGGGTATCTATGCCGCGGTTCTCCAGGAACTTGACCAGCGTTGGATTCAAAGCGGCGGCAGGCTCGCGTCCGCCGCCGCTGTAGCGTCCGCTCTTCGGGTAGCTGTTGCGGGCAATGGCTACAGCCATCTGGCTCAAAAGGCTATTGTCCTGGTCGACGAACAGGATGTTGAAGACTTTGGGTCCCTTCTGCTCGCCGGTCACCGCGAAAACGGTCTCCTCGCACAGATTCTTCGCCTGGTCGGCAACGCGTTTGATCTGGGTGAACACCACGAATATGGCAAGCAGATCTTTAATCGCCTGTTGGCGATCGTTCTGCATCAGCTCAGCGTAAACGTTATCCATGTTCATCTCGATCTGGTCGCCGATTGCCATCGTGCTGCGCGCCATCTCGGCATTGAGGTCGTTGAAGGCGGTGATCGACTGACTCAACATGAGTAGCGTCTCCCCCGCCACGCGGTCGATCTCGCGTGCGAGGTGGCCCTGCGGGGGCGCCGAAAGCTGGACCGACTCCCGGGCGATGGTCACGGCATAGTCGGCGATGCGCTCCAGCTCGATATTGGCCCGGATCACCGACGACAGCAGCCGAAGCGGACCCGCGCTGGGCAGATGGACAGCGATGAAGGTATGACACAGATGGTCGACGTTCCGCATCATCTGATTGATCGCGTGATCCCCGAGCACGGTGGCATAAGCGAGCGCACGGTCACCGGTCTGCAGGGCATGAATCGCATTCTTGATGGCGGTCTCAGCCTGGGATGCGAGCGCTCGGATCTCGCCGCGGATGCGGGAGAGGTCTTTCTCCATGCGGGCTTCGAGATGGGTCATGGATCTGATTTCCTAAAACAGGGTGGATTACCGTAATCGGGGCCGCCTCCAGGGCGGCCCTTCCCCATTCAGCCCAGCGCAATCACTTGCACTTCACGGCATGGATCGGCGCAAAGCCCTGGCCAACCGCAATGCACTGGCCCACATCGCTGAGTATCCAGTCGAGATAGGTCTTCACGGCCCCCTTGGGCTCGCCGTTGGTGTACATGTACAGCCCACGGGAGATTGGGTAGGTCTTGTTCAGGGCCGTCTCCAGACTCGGGGCCACGCAGGCGCTGCCGGCCTCTTTCGAGACGCAGGGCATCTTGACGTGCTTGGTCGCGTATCCCATGCCGCTGTAGCCGATCGCGCAGGGGGTCTTCTCCACCAGATCGACGACATCCTTGGATCCGTTCATATCCAGGGTGCCCTGGCGGAACTTGCCCTTCTCGCCGAGGACCTCTTCTTTAAAGTAGACATAGGTGCCCGAGTTGTTCTGCCGGCTCACCACCACGATCTTTCCGTCCTGGCAACCCGGTACCGTGACGCCGAGATCGGACCACATGGTGGTCTTGCCGTCACGACCGTAGATGTCGGCGATCTGCTGGAACGTCATTGATCCGATCGGGTTAGCAGGGTGCAGATACACCGCCAGGGCGTCGAGGGCAACGGTGTGCTCGACGGGCTTGTGGCCGTTGGCTTCCGCCTGCTTGATCTCCTTTTCGGACATGGCGCGGCTCGCATTGGCGAGGTCTACGGTGCCGGCGATCATCGCAGCGATACCGGTGCCGGTACCGCCTCCGGAGACGGCAACGGCCACGTCCTGGTTAATCTTGCCGTATTCCTCCGCCCAGGATTGGGCGACGTTGACCAGGGTATCGGAGCCCTTGTTCTGGATCAGGGTCCGATCAGCGGCGAGTGACGAGCTGGCGGCTAGAAATGCCGAAACGGCAAAGCTGACGCTAGTCAGTAGGAATTTCGAAATCATGTCGGTCCTCCAAGGGTGTATATTTCGGAAGACCGCAGTTTAACGTTGGTTTACTGACCGTCCGATGATCCTTTCGTGACGGTATTGTGAAGCTCGACCGGTTCGCGAGGGTGGGTTGTTAGCCTGTTGTGCTTGTCGGGCGCACCACCCTCCCCTCCCGCCCTCGTCGCGCGCTACCGGAGCTGGCTCAGCAGCTTCACCAGGTCCATGGCAGCGGTGAAAAAGTCATCCTTGCGCTTGTTCGAACAATGGACCTGGATTCGGCGCAGCGCCCCCGCGGTATCCGCCCCGCGCAGCACGTCCTGGCCTGTCGCCAGGTTCAGCCCCGAGACGAACCCCGCCAGCCAGTCCTGGTAGCGCCGGTACTCCGCGATGCCCCGATCGACACCCTGTTCCCGCTCGTTCCATGCCGTGATGAAGTCGTCGCAGGACTTCACCCCGTAACCGAGAAGCGCCGGCTTCTCATCGGCCCACACCGGGCTTTGCCCTGCGATCGCCGCCCAGAGCAGACACGCGCAAGCGGCACCCGCCACACCTCTCATGGATCGCTTCATAGCACCCTCTTCATCGAGCTTTCGGTGCGGATAGGATACCGCTTGTGGCGGTGAGCACGCAGGATGAGCCTTGAGACCACCGCGCCAGTACGGAGTGCCGCTTCAACCAACCACTGCCAAGGCCGAGCGGGAGCGGCAACCGTTCGGATGAACGGCGACGATGGGGGATCGAACCGCCCTCGAAGAAAGAAGATCGGCGGAATACCTTGCGCGAACTGGGTTTTTGGTAAGAAGGTGGCGGAGAGAGAGGGATTCGAACCCTCGATGGGCTTTTAACCCATACTCCCTTAGCAGGGGAGCGCCTTCAGCCTCTCGGCCATCTCTCCTCTAGCAAATCGGTTTTGCGGGAGCCCTGGTAACGATTTGGGGGGGCTCGTCTGCGATGTTTCACCACGCCTTGCCACCACACCCTTTGGTGATCGGCCGGAACCCCTGTGGCCCGGGCAACGCCTAAAGATTAGGCAAACAACGCGGCTAGCATCCGATTATATCGTCGATTCTCAGTCCCTGCCCAGTTACTTACTCCCCTGCCGCAGCCGCCTGCATCTCCTGCTCGCGCTTGATGCGCTCGTAGATCTCTTCACGGTGAACGGCCACGTCGCGCGGCGCATTCACACCGATGCGAACCTGATTACCTTTCACGCCCAGGACGGTTACGGTGACCTCATCGCCGATCATGAGGGTTTCTCCCACCCTCCGGGTCAGTATAAGCATCTTTCCAGCTCCGTTGATTTTGTCATTATTAAGTAGCAGTCTGACTCCTCAGAGGAGGCCCTCGCTCTAAGTGGCTCCGCGCCATCCCCCGTGACTGCCGCCAACCAAGTTTCGTCCCAAGCCCACCTTCATGGTTGCGGAACAACTAAATTCTAACAATAGCGTAGACCATTCCAAGCGCTTTTTGTGCCAGAATCCATGAATTCCGCGCGGGCACTCACAGAACGGGCAGCGAAAATTGCTTGCGGACTTCAGGCAGCCGTCTCCTCGGCAAGCCCAAAGGCCTCATGCAGGGCTCGCACGCCGAGCTCGAGGTACTTCTCGTCCACCACGACAGAGATCTTGATCTCGGAGGTGGAGATCATGCGGATATTGATCCCCTCCTTGGCCAGGGCGCCGAACATCGTACTGGCGATACCGGCGTGGGAACGCATACCGACGCCCACCAGCGAGATCTTCACGATCCGGTTGTCCCCCAGGACCTGCTTTGCGGACAGTGTCTCCGCCGTGCGGCGGAGCATCTCCAGCGCGCGGGGGTAGTCGTTGCGGTTCACCGTGAAGGTGAAATCCGTGGTCTTCTCGTCCGCGGCGATGTTCTGGATGATCATGTCGACCTCAATGTTGGCATCGGAGATCGGCCCGAGGATCTTGTGCGCCACCCCCGGTTGATCCGGCACCCCAAGAACCGTCAACTTGGCCTCGTCACGGTTGAACGCAATTCCGGAAATCTTCGCCTGTTCCACGATTTCTTCCTCGAGACTGATGAGCGTGCCCTCGCCCTCCTCAAAGCTGGAGAGCACCCGCAACGGCACCTTATATTTACCTGCAAATTCCACTGAGCGGATCTGCAGCACCTTGGAGCCGAGGCTGGCCATCTCCAGCATCTCCTCGAAGGTGATCCGATCGAGCCGGCGTGCCCGCGGTTCCACCCGCGGGTCGGTGGTGTAGACACCGTCCACGTCGGTATAGATCTGGCATTCGTCGGCCTTCAGGGCCGCGGCCATGGCAACAGCCGAGGTGTCCGAGCCGCCCCGGCCAAGGGTGGTAATGTTGCCCTGCTCATCGACTCCCTGAAAACCGGCGATCACCACCACGCGCCCGACCTCGAGATCGGCGCGGACCCGCGCGGCGTCGATATCTCGGATACGGGCCTTGTTGTGGGCACTATCGGTCAGGATGTGGACCTGGGAGCCGGTGTAGGAGCGGGCCTGGCACCCCGCATCCTCCAGCGCCATGCTGAGAAGCGCGATGGTGACCTGCTCGCCGGTGGCCAGTAGGACGTCGAGCTCCCGCGGACTGGGTCTCGGCTGGATCGATTTGGCAAGGGCGATGAGGCGATCGGTCTCGCCCGACATGGCGGACACCACCACCACCAACTGATGGCCCCGCTCCGACCAGGACTTAACCTTGGCCGCCACGGCCTTGATGCGGTCGATGGAACCGACCGAGGTACCCCCGTACTTCTGAACGATGAGCGCCATGGGCTTCTACTTCCCGAGACGAGTTGGCCGACGCGAATTGCGGCACCGCAAAAATCGCGGTATTAGACGCTTCGGAGCGGTGATTTTCAAGGCGCCTGCCGCCTTGCGGCTTGTTTGCGCGGCGGTGCTCTAGCTGATCCGTTGGCGAACCCACCCCTCTACCAGGGACAGAGCCCCCGCCAGGCCCTCGGGACGCGATCCGCCCGCCTGGGCCATGTCGGGACGCCCGCCGCCTTTCCCTCCCACCTTTTCCGCCACCACTGCGATGAGGTCCCCCGCCCGCAGCCGCTCAGTCAGGTCCTTGGTCACGCCGACCACCAAACTGGCCTTGCCATCGTGCTCGGCACCCAGCACGATCACGGCCGAGCCGAGCTTGCTCTTCAACTGATCAAGGGTGCTGCGCAGGGCCTTCATATCGGCCCCGTCGAGCTTCGATGCCAGCACCTTGACCCCGTCCACATCGACCACCCGATCCTCCAGCGCGCTCCCCGCGGCACTGGCGAGCTTGGCCTTGGCCTGCTCGAGCTCCCGCTCCAAACGGCGGTTGCGCTCGATGAGCTGCAGCACCCGTTCGTCGAGGTCATCGCGACCGCCCCGCACCACCTCGGCGACGCGGCGGAGTTTTTCCTCGTCCTGCTCGACCCATTCCAGGGCGCGACCACCGGTCACCGCTTCGATACGCCGCACCCCCGCCGCAATGCCGCCCTCGGAGACGATCTTGACCAGACCGATATCCCCCGCGGCACGCACGTGGGTACCGCCGCAGAGCTCCACCGAGAATTCGCCCATGCGCAGCACGCGCACCCGATCGCCGTACTTCTCGCCGAACAGGGCCATGGCGCCCGCGTTCTTGGCCTCGTCGATGGCCATGACCCGCGTCTCGACCGGATGGTTAGCCCGCACCTGCTCATTGACCAACCGTTCGACCTCGAGGACCTGCCCGCGGGTCATGGGCTCGAAGTGGGAGAAATCGAAACGTAGCCGCTCGGGCTCCACCAGAGAGCCCTTCTGGCTGACATGGGCCCCCAGCACCCGGCGCAGGGCGGCGTGCAGCAGGTGGGTTGCCGAGTGGTTCAGCGCGGTCTGCCCGCGTCGGCCGACATCGACCTCGGCCCGGACGGGATCTCCAACACGGAGGTCCCCGCCCACCACCCGACCGATGTGCGCGAACACTTCGCCACCCTGCTTGCGGGTGTCCGCCACCGCAAACTCCCCGCCCTCCGCGAGGAGGCGTCCACGGTCTCCGATCTGGCCGCCGGACTCCGCGTAGAACGGCGTGCGGTCCAGCACCACCAGCCCTTCCGCGCCTTCGGAAAGGACATTCTCGGGCTGACCGTCGCGGAACAGCCCGATCACGGTCGCCTGGTCCTCAAGCTGCTCGTAACCGGTGAAGGCGGTCTCGCCCTCCAGGCCCAGGAGCACGCCCTGCTCCATGACGAACTGACTCGCGGCCCGGGCCCGCTGGCGCTGCTGGGTCATGGCCCGCTCGAAGTCCGCCATGTCGAGCTCCAAGCCGCGCTCGCGGGCGATGTCGGCGGTGAGGTCGGTGGGAAAGCCGTAGGTGTCGTAGAGCTTGAACACGGTCTCGCCGGGGAGACGCTGGCCGCTGAGCTCCCCGATCGCCCCCTCGAGGACACGCATCCCCTGGGCCAGGGTCTCGGCGAAGCGCTCCTCCTCACGTCTGAGCACCCGCTCGATATCGCCACGCCGCTGCAGAAGCTCGGGATAGGCCGCACCCATCTCCCGGCACAGCGGATCGACCAGGCGGTAGAAGAACGGCTCCTGCACACCGAGCTGGTAACCGTGGCGGATGGCGCGGCGGATGATCCGGCGCAGCACATACCCGCGCCCCTCGTTGCTCGGGATCACCCCATCGAGGATCAGAAACCCACTCGAACGGATGTGATCGGCGATCACCCGCAGCGACTTGCTCTCCCGGTCCTCACAGCCGGTCGCCTCGGCAGCGGCGGCGATGAGGTGGCGAAAGAGGTCGATGTCGTAGTTGCTGTGCACGCCCTGCATGACTGCCGCCAACCGCTCCAGCCCCATGCCGGTATCCACCGAGGGTTTGGGCAGCGGTGTCAGGTTGCCCTTGGGGTCACGGTCGTACTGCATGAACACCAGGTTCCAGATCTCGATGTAGCGGTCGCCCTCCTGCTCGGCGGAGCCGGGCGGACCACCGGCCACCTCCGGGCCGTGGTCGTAGAAAATCTCCGAGCAGGGTCCACAGGGACCGGTATCACCCATCGACCAGAAGTTGTCCTTGATGCCGCAGCGGGAGAATCGGTTGGGGTCGACCCCGACCTCCTTGAGCCAGATATCGGCGGCCTCGTCATCCTCCTCGAACACGGTGACCCAGAGCCGATCGGCGGGGATGCCCAGCACGCCGGTGAGGTAGTCCCAGGCGTCGCGGATGGCCTCGCGCTTGAAATAGTCGCCGAAACTGAAGTTGCCGAGCATCTCGAAGAAGGTGTGGTGACGCGCGGTGTAGCCCACGTTTTCCAGGTCGTTGTGCTTGCCGCCGGCGCGCACGCAACGCTGGGAGCTCGCCGCCCGCCGGTAGGGACGCTTGTCCCGGCCGAGGAACACGTCCTTGAACTGAACCATGCCGGCGTTGGTGAACAGGAGCGTGGGGTCGTTCGCCGGGACCAGGGGGCTGCTCGGCACCACCGCGTGGTCCCGCTCGGCGAAGAACTCAAGGAAACTCGAACGAAGCTCGGCGCTGCTGATCATGGCAAGGCTGCTGGTTGTGGATACGGACGGTAACAAGGAAACGGTGGGGTCGGTTCAGGCTTGGGACCAGAGGAAGCGCCGCACCAGGGCCACATCGAATCCGCGATACTGCAGAAAGCGCGCACGACGCACCCGCTCGTGGGAATCCTGGGGTAGCCCGCTACCGAATCGCTTGTCGTGTACCTGAACCATCAGGGCATACCAGTGGTCAGCGTCGGGGTCGAGGCAGCCTCCGACCAAGTCTTCTTCCACACCCCGCTCGGCGAGCTCGCGGCGGATGCGATGGGGACCATAACCCCGGCGCTGGCGGCCCTCCACATAGGCTTCCACGAAGCGCTGGTCACTCTGCAGACCGCGGCTCGCGAACCGGTCGAGACAGACCTCCACGACCGGTTCGGCAAACCCCTTGGCCCGCAGTTTCCGATCGAGCTCGCTGCGGCTGTGCTCGCGGGTTGCCAGCCACTGCAGCAGGCTCCGGGTGGCGGCCCCTTCGTCGCGGTCGTCCAGTG
>Ga0208980_10000932_pt1 | contig 17355 bp, 14 predicted proteins | sample WetSurMetagenome_3_FD_187993 | JGI IMG/M metagenome (GOLD analysis project Ga0208980, IMG submission 187993) | Wetland microbial communities from Twitchell Island in the Sacramento Delta, sample from surface sediment Aug2011 Site A1 Bulk (version 2) | ecosystem: Environmental > Aquatic > Marine... | reverse complement strand
TCGGGCTCTTCTGGTTCCAACGATCGACCCATGCCGGGAGTTGCGGATAGTAAAAGGTGCTCGAAACGAACCGGCCGCTCGCGGTGGAGAACCAGAAGGCCTTTCCCGCATGGCCACCGGGCAGGATGGCGCCGCGATCTTTGAAGGAAACGGAAAACACCCGCGAGCGACCGGAGGTGGCGCGGACCAGGACGTCGCCTACCGTCGGGGACCCGTCACAGTAGACGTCGTGGGCGTAATAGCGCGTGTTATTGGCGGCGTCGACCGCATACATGTTCCGAAGCTTGGGCAGGAGATTGTAGGGGATGTACGCCCAGAGCTCTTCGCCCGTCGCGACGTTGAAGCAGTGGAGCATGCCGTCGTTGGCCCCGACGTAGAGGACCTTCGGTCTCGCGGCATGGGCCTCCTTGAACTCGGCGTAGCCCGTCCCCATGTAGGCGGAGTCCTGCGAAGGGGGGCCGACGACGACGGGCGTCGAGTGATTGATGTCGCCCAGCTTCCAGTAGCGGTTCGCGCCACGGACGAAATCGACCAGTCCGGCATTGTCGTTGTTGACGTCCTTCAGGCACCAGGCCAGGCTCCCGGCGGTCGCGGGGTTGCCGACGTTGCCCCGGACGAAGCTCGTCCGGACGAGCGGGTTGGTCACGGTGCCGCTCGCCCGCAGGGCCGTAAAGACCACCCGGGTATCGGGGCTCCGGTCGTTGAGGAGCTGACCGGCGTCCCAATAGATCCCGGCCCCGGGGATCAGGTTCCGGCCGGTGACGTCATTGAGGTCCGAGGTGGCGATCGTCTGCAGCTCCGAGCTCGTCCCGGCGACGAACGAGACGCCGGACATGTCGTAGGCCCGGAGCTGGCCCTCCCAGCCGGGAAAGATGAAGGACGAGCCGATGACGAGCTTCTTGTCGAGGCCGCTTTCCGTGACGATGGTCGCGGCGGCCGAGGCGCGGGAGTACTCGCGCCGGTCGACGTAGGTGAACTCGATCTGGAAGTCCTCGACATAGGGCGTCTCGAACGAGGCGTGCTGGTAGTCCACCATCGGGTCCTCTTCCGCCGTCAGGACGATCCGCCAGCGGAGGTCGGCCCCGAAGTTCTTGAAATCGTACCAGGCCAGGTTCGTGCGGTTGACGATGCCGGCCGCGGAGAAGGTCTGATAGGTCTCCCAGCTCTGGCCGCCGTTGTTGGAGAAGAGGAGCTGGACGGCCAGCCCGGCGCTCGAGCCGCTGAGGACGCCCTGGCGGAGCGAGCTGACCCGGACGCGGGTGACGGCGTGGAGGCGGGGATCGAGGAGGCCGGCCCCGATGTTGGTCGAAGTGGCCTGTCCGTAGAGCTCGAAGACCCCGGCCAGCTCGTTCTCGATAAAATAGTAGTCGCCCGAATGGTTGGCGTCGGCGATGACGGCGTCCATGTCGCCGTCGTGGTCGTAATCGAGCGGCGTGGCCATGTCGACGTCGTAGGGCGAGGGCGTCGGCGCGGTGCAGTTGTTCAGGCACTGGAACAGCCAGTTGACGTCGCCGTTGACGAGGCCGCGGTTCCTCAGGAACCAGATCCGGGCCTGGGTGGTCCCGCCGCGGTAGGCCGCGTCCGTGGCGACGAAGATATCGGGCCGTCCGTCCCCGGTGAAGTCGTTGGCCATGATGCCGACCGTGCCGACGCAGGTCGCGTTGGTGATCGCGATCTCGTTGCGGGCGAAATGGCCGGTGCCGTCGTTCTCATAGTAGACGAGGTAGGCGGTCGTGCCGACCGTGCCGGCGACGACGTCATAATCGCCGTCGCCGTCGAAATCGGCGGCTGCGACGGTCGAACCGCCGGGCAGGCCCGTGAAGCCCGTCCGGGAGTCGTACGAGAGCTCGGCGATGCTCCAGGCGGCCAGGTTGAAGTTGCCCGCCCCGGGATTGCGGAGGAGGTAGATCCGATCCTGGCTGATGGCCAGGAGGTCGACGTCGCCGTCCTTATCGATGTCGACGGAATATATGTGGTTGGCCGCCCAGTAGATGTAGATCGGGACGGCCCTGAAGCGATCGGTAAAATCGAGGTTCGGGGACATGTCGTAGGACCGGAAATCAGGGTTCGTAGCCGTGCCGACGTTGATGTACATCGCGGCCATGAAATTCGTGTATCCGAACTCGTCGGCCGAGTTGCGCATGAGGAAGAAATCGAGCAGCCCGTCGCCGTTATAATCGCCGGCCGTCATCGCGGCCGGGCCGGTGTGATTGCTGAACCTGTCGTAGGAGGTCGAGGTGACGACGTTGAACAGGGGGGTCGCGCCACTATTGGACGGATAGAGGTTCTCGATGAGGCGCAGCTGGGAATGAGGATTGCCCGCTGTCACCGGGAATTCTCCGGAGATGTCCAACCCGATCAGATCGGGGTAGCCGTCCCCTGTGAAGTCGCCCGAAGCGCATTGGTAAATCCGGCGGCCCAGGGTGTCGGCCGCGCCGACGACGAAGTTGGAGCCCAGGCGCGGCAGGGTGATGGGCCCGGGCGGCCAGCCGGCGACGGAGCTCAGGGCCTGGTCCTTGTAGGTGACGGCATCAAAGTTCTCGCTGAAGGCCCGCGCGTATTCGGTGCAGGACTGGGCCACCTGCGGCCAGAGGCGCGGCGCGACAATGGCCGCGGCGACGGCGACGCAGAGGACGGCGAGAACATAAAGGCTCCCTTGGCGCTTCAAGCCTTTGTGTGTCATGGCATTTCCCCTTTTCTCGGGGTCCTAGGACCCCACCTCGATGACGATCTCCAGGCGTTTGTAGGTGTTGCGCGGCCCCCGGCCGATGCAAACCAGGATGCAGTCCTTGTCGTCGGCGACGATCGTCCCCGGCGCCTCGTCGTTGATGAGGAAGACCGTGAACGAGCAGCGCGGGTCCGTCGCCAGCGGCTCGGAGCTGAAGAGCGCGGGATTGGCGGCGGTGTTGTCGGCGGCGATGTCGGCGACGATCTGTTCGTCGGTCAGGCTGCGGAAATAGCTCGGGCTGGTCGGATCGTCCAGCCCCGGCGCGCCGCCGAAATTCGTCCGGTACTGGCCGCCGAAGCTGGTGGTGAGCCTGTTCAGGAAGTTATCGTTGAGGACGACCCAGGCGGCGTTGAAGCCGGCTTCGGCGGCGTCGAAGGCCATCCCCTGGACGCGCAGGCTTTCGGAGACCTGGGGGCTCGTCCCCGTGACGCTCAGCAAGAGCATGCCGACCGCCAGCATGAAGGCGACGATCATGATGACGACGATGAGCGCCGAGCCCCGCTCCCGGCCGCGGCTGTTGGCGGATGTGATCATGGTCGTCTCCTCATCGTTGGCCGATGTTGTAGAGATTGAGGCTCATGTTCCGCACGTTCGAGGTCGATTCGAGCAGGAACCGCCGGTGCCGGTCGTCGTCCGCGGCGGCCGGGCTGTTGGACAGGGCCGGGCGGCGATAGCTCTGAACGCCGCCGGTGACGCGCCCTCCAACCGAGGTGAAGGCCTGGGCCGTCCGGCCGAGGACCCACATCCGGACCTGCTGGATCCGGGCGATCTGGGGCAGCGTCCAGGCGTTGTTCCAGGGGAACCAGCCGTCGAGGATGAGATCGTTGTCCAGGTCGCCGTTGTATTCGAGCTGGAAGTTCTCGATGTTGCGGGCCAGGGGGAAGTGGACCCCGTTGTGGGTGCAGTAGAGGACCCCGCCTTCCCCCCCGCCGATGTAGCCGTTGACGCCCGCGTTCAGTCCGGGATAATCGCCGGTGACGTCGAGCCAATATTCTTTGACGTCGATGAAGCTGATCATGCCTCCGTCGTAGTCGTTGGGGCTCGGGCAGGTCCCGGACAGGCCGCCCGGCGGATCGACGCCCGGCGCCAGGCCCGGGGAGAAGTTGAAGCGCTCGTTGGCCCCGCCCGTGTTGTGGGTCACGTGGGTGACGACGCGCACCTCTCCCGCCCGGCACCCCGACGCGGGATCGGGCAGGACGATGGCGAATTTATTGGCGTAGAACGCGTCCGGGTAGGCGTACTGCTCGAAGCTGAAATCCTCGATATCCAGCACGACCGACGAGCCCTGGTAGTTCCTGATGGGGATGTTGAGCGGGTCCTCGATGTTGCCCATGAGCGTGACCCGGTCGGGCAGGACCTCCCCGGCGCCCTGGTCCTCGTTGTCCTGCCCGCCGAGGAAATAGCCGGAGAATTCCTCCGGCAGCCCGGCCCCGGCCATGCGCAGGTCGCGGCTGAGGAAGAACATCGAGGAGCGGACGTCGTTCTGGATCTCGGTGACCATCTGCTGCTCGACCGAGACCTTGTTGCTGCGGGAATAGATGAGCAGCGCCCCGAGGACGGCGATGAGCATGACGGCGCTGCCGACGAGGAGCTCGATCATGGTGAAACCCGCGGCCCGCTTGGAGGGGAAGGTCGGCGATGTGTTCACGGCTCGCGCTCCTTTACCGGGTGATGATCGTCGAGATCAGCGCCCGCGGCCGGTGCCGGTCGGGCTCGGCCAGCAGCTCCGCGGCGCTCGGCACGCCGAGCTTCTCGGCGGAAAAGACGTGGATGAGGACCTGGAACGTATCCCCGGCGCTGCTGAACTCGGTGATCCGCCGGTAATCGTTCGTGCCGTCGAGGTTGAGGTCGATGATCTCGTCGCGCGCTTCGAGGCTCGTGCCGGCGTAGGCCGTCAGCTCGTCCAGGGTGAAGCCCCGGAGCCAGTCGATCTGCTGCTGGGCCAGGAAGGTGGCGTTGGCCACGCGGTCGGCCTTGAGGTTGTTGGCGACGGCGGCCAGGAAGAGCTGGGCCAGCCCGAGCACGGCGACGGCGACGAGGAAGAGGCTGACCAGCACCTCGATCAGGCTGAAGCCACGGTCATGCTTTTGGGTGTTCATCTTAGGAGCTCTTTCTCCTGGCATAATGGATCGATCCGCCCATGTAGAGGCTCAGGACCCGCTCGTCCATCACATCGGGTTGATCGGGCCGGATGAGCTTCGGATTCTGCAGAACGATGGTATTCAGGTTGGCGGTGAAATTGGCCACGGTGCCCATGGGGGAAAAGACGGCGACGGGATCTCCCCCGTCGAGGGGCAGGGCCAGGGTCAGGTTGAAGGTCTCGGGGATGTTCTTGGCCGGCGTCGGGCGGGCCTTGGTCCAAGTCCCGTCGGCCTCGAGGCGTTCCATGTCGTAGGCCCAGTAGGTCCCGTTGGGCTGATAGAAGCGGACGCGGTGGACGATCTTGGAGCTGACGGCCTGGTGCTTGGTCATCTGGAGGAGCGTCTGGATCTCGCGGGTCTTGTTCTCGAGGTTCCTCTCTGCCATGACGTTGAGGACGCTCGGGATCGAAACGACCATGAAGATGGCCATAATGCCGAGGACGACGAGGACCTCGATCAAGGTGAAGCCCGCGGCGGCCCGGCGATTCGTCGAAGGGAAGCGGTTCATGGGCGGGTCCTTCCGTCTAACCTGTTTTTCTTCATCCTTATAGAACAATCTCAGGGCCATTTCAAGGCGGCTCCCACGGTCCTTCCGCCACGGTGCATTATCCGGCGCCGCCCCCGCCGGGACAATCATCGCGGCTGATGAATGGACGGGTGATTTTGCGAGGAGGAGCCTCACCCCGAACGGCTAGCTGGCCGGGCGCGGGTCCTAGCGGCCCGTCGAAACGATCTTCTTGAGCTCGGCCGCCCCGGCGACGCCGCTGTTGAAGAGGACGCAGCGGGCGGCGTCGAGGAGCCGGGCGAAGAAGGCCTTCTGGGCTTCGAGCCGGTCCGGCCTTCCCCCGAGAAGGTGGGGGTTGTAGTAGGGCTGGGACTGGCCGGCGGTCAGGGACTTCTTGGCTCCGGCCGCTTCGCCGGCCTCGAGGGCCCGCAGGGCTTCGTCCTTGCCGAGCTCGACGACGGCCGGGGACGTCGCGTCGTTGCGGAGGAGCACCAGCCACTTGAGGTCCGTCCGCCGGGCCGCGGCGTCCGGGCCGCCGAGCCAGGCCGGGTCGAGCAGGGCATGAGCCTCCTTGGCGGCCTTGTAGCAGTACGGCGAGCCCCGGTCCAGCCGGCAGTCGTCCGCCCTCTGGCATTCGAGGTCCCGGCAGCCCTCCTTTTGGAGGACGACGTTCTCGCACTTGCTCCGGTCGAAGAGCGGCGCCAGACGCGGGTCGATCTCGACGGTCGCCGTCGGCAGGAAGAGCTTCCGTTCGACGCGGTCGGCGACGGCCCGGCCGCCGGCGATCTCGACGAAGACGATGTCGTTCGAGTGGAGCTTGAAGCGCGGATCGGCCAGCAGCTCGAAGAAAAGCTCCGTCTTCTTCGTCCCCGGCGGCCCGACGAGGATGAGCCCGCGGCCGTCCACGTCCGCGGACATGCCCCGCACCGCTCCCGCGGCGCCGCCGCCCGAGCGCATCGAGATGTCCGTGGCCAGGCCGAGCGCCAGGCTGCGGAGGGCCCCGTAGTGATCGGTGTTGACCAGGACGCCCGTCTGCGTTGGCTCGTGATAGAAGCCGCGCGGCTCGCGGCCGGCGATCCCGTCGACGGCGTAGATCACGCCGTGCGGCCGGACATCGGGCTCGCCGGAGGCCGGCGGAAAATTCTCGACCCAGAAATCGTTGAGATGAGCGACGTTGGTCCGCAGCTGCAGGACGGCTCCGCCGACGCGGGCGTTCCACTCATAACGGCCCTCGTAGCCCAGATGCCCTTCCATTTCGGCGGCCAGGGCGTCGCGCAGCCGGGACTCGGTCAGGACGTCGACCGGCACGGCCTTCCGGACCCGGGTCACGGCGTTCGACAGGGCGACGCGCTGGACCTTCTTGGCCGTCTTCAGCTTGCCCAGGGCCTCCACGATCCGGTCCATGCTCTTCTCGAGGTTGGCCATCGAGGTCGCAGTGGACAGCCGGATGTAGTCGTCGGCGCCGAAAGCGTCGCCCGGAACGATGGCCACCCGGGCTTCTTTCAGCAGGTAGTAGGCCAGGCCGTAGGAGTTGCGGATCTTGGCCCCGTTGGCCTCCTTGTCGTAGAACGACCGGACGTTGGGGAAGAGGTAGAACGCGCCCTGCGGCTTGAAGCACGACATCCCCTGAACCGCGGCCAGCCGCATCAGGCAGTAGTTGCGGCGGCGCTGGAACTCCGCGACCATCTTCTGGACCTCGTGCTGGGGGCCCTCGTAGGCCTCGAGGCTGGCCTTCTGGGCGATCGAGCAGGCGTTGGAGGTCGTGTGGCTCTGGATCTTGGACATGCCTTCGATGACCTCGGCCGGCCCGGCGGCGAAGCCGATCCGCCAGCCGGTCATCGCGTACGACTTGGACACCCCGTTGACGACGATGGTCTTCTTCTTGACGTCCTCGCCGAGCGCGGCGAAGCTGGTGAACTTGAAGTTGTCGTAGACGAGGCTGGCGTAGATCTCGTCGGCGATGACGTAGACGTCCTCGCCCTTGATCACCTCGGCCAGGGCCAGGAGCCGGTCCTTCGTGTAGGCGCCGCCGGTCGGGTTGGAGGGATTGTTCAGGATGATCGCCTTGGTGGCCGGCGAGATCGAGGCCTTGAGGGCCTCGGGCGTCAGCAGGAAGCCGTCCTCCTCGCGCGTCGGGACGATGACCGGCTTGCCCTTGGCCAGCGCGACGCACTCGGGATACGTGACCCAGTAGGGGGCCGGGATGATGACCTCCTCCCCCTCGTCGACCAGGGCCTGGACGAGGTGAAAGAGGGAGGCCTTGGCCCCGGCCGAGACGATGATCTGCTTGGGCGCGTATTCGAGACCGAAATCCTCCTTGAGGCGCTTGGCGATCGCCTTGCGCAGGACCAGGATGCCGTCGCTCTCGGTGTATTTCGTGAAGTTGTCCCGGATGGCCTTGATCCCGGCCTCCTTGACGTTCTCCGGCGTGGGGAAATCGGGCTCGCCGACGCTGAGGTCGATGACGTCGATGCCCTCGGCCCTCATGGCCTTGGCCTTGGCCGAGACCTTCAAGGTGGGGGAGGCGCCGATGCGCTGGACTTTTTCAGAGATCATGGTTCACCTGCTCCGACGCCCGGCCGGGCGCTCACTTCTTGGCGTCTTTGGCCTCGGGGGAAAGCTTGGCCTTGAGGAATTCGCGGATGTCGGCTCCGGTCAGGGACTTGACCACTTCGGGCATCTGGGCCAGGACCTGGGCCACCTGCCCCGTGATCTTGGTCGTGCCGAGATCCTTGTCGCCGCTGACGATGACGATCTTGTCGACCTTGGACAGAGGCTCCGACACGGCCTTGGCCAGCTCGGGCAGGATCTTGATGTACGTGTCGAGGACCGCGGCCTGGGTGTACTTTTCCCACGCCTGGGCTTTCTTCATCATGGCCTCGGCCTCGGCGGCGCCCTTGGCCCGGATCTCGTCGGCTTCGGCCAGCCCCTCGAGCTTGAGGGCCTCCGACTTGCCCTTGGCCTCGGCGGCGATGCGGAACTCCTCGGCTTCGGCCTCGGACTTGATCTGGTACTTCCGGGCGTCGGCCGGCTTGATGACGGTCGCCTCGAGCTCCCGTTCCTTGCGGGCGATCTCGAGCTGCTCGGTCTTGATGGCCTCTTCCTTCTCGACCTGCTTGACCTTGGCCTCTTCCTTCTTGAGCTCCTGGCTCAGCTTGTGCCGCTCGAGCTCGTAGGAGAAATCGGCCTGGGCCTTCCTGGTGTTGACGAAGACCTGGGATTCGGCCTTCTTGGCTTCGTTCTCCCACTGGGCCTTGGCGATCTGGGCCTCGGATTGGAGCCGGGCGACCTCGGCCTCCTTGCGGGCCATGGAGGTCTTGATGATCGATTCTTTCTCGGTCTCGGCCTGGGCGATGGACGCGTCGCGCTTGGCGGCCGCGATCTGGGGCTTGCTCAGGGCGTCGATGTAGCCTTGGGTGTCGCTGATGTCCTTGAGGGCGAAGGAGAGCATGGCCAGGCCCATGCGGTGGAAATCCTCCTGGACGGCCGCGCCGACCCGCTTGGAGAACTCCTGCCGGCCGCGGTAGATCTCCTCGACGGTCATGCCGCCGATGACTTCGCGGACCTTGCCTTCGAGGACGTTGATGACCACGTCGCGGATGCCGTCGCGGCCGATGCCCAGGAACTGCTCGGCGGCCCGGTGGATGGTCTCGTCGGAGGAGTCGATCTTGACCTGGGCCGAGGCCTCGGCCATGATCGGCACGCCGCCGCTGGTGAGGACCTCGGGCGTCCGGATCGAGACGGGGATGATGTCCATGGGCAGGACGTAGACCTTCTCCATGCCCGGCCAGACGAAGACGCCGCCTCCGAGGCGGTAGCGGTAGCCGATCTTCTGGGTCGTCCCGTCGGCCAGGGCGATCGTGTGCTTGCGGCCCCCGGCGATGATGAGGGCCTCGTTGGGCCCGACCTTCCGGTAGCGCAGGGCCAGGACCAGGATGATCAGGGCGAAGAGAGCGACGACGGCCCCGGCGATGATGAGCCAGGATATCAGGTTCATAGCGGCCTCCTCGAGAGGACTCCCCGTCGGGCGGGGGAAAAATCGAAAAAAAGACCTCTCCGATGTCGCGGGACGGGCCTTTTTTCCGGGTTCTGAGCCTAGATTCTATGGATTTAACGGAGAGATTGTCAAGCTTGCCCCTTGGCGGCGGATCCGGGCTTGTCCCTGTAGCCGTAGGCCATGAAGAGGATGCTCTTCTTCTTGAGGGTGTCCTTCTGGACCTTGACGATCCTGGCGACGCCCCGGTCGGCCAGCTTGAGCAGGCCGAGCAGCTCTTTGCGGGAGAAAGGGTTCTTCTCCGCCCCGGCCTGGACCTCGACGAGCTCGCCCCGGTCGGTCTGGATGACGTTCATGTCCAGATCGGCCTGGGAATCCTCCGCATAGTCCAGGTCGAGGAGGACCCGGCCTTTGACGATGCCCACGCTCACGCCGGCGACGAGATGGCGGAGGGGCATGTGGTCGATGAGGCCGCGGTCGATCATCTTCTTGAGGGCCAGGCCGAGCGCGACGCAGCCGGCCGTGACCGAGGCGGCCCGGGTCCCGCCGTCCGCCTGGATGACGTCGCAGTCGATGATGATCTGCCGCTCGCCCAGGCCCTTCAGGTCGGTCACGGCCCGGAGGGCCCGGCCGACCAGGCGCTGGATCTCCTGGGTCCGGCCCGAGACGCGGCCGGCGCCGCGCTCGCGGGGGGTCCGCTCCGCGGTCGCCCGCGGCAGCATGGCGTACTCGGCCGTGACCCAGCCGCGGCCCGTGCCCTTGAGGAACGGCGGCACGCGCTCCTCGATGGTCGCCGCGGCCAGGACGCGCGTCCGGCCCATCTCGATCAGGGCGGACCCGTCGGCGAAATCGAGCGTGTCGATGCTGATCTTGACCGGCCGGAGCTGGCCCGGCGAGCGCTTGCCGGAACGGACGGGATCCACTACTTGATCCAGATCGAGGGGGTCTTATCTTTCTTTGATTGAGCCAGGAAGTCCTGGAGGTCCTTTTGCGCCTTGGCCGATTCCGTCTCGGCCTTGAGCAGCTTGTCGTAGGTGTCGCTGATCTGGAGCTGGATCACCTCGCGGGACTTGGCGTTGTCGAGTCCGTAGAATTGCTGGTACAGGGTGTTCATTTTGGTCGTCAGCAGATCGACCATTTCGGCCTTCTGTTGGGCGAGGTCGGCCAGCTCGTTCTGCCTTTTCTGGATATCCTGCGCGGACGGCGCCGCGGGCTCACCGGGCGGGATCTCTTCGACGGGCTTGTCGACCCCGGCCGCGGCCTGATCGCCGGCCGCCGGAGGAGCCGCTTCCTGCTGCGCCCCGGCCGCGGAGCTATCCGGAGGGACCCCGCCGGCCTCGACGGCGGCCTCTTCGGCGGTCTGTTCCCGGGTGGTGGTCTCGACGGCCGGGCGTTTTTTCACTTTGGCCAGGTCGGCCGTGGTGATCACCGTGGCCGGCTTGCCCTTGATGGCGGCCCGCCGCTCTTTTTCCTTCTTGGCCAGCTCGGCCAGGCTCTGGGACTGGAGGAAGGAGACGAGGAGGAGGGGCAGAACGAACACCGCCAGCCATCGTGTTTTGCTCATCGGAGAATCCTCCTCTAGACGGCCACGATTATCATGGATTTAGTCGTGCGTGTCAAACCGGAGTCCGGTTTTTTCGCGGCCCGCCCGGGCCGCCGCGGTCCGGACGGACATGGTCCGTCCGTCCGTCCGGATCTCGATCGCGCCGTCGAGGTCCGTCCGGGCGACCGCCGCCCCGGCCAGGCGGCATCTCTCGAGGAAAGCGGGGCTTGGGAAGCCGTAGGTATTGCCTTCGCCGGAGGACACCAGGACGAGCCGGGGGCGAACGGCGGCCAGGAAATCCGCGGACGTCGACGCGGCGCTGCCGTGATGTCCGGCCTTGAGCACGTCGCAATGGAGGTCGAGACCGGAGTCGAGCAGGGCCCGCTCCGCCTCCGGGCCCGCGTCGCCCATGAGCAGGACCGAGGCTTCGCCGATCGCCAGTCTGATCACGAGCGAGCGCTCGTTGGACGGCGCGGCCGGGGCGGCGTTGTCCCGGGCGGGCGGCGGGTGGAGGATCTCGATCGACACGGCCCCCATCGCGAAGCGGCTGCCGCGGCCGAGACGACGCCGGGGGGTGCGCAGCCTCAGCGTCTGCGTCAGCTCGCCGTAGGTCCCCTGGCGCGGGGCCGGCGTCCCTTCCCAGAATTCGCCGATCGCAAAGTTCCGGGCCACGGCAATGAGGCCGTCGAGATGGTCGGGGTGGGCATGGGTCAGGACCACGTGATCGATCCGGCGGATGCCTTTGCGCCACAGGACGGGCGAAACGACCCTTTCGCCGACATCGAACGGGCTCCCGGCCAGCCCGCCGCCGTCGATAAGCATGGTCCGCCGGCCGGGGAGCTCGACCAGGATGGACTCGCCCTGGCCGACGTCGATCATCGTGATCCGAAGGTCGGGCGAGGGGCGGCGGAATGGGGCGGCGATGAACAGGGCCGACAAGGCCAGGAAGGTCCCGAGGACGGCGGGGCGTTGGAGCCGGAAGCGAGGCCGGGCCAGGCCGAGGCCGAGGGTCAGGTAGTAGGCCCAGAGGAGCCAGGCCGGCGGCGTCGGAACGCGAACGGACAGGAACGGGAACGCGTCGAGCGAGTGGGAGAGCAGGGCGAAAAGACCAACGAGTCCACCCAGGGCCTTGGCTGGCAGGCCGGCAGCGCCCGGAACAAGGGCGGCGAACGGCAGGAACGCGTAACCCACGCCCATGATCAGCCCGACGAGGGGGATGGCCGGGAAGTTCAGAAGGAGAGAGGAAAACGCGATCCGGTTGAAGTTCCGGGCGATGAGGGGGACGGCGCCCAAGGCCGCGGCGACGGACATCCCGGCCAGCTCGGTGATCTTGAGCGGCCATCGCGGCAGCCGCCGGAGCAGGGGCGGCATGAACAGGATGATGGTCAGGGTCGCGGCGTAGGTCAGCTGGAAGCCGATGTCGAAGAGGCTGGAGGGATTGGCCAGGAGCAGGGCGAAGGCGCTGGCCGCGATCGTGTTGAGGACGTGGACGTCCTTCCAGAGCAGGCGGCCGCCGAGAAAGGCCAGGGTCATCAGAGTGGCCCGGAGGACGGACGGGCTGCCTTCGACGAGAACGGTGTAAAAGACGAGGAAGACGCCCAGGGCCAGGCTGGACGCCCGCCGCGACATGCGGACGAATCGGAAGAGCGAGAAGAGGAGCAGATTGATGATGGCGATGTGCCCGCCGGAGATGGCGAAGAGATGATAGAGCCCGGTCTGCTGGAGGTTCTCGACCGTCGGCTCGTCCAGGCGGCCGTCTTCGCCGAGGAGAAGGGCCTCGAGCACGGCCCCGGTAGGGGAGATGTCGAGACCGTCGGGAGCCGGGAAGCGCCGCTCGAGCTCGGTCTGGATGCCGCGGCGGACGCGCGACACCCGGGCCCGGACCGAGCCGGCCGGCGCCGCGGACGTCCGCTCGACGAGCCGGGCGGTTTTCGTCGAGCCCCGGCGATGGATGCCGAGGGTCTGGAGATATCTCCCGTAGGAGAAGGACCCGAAATTGCGGAACGAGCCGCCGGAACCCAGCCGCACCGAGGCCCTGACCCGGTCGCCGGCCAGAAAATCGAGGCGGGGCCGCGTCCCCCGGCCGAAGGGCACTCCTAGGCGGAGCCGGCCGCGGACCGGCTTCGACTCGCCGCCCGCCGAGACGGTCCGGACGTCGAGGAAGAGGACGTCCCGGTCGGGCTCGCGGCCCGGCGACCGGTAGAGGCGGCCGGTCACGTCGACATACCCGTCGGCCTGGAAGACGTGGAGCGGATTGGCCCGGTAGTCGCGGTCGTAAGCGGAAAAGCGGGCCGCGCCCAGGGCGGTGACCGCGACGACGGCCAACACGGCGGACGTCCGGTCGGAGCGGAGGGCGAAGAGCGCCCACGCCGCGGCGATCAGGAGGAACGCGGCCGCGCCGGCCGGGGCGGGCGGAATGGAGAACGCTTCGGCCGCGGCGATGCCGAGGCCGAGCCCGGATGCCAGGAAAAGGAACGGGTGGGGGCTGGTCCTTAGAAGACGGACCCGCTCCCGGCGATGGCGCTCTGGCCGTCGAGGGCGTCGATCAGGAGGTGGCTGAGGATCCGGATCCCCAGAGGGATCGCCCTCTCGTCGGGATTGAAGCCCGGGCTGTGGAGCGGCGTCGCCGGCTGGCCTGGTCCCCGGACCCCCAGGAAGAAGTAGAAGCCGGGCGCCTTCCGGGCCAGGAAGGCGAAGTCTTCCGCGATCATCTGCGGCTTCCACTCGACGACCTTATCTTTCCCCAGGAGCCGGACGAGCGTGGGGGTCATGGCCGCGGCCAGCTCCGGATTATTAAAGACGGAGGGATTGCCCGGTTTATACTCAAATTCGTAGCCCGCGCCGTAGATCGCGGTGATATTCTTGACCATGCTCTCCATGAGCCCGCGGACCTTCTTCTGGTTCGCTTCGCTGAGCGTCCGGACCGTCCCCTCGAGGACGACCCGATCGGCGATGATGTTGCGGCGGGTGCCGCCGGAGATGGTGCCGACGGTCAGGACGGCGGGGTCGGTCGGGTCCGCGGCCCGGCTGACGACCGTCTGGAGGGCGGTGACGATCTCCGCGGCGATGACCACGGCGTCCACGCCCTCGTGAGGCCTGGCGCCGTGGGCGCTGCGGCCCTTGACCGTGATATTGAAGCTGTCGGCGGCGGCGGTCACGTTGCCCGGGGCGAAGAAGACCTGGCCGAGGGGCTCCGGCCAGACGTGGAAGCCGAAGACGGCCGAGACGGGCGGGCTGTCGAGGGCGCCTTCGCGGACCATGAGGTCCGCGCCGCCCTCCTCGCCCTCCGGGGCGCCTTCCTCGGCCGGCTGGAACAGGAAAGTCACGCTGCCCTTGAGGCCGGTCTTGAGCGCGTTGAGGACCAGGGCCGTGCCGAGGACGACGGAGCTGTGGACGTCGTGGCCGCAGGCGTGCATGACCCCGGGATTCAGGGACTTATAAGGAAGCCCGGTCGCTTCCTGGACGGGCAGGGCGTCCATGTCGGCCCGGACCGCGATGGCCGGACCGGGCTGGCCGCCCCTGAGGACGGCGACGACGCCGGTCTTGGCGACGCCAGTGCGGACCTCGAAGCCGAGGGGCTGGAGCTTCGAAGCGATGAGGCGCGCCGTCTCGACCTCGCGGTTGCCGAGCTCGGGGTTCATGTGGATGAAGCGCCGGATCTTGACGACCTCATCCTTGACCTTCTCGATCTCGGCGTCGACCTTCTTGCTTGTCTTCGGGTCAACGGCCCGGGCCCCGGGCGGGGCGCCGGCCAAGGCGGCGAGGATGAGGGCGGCGGCGATGAGGCGGGACTTGGGGATCATGGTTTCGCGGCAGATCATTCAAGCGCGGACGGTCGGCCAAGAACAGGCCCGCCGCGGGGGTTCGAACAAGGGCCTATTTTTTCTCCTCGGCCTTCTGCAGGAGCTCCTCTCTCTTCTTCTCGATGAAATCGCGGATGGCGTCGACGCCTTCGCCGGTCTTCTCCTTAACCACCCGGATGCCCTTCTCGGCTTCCTTGGTGAACTTCTCGTAGCCTTCCTTGGCCGCTTCGCCGGTCTTGGCGGCCTGGTCCTTGATCTTCTTGCGCGTTTCCTTGCCGCTCGCGGGAGCGATCAGGATGCCGACGATGAAACCCGCCGCGGCCCCGGCCGCGAACGTCAGCAGGGAATCCCAGAAATGGCTGTCTTTCGTGTCACCCATCCTTCTTCTCCTTTCTTTTTTTCATCACGGTCAGGCCAATGCGGAGCAGCGGGAGGGCGAGGAGCGGCCAGTACTTCGCCGACGGCCGGATGACCTTGGTCGAGAGGAAGGACGTGGCCTCCGTGAGCCCGGAGACCGCCTTCTTCGACACGGCCAGGACCTGGCCGACGTTGTCCAGGCTGGCGTTGATCTTCGCTTCGATCACCTGCAGCTCGTCGATCGCCCCCCGGGCCTTGACGATGGTCGTTTCGGCCTCCCGGGCGGTCTTCCTGAGCTGGTTCAGGAACATGGCCAGGAAGGCGCAGACGACTACGGCCGCCACGGTCAGAATGATCCACAGGACCTGGTTCAGGGTCAGCATCATAGTGACTATACCCTAAGCCAATCGCCAAAGAATGTCAATTTCCTCTACTTCCAAAGGAGCTTGCGGGGGGAGGGGAGGCCGTGGACCTTTTCGAGCCGGTCGAGAAGCTCAGGATAGCGGGCTTCGTCGCGAGAATCGACCGCCTCTTCCCATGCGGAGAGGAGAGGATCGGCGACCAGGTCGTGGTCGCGGTGAAGGATGCGGTTGATGCCGCGCAGGGCCTGCCACTGGATGATCATCAGGACGGCCAGGAAGTAGAAGGCGATGTTCGGGCCCGGCAGGAGCATGGCCAGGCCCGAGAAGGGCAGCAGGACGGCCTCGCCGGCGAGGACGAGGATGTGTCGGGTCCTCTGCTTTTGCAGGAAGAAGAACAGCCTGGTCCTGGCGGACCGGTCATCGGGAGACTCCGCATACAGGATCCGGAGCGGGCCGCCGCCGGGCCGGGCGCCGTGCTCGAAGGCCCGTTCCTGCACGAGGGTGCGGGGATTGAGGCTGGTGACCTTCTCTTTGGCCTTTTCCCAGATGGCCCGCGTCTTCGAGAAGTCCGCCGGCAGGGGGCCGAGCGGCCCCGCGGAATAGAAACGGGGGCGATGGCGGTAGTCGCGGACGAAAAAGAAATCCATGGGACCCCATTCTATCATACGGCCCGCCGGGCTTGCCGGTTCAATTCGATCCCCCGTCGGCCGCGGCGGTGCCTCGGGGGTCCTCTCCGCCCCTTATTCCGCGGCCTTTTTAGCCTACTGTGGCTCTGAGGGAGAACCGGCGGCTTCAGCAGGCCTTGTCGTTTGAAGGAGAACGGTCAGCGCTTTTTATGGAGAAGAAAAAGGAAGAAGGGGGCGCCGACGGCGGCGGTGATGACGCCGATCGGCAGCTCGGCGGGCAAGAGATTGCGGGCGATGAGGTCGCAATAAAGAAGGAAGGTCCCGCCGGCGAGGGCCGAAGCGATGAAAAGCCGGCGGTGGCTCGGGCCGATGAGGATGCGCACCCAGTGGGGGACGACCAGGCCGACGAAGCCGATGACCCCGCTCACCGCCACCGACAGAGCGGCCAGCAGGGCCGACATGACCAGGAACGCTTTGCGGACCCGCCGGACCGGGCTGCCGAGCGCCTGGGCCGTATCGTCGCCGAGGGCCAGGAGGTCCATGTCCGGGGCCAGCCAGACCGACGCCAGCAAGCAAAGGACGACCCAGGGGGCGATCGTGGCGACCTGGCCCCACTCGGCCAGCTGAAAGCTGCCGAGGAGCCAGAAAACAGCCTGGTCGTAGGAGTCCGAGCGCATGAAGAGGAAGAAGGACGTCAGGGCCGAGGCCAGGGCCCCGGCGGCGAGGCCGGTCAGGAGGAGGGTTTCGACCTTGAACCCGCCGCGGCGGAGCGACAGGGCGTAGACGAGCGTGACGAGGCCCAGTCCGGATGCGAACGCCAGCAGCCCGGGACCGCTGAAGCCGAAGGCGGCGGCCTCGAAGCCGAGGGCCGTGGCCAGGACGGCGCCCAGCGAGGCGCCCGACGAGACCCCGACCACGAAGGGATCGGCCATCGGATTGCGGAAGTAGCCTTGGAGGATGGCTCCGGACAGCGATAACGCGGCCCCGACCAGGAAGGCCAGGACGGCCCGGGACAGGCGGAGGTCGACGATGATGGCCCAAAGGACGGGGTCGGGATGCCGGAAGAGGCGGGCCAGATCCCCGAGCGGCGTGCGGACGGGGCCCGTGAGCAGGGACAGCAGCAGGCCGGCCGCGCCCAGGAGCAAGGCCGTCGTCCAGAAGATCCTCCGTCCGGATCTGAGGCTCACCGGGCGCCTCCGAATCTCTCGGGATGGACGAGCGCGGCCATGCGGACGAGGACGTCGACGAGCCGCGGCCCGAAGCGGCTGGCCGCGTTCTCGTCGATCTCGAAGATCC
>Ga0208980_10000931_pt1 | contig 17355 bp, 13 predicted proteins | sample WetSurMetagenome_3_FD_187993 | JGI IMG/M metagenome (GOLD analysis project Ga0208980, IMG submission 187993) | Wetland microbial communities from Twitchell Island in the Sacramento Delta, sample from surface sediment Aug2011 Site A1 Bulk (version 2) | ecosystem: Environmental > Aquatic > Marine... | reverse complement strand
GGCTCGTCCAGTTCTATGAGAACCTTTTTGAGCTGCCCGATTCAGTGGGGACCTGTAAATTTGCGTATGGACATACTGGATTCTGGCATGATCGGCCCGAGGATCTGGACAAGATGTTCAATTACTTCACGCAGGGGCTTTACTATGCCACCGGTATCAATTACACGAAAGACGAGTTGATGGAAATCGGCGAGCGAGCTTACCAGATTGAGCGTGCGGTCATCGTGATGAGAGGGATTACGCGAGAAGATGACATGCCTAATTGGAAGTGCCTTAATGAAGAGTGCCCGGGCAGTCATCCGGTAGGTCCGGTCCCCCTGCCGACGATTGACAAGGAAAAATATGAAAAGGTGCTTGACAAGTATTATGAGATACGCGGATGGACAAGAGAGGGCGTTCCTACCAGACAACGGCTTGAAGAGCTCGGACTCAAGGAAGTGGCCGACGCACTGGGGAAAAAGGTTGGCGCCAAGACGCACTGATGGTGCAGAGCTGTTTTCCTTCTGATGTCAATTTTGCCCAAATGAGGATACGACTAGCCTGAAATTGCGAGGAGCAGAAGCGGCAATCTCCAGTTTGGATAATATTTTCTGAATTCTAAGGTGAGGAGGATACCAATGGCTACACAAGGATGCAAAAAGAACGAAAAAATCGCGCAAGGATTTACCATTGCCGAAAAGATTCTTATGAATGTCGGCGTGTTGGGATCAGTCATCATCGGGACCTATGGCATTTATCTGGAGAGCGTTCCTTGGGCGATTGGGTATGTGAGCTTCGTCCTGTTTGCGATGCTGGTGCTGATTGGGTATGGCAACTGCTCGCACTGCCCCTACATTTATGAAGAATACACTGATTGTCTTTTCCCGCCTTGGGGGAAGGTTTACCGAAAGCTGTATAATTATCGACCGGGGAAACTCACCCTGTTTGACAAAATACTCTTTTTTGCTTTTTTTGTCGGGCTACCGCTGTTTCCCCAATATTGGCTCTTGAAGAATTACTCTGTTTTGGTTGCCTTCTGGATATTTTGTCTTCCTACTGCTGCCGGTTTTATTTTTTATGAATGCCGGCGCTGCCAGCACTTTGCGTGTCCCTTCAATACGGCCCAGAAGGAGGCCTAAGCTTCTTGCATGCTGAGCAAAGGACCACAAATGAGAGGAGTGTGGTGATTGAGCAAAAAAGTCTTGGACAAAACTTATCGTGCTATCGCTGCGCAGCAGGGAACCACGAAATAACTGGTGGGAGAGCGACGAGCCGCCCAGATAGTCCAAAAAGCAGCTCCGGGCCAATGGATCCAAGATCCCAGCGGTAGCTGGTATCAGAAGCAATAAGAGAAAAACCGGAACATACGGAAGCAAGGAGAAACTGATCATGTCTGGAAAAGTCAAGGGGCTTGAAGCGGATGTCGTGGTCGTCGGTTCGGGGCCCGGCGGGGCAACCGTGGCTCGTGACCTGACCAAGGGAGGCAAGAAAGTTATTATATGTGAGGCAGGCAAGTATATTACCTCTCTCGGCAAGTTTTATAGCGCCGGTTTGTTGATGAAAAAAGGGGGACTGACATTTTCCAAAGAGGGCTTAATGCTCAATATCGGCAACACGGTGGGCGGGCAATCCATGGTTTTTGCCGCAGCGGCCTTCAAGCCCCCCTCATGGCTCAAGGAGAGATACGGCATTGACCTTCAGCAAGAAATAGATGAGCTGTACAAGGAAATTCCGATTCAACCGCTGCCCGAGTCCCTTATCGGTCCCGGTGTGCGCCTGTTAATGGAAAGCGCCCAGGCGATGGGGATGGACTGGAAGCCCGCGGACAAATTCATCCGTCCCGAAAAATGCTTACCCAATTGCGGAAAATGTTCGCTGGGCTGTCCCACCGGCGCAAAGTGGAACGCCCGCGAATTCATTGACGAAGCCACACAAAAAGGGGCGGATCTCCTTACTCAAACCATGGTCGAAAAAGTTATTACCGAGAGTGGTAAAGCAACAGGTGTCGAGGCCAAAGGGCCGGGTGGCAAGATAGTCATTAAAGCCAATACTGTTGTGTTGTCTGCGGGCGGCCAGGGGTCGCCGATCATTCTACAGCAGTCCGGTCTCCATGATGCGGGTGAAGGTTTTTTTGTGGATCCGGTGCTGATCGTGTGGGGAATCGCTCCAAAATATGGCAATATGCGTGACATTCCATTGTCAGCGGGAATTCAGCTGAAGGAAGACGGCATCCTGCTGATGGATGTTTCGTTTCCGCTCCTGCTTGCTTCAGGGCTTCTGGCGTATTCAGGAATCAACGGCTTGGCGTATCTTCGCAATATGATTCATTACCACAAATTACTTGGCGTTATGGTGAAAGTGAAAGATGCTTTTCACGGACGAGTCGATGCTGACGGCTCAATCTCCAAACCCCTTGATGATGACTCAAGGCGGAAGTTGAATAAGGGTGTGGACATTGCCAAGGAGATCCTCAGGAAGATCGGCGTAAAGGATGAAGATATTTTTGTCAATAAGCCATTGGGAGGCCATCCGGGCGGAGGGGTTCGCCTGGGCGACCACCTGGATACCAATTGCCAGACGAAAATCACCAATTGTTACTGTGTGGACAATTCTATCATCCCGGAGCCATGGGGGCAGCCGCCGGTCGTTACCATCGTGGCAATGGCCAAGCGGGTAGCAAAGCATCTGATGGCAGATAAGAAGCCTAATAACTGATAGTGTGTTTTCGCGGATTCTGATTGAGGCTCGATTGGGAGAGGCGAATGATGCGTTTTCAGGACGCTCATGCTTCGCTGAATCGGACTTTCTAACCCCTCGCCATGTCGCTGCACTTCGGGCTGGATTTAAGATGGTAGTCTTTGATTATCGCCCCGTTTGGCCACATTAAGCAAAGGAGAAAACGTTATGCAAGACGACAGAAGTGTAATGGAAAAAATGTTTGACAACCCACCCCCCAAGATGGGTGTGCCTGATGCTAAGGACATCGCGCGAGTCTCTCTCAGTCGCATTCCCTGTTCCCATGAAGACCTTGAGTCCCATCTCCAGAAATATGTGGATCTCATTAAGGCAGCGGGAGCAAACGAGGCCCGGATCATCAGCGCCCGCGATATACCTCAGGATCCTCGGGTGATATTGAAGTGCTATACGCCGAAATGCCCGGCCTTCGGGGCATGCGGGGGCTGTCCTCCTCATTACAAGGTGACGTTCCAAGAAGCAAAGGAGTTTCTCGGCGCTTACAAGTGGGCAATCGTCTACCGAGTGGATATTCCCAAGGAGGGGCTAAACTACCTCACCGGACCGGGTTCTTTAGACTATTATCGCACCAAGGAAGGAAGACACCGTTTGGGCTCATTTCAACGGTACTGTTTTCATATGGGCCATGAAGTGGAGCGTGCCGCCTTTTATGACGGCCACTATTTTGCAATTAATGCTGCTTCGGACCCTGTCTCACTGCCCTTTGTGAGGAGTTTGACACCTGCCAGGCAATTAAAAGCGGCGTTTGTCGATTCCCAACTGTTTCAAAGCTAAGTCCGGATGTAACGTTTAGCATAGACTACATAAAACTCTCGGTGACCCTTGGCTGGGGCCACTACATGATGGGATTTTGTCCGACCCCTAATGATTACCCAAAAGATCACGTAAGTCATATTACGGGCTTGATTTTGATTGAGTGAGAACCTGCGCGTGTCAGCTTAAGAATAGTGAGGTGTGATCTGATACTGTAAACCCCTTAATTTTGACCCGATTGACCCTTATTGGATTACAGCACCATAGAGGTAACACCAAGATAGGGCTTTTTAGAAAGAGAAGACTTTGAAATTTTTAACGACTTTTCATTTTAGGAGGTGCTGAAGATGAGCAATCAAGGAATCAAAATCTGGTATCAAAATCCTGTTCCCTTACTCGATGAGTTCAAGGGGTTGGAAAGCCTTATCGGTCAAACCACCAAGAGCATGGGTCGGGAAGGGACACGGATTGACCAGAAATGGCTGAAAGAAGGCTTCTTCAATCCCACCTTTTCATATACCCTGGCCTATAACACGCTTTCTCAGACGCAACGGATATACGCGGCGACACAGGAGGGATATGATGCGGTGGTAATCGGAAACGCCTTGGACTTCGGATTAAGGGAAGCGCGGTCAATCGTGACTATTCCGGTAGCGGGTGTCCTTGAATCAGCGCTCTATTTTGCTTCATCCCTGGGAAATTCTTATGCTGTTGTTGTGGTCCACAATCAAACCGGCCAGTTGTTGGCAGATGCGGTGAAACGTTACGGAATGACTGATCGCCTGGTCACCATTGCCGACATGGGAATACCATTGGCCGAAGTCGCTGATACCTATAAGAATACCGACAGATTACTGCACCTTTTTAACGAAGCAGCCCGCAAAGCTATACACGAACACCATGCCGAGGTGATCATCACGGGGTGTACCATTCTCAGCTCACTCCTCACCCTCAGCAAGATACACTCCGTTGAGGGAATACCGGTGATCGATCCGGTATGGGCAGGAATAAAGATGGCCGAAGCCTTAACGGATGTGCACAGAAACTATGGCATCGAGGTCTCTCGTGTCTCTGTGTACGGAACTTGCCCGGACTGGGAAAAGGAGATTCCACCAACGCAATAAATAGCATGGTGATTTAAAGATTTATCATGCGCTTTTATTTCATGGTGTATTTCCACCGCACGGACTCCCGACTTGGAGAAACAGGAATTAGAACAAGACCTGTGAGAGTGTCCAGCGCCCCACTATAAAAACGAGCATCCTCGAAAAAGTCTTCACTACGGCAGACCTGGGGAGGGAAAGAAAAAATGAGATCATCCTTCCCCCAAGAAATTTCAATAGTTATCTTGTGTTATACAATTTCAACATTTTTTTCTTGACAAAAGATGCCTCTATTGATAACTTGGTCGGGCGCTCAATCAACCAGTTCTGGTGAGGTTCTCTTATCATCTTTGGGCCTCAAGAGCCTTCGGATACCCAAATGGTTGCCGCTTGTTTTATTGATGCAAATGCGTGCAGGAAAAGCAGTTCATTACTCACACGAAGTGACTTCCGGAGGTAGCTATGATCGATTTCAGCCTGATCGAAGAACAGAAAGGCCTTTAAAAAAATGCCTGTGGTGAAGGAATGAAAGAGAAGGAAGTCCAAAGGGGTCCAGAGCCAATTCTAAATGGTATCTTCACCTTACCCCCGTATGACAAAGAGGGACCTCGACTTATCGGCGCCCTTTGTGCGCGCTGCACCCGAAGATTCTTCCCTCCTCCGTTTGTCTGTCCTTATTGTCTGGATGAGATAGAAGAAGTCTACCTGTCCAGCCAGGGCACACTCCATTCCTTTACGGTGGTGAGAGTAAAAGCTCCGTACGGACTTCCTCTTCCCTATTGTCTGGGTTACGTGGATCTAAAGGATGACGGTCTGCGGGTCCTTGCCCTTATCGACCCCACACGGATAGAGGATCTAAGAATCGGTATGGAAGTAGCGCTCTGCGTAAAGGAGTTCGGGGATGATGGAAAGGGAAATCCGGCGCTGCGGTATATGTTTTCTCCCAAAACGGAAAAACTGTCGTGAGATCGGTAAGCGTTGTCGGAACCGGAATAATCCCTTTCGGAAAGCACCTTGACCAGACCTTGGTGCAACTGGGGCGCCAAGCTGCCCTGAATGCTTTGCGAGATGGAGGAGTCAAACCTTCCGAGGTCGGCATTGGTTTTTTCGCAAACTTTTTGGCGGCACATACATTTGCTGAGTTTACCATCGGACAGAATGTCTTTTGGGAGGTCGGGATCAACAAGGTTCCGGTTCTGAACGTTGAAAATGCCTGCACCTCGGGGTCTTCCGCCTTCCATATGGCTTGGCTCTCAATTGCTTCGGGCCAGTACGACGTCGCGATTGTCGCAGGAGCGGAAAAAATGTATGTCCCCGGGCTCGGCCTAATAAATTCGGGAGAGACTCAGTTGGATACCCGTCTCGGTTTTGTCGTACCTGCGGGGTTCGCCATGCGTGCCAAGCGCCACATGCATGAGTATGGAACCACCGCCGAACAGTTGGCATGTGTCGCAGTAAAAAATCGCAAGCACGGAAGCCTTAACCCCATTGCCCAATACAAGGATATTCTTACCGTAGCCGATGTGCTTAATTCACCTATGATATGCGATCCCCTTACCCGTCTAAGTTGTTGTCCGATCGGTGATGGGGCTGCCGCTTTGATACTGTGCGCAAGTTCCAAAGCGCGGCGTTACACGCACAATCCTATCGCGATAAGGAGTTCGGTGCTGGTGACCGGAGGATATGAGAATCCCCTCAGCCTACTGCCTTGGGAAACCGACTTTCGGGGCTGCCGTTTGGCTTATGAAAAGGCAGGACTGGGACCGAAGGATATCCACGTGGCTGAATGCCATGACGCGTTTACCATTGCCGAGATTCTGCATTACGAGGCTTTGGGATTTTGTCCTGAAGGCGAAGGGGGTCGGTTGGCGATGTCCGGCGAAACCAGTCTTGGAGGGAAGCGACCGGTTAATGTATCCGGAGGGCTTTTGTCGAAGGGCCATCCGCTTGGTGCAACCGGGGTTGCGCAGATTATCGAAATAGTATTGCAGCTGAAGGCCAAGGCGGGTCCTCGACAGGTTGACCGGGCAAAAGTTGGGATTGCGCATTGTATGGGTGGAGATAAGGATGGGGACGGGAAAAGCTGTACGGTCAACATCCTGTCCGTATAGGTTCGTGCCGCTCTTGGTTCACGTAGCGATAGAGAAGAAAGAAGTTCAGAAGCGCACTCTTGTCGCCGGGTAACATTACTCCAAAGCCAAGACCGGCCCGGTATGAGGTCGAAAGACCAGCGCAGTTGAAGGAGGAGCTATTCATGGGATACACGATTGATATCGATACGGGGGGAACTTTTACCGATGGTTTTCTGGTGCATGGCGACCAAGTCAAGACCGTCAAAGTGCCGACCACACCCCACGACCTGACAGTATGTTTCATTGAGTGCATCAAAAGCGGGGCCTGTGCCTTTGGGGTTGCCGTTGAAGATTTGCTGTATGAGACCGACATTCTTCGCTTTTCGAACACCATTGGGACCAATACTATCATCCAAAGGGATGGCAGTAAAGTCGGGCTTTTGATTACCAAAGGCCGTGAACACTTGGCGCCCACTGCTACGCACGACGGCAAATCCCCTTTGGTGCTGCCCGATATGGTGCTGGGTATTGAAGAAGCGGTAACCGCTGAGGGAAACGTGCTGAAGCGTCCTGATGAAGCACAGGCCCTTGCGGTTGCTCAGGAGCTTATCGACCGGGGCGCGCGCTGCCTGGTGGTGGCCTTTACGAATTCCGAGGCTAACCCCGTCAATGAACGACTGTTGCGTCAAGTAGTAAAACAGGAATACCCCCGAGACTATTTAGGGTCGGTTCCGGTATTCTTGTCCTCCGACATATCTCTTCGAAGCGGTGAAGCGGAACGAATCAACGCGGCAGTGCTCAATGCCTACATCCATGGCAAACTCGTTCGCCTCTTGTACAAAGCGGGCGAGGACCTCCGGCAGCGCCTGTATAGGAACAACCTTTTTATTGTGCACAACAACGGCGCGGTGGCCCGGGTTGCCAAGACGCGGGCGATCAACACCTATAATTCCGGTCCGGTAGCAGGGTTATTGGGAGCGCGCTTGATCGGCACGCTCTATGGCATTCATGATCTTATTTCCGCAGATATGGGAGGAACGTCATTTGATATCGGGTATGTCCGTCAGGGCCAAGTTGCGTTCACCGTAAGTCCGGATGTTGAAGGCTTTGCCGTGAACGTTCCCATGTTGGCGATAAATGCCCTCGGTGCGGGGGGAGGGTCGATTGCTTCGGTAAAGGATGGCGAGCTCCGGGTGGGGCCGCAATCAGCGGGCGCGTTGCCGGGCCCAGTGTGTTTTGACTTAGGGGGTACCGATCCCACGGTGACCGATGCCGATCTTATCTTAGGCATTCTGGATCCCGAGTACTTTTTGGGCGGCACCATTAAGATCAATCGGGCTAAGTCGGCCAAGGCGATGGAAGAAAAGATTGCGATTCCCTTAGGTGTATCGGCCGAAGAGGCTGCGTTGCGAGTTAAGCAAACGATTGACGCGGCCATGGGGCAGGGCATCAAGAAACTCCGGGAAAAACTTTGGGGTAATGAGACGCCTCTTCTGGTCGTGTACGGGGGGGCTGGGCCAATGCATTGCTGCGATTTTGCGCGAATAGGTGGGCTGGGCAAGATAGTAATAACACCTTTTTCGGGAGTATTTTCGGCTTTCTCTTCTTCAACGATGGATGTAGGACACATCTATTACCGCGGGGCGATCCCTGCACTGGGTGAGGGGAGTGATGGAGCGGCCCTGTCCCTGGCAGTGGCCGCAATGAAACGGGAGGCAGTGCGGGACATGCGGGGAGAGGGTTTTGCCGCGGATGGATTGGTCTTTGGTCTTGAGTTATTTTTTCAGTCCGCGGACCGCGGGCAAGAAGTCAAGGTTGTTGTCACCGACTTGAGTTTTCTTGAGGCTTCCCTTGGGATCAAGCGCGTCTTTGATCAGGCTCGTGAGCTTCTGGCTGCAGCAGGGAAGCAAGCTTCAGGCAACTTGATTCTCGCTACCATAAGCCTCACGGTGCAGGCTGCGGTGCCCCATTATCATATCGCTGAGATTTCTTGTGCACTGAAGCCGGCAGATAACGCGCGGAAAGGAAGCCGTCCGGTTTACCTAGGATCGAGCACGGGGAAAGAAGAGGTGCCCGTGTATGAGCGGTGCCGTTTGACGCATGGCCATGCACTGGAAGGCCCGGCAATAGTGGAGTCGGAGACGACGACTCTTCTCGTCTCTTCGGGGTGGAAACTGAAGATAGATCAACTCAACAACGCGTTTTTGGAGGAGGTTCTGTAGCGATGAAGGTCAGGATCACCGAATACTTGGAAATTGACCTGGAAACTGAGCAGTGGTGCTGCCAACGATGCGGGCAGAGCTTGATTAGTGCCCGGGAGAATTACAAGAAGGGCTGTCTGGTCGCTGAGCGACCGTTGGAAGAAGTGCATCACCCCTTGGTTGAGGGAGAAGAGTATCGTTTTTGTCCGGACCCTGATTTCTGCCGGCTGATCGAGTTTTACTGCCCCCACTGCGCTGTGATGATCGAAAATGAGTACTTGCCTCCCGGCCACCCTATTACGCACGATATTGAATTAGACATAGACGCGCTCAAAGAAAGGTTTGGGAAGTAGCATGGAGCGCGGACGTGGATTTTTTGACCGATTTCTGCAGGGTGAGCCAATCACGCGGCCGGCATATATTCCGCTGCTCCAGGGGGTAACTGCCCGGGTGGAAGGGCTATCGCGTCAGGTTATGGAAGCTGATCCGACCCTCTGGGCCAATGCCCTGATGAAGACTGCGGAGCTCCTTGAGGTTGACGGGATCGTGGCAGGTTTTGACTTTACCTTGCTGGCTGAAGCCTGCGGGGCGGCAGTCACGTGGAAGGACAATCGTCCGGAGATTGTGGGTCCGGCGAAGGCTTTGCGCGCTGCTCTGCAAGAAGCTGGGCGTTTAAGAAATGCACTGGAAGTGGCGACCCGAGTCTTTCAGGTATGCCGCAGTCAACGGGCTTGTTTGATATCGCTCACCGGTCCAGTGACGTTGGCCGCCCAGGTTTTCGGACCGGAAGAAGGGCCACAACGGATAGGCGAAATCAAGCAGGTGATGGTGAAGGCTGCGGAAGCGTTTTGCCAGACCCGACCTGATGTGGTGGTCTTTACCGAGAGAGGAGCCCTGACCGGGGGAGAGGTAAGTCCCGCGTACCGGCGCATGTACACTACTCTCAAGAATGTGGCTGCCTACTACAACATCCCTGTTGCCCTGTACCTTGAGGACTACGATCCCCAGGATCTGTACCGATTTTCTTCACTCAATGCGGACATCTATATTTTCGGGCCTTCCTCTGAGCAAAGCCTTCCCCCCCTTGCGGCACTATCGGCGTTGGGAGAGGAAGCAGTGGGAATGGGGCTTGGCCTTCGGGGAGACAATTGCGGGCAGGCGATCGGGATCATTGATGAAGTGATGCGCTATTACAGAGCCCAGGGAAAACCAAATTTTTTTTTCACCAGCTTAGGGCCGGTCACCGGAGAGGTGGATCTCGAATCGCTGCGGCAGTTGATCAAAGCCATAACCCAGATTCGGGTGCAATCCTAGCAATGGAGGCGACAATCCATGGGGTTTAACATCAATGTGGATGTAGGAGGGACGTTTACTGATTTCTATTCCGCCCAGAGTGCCGGAGGGGTAAGAGTTACCAAGACTCCTACCACCCATTACGATCTTTCGATTGGGTTTGGGAAAGGAGTGCGAGAACTGGCGCGGCTGTTTGGGGTAAGCCTCGGTGAGTTGTTAAGCCAGACCGACGCGGTGCGTTATTGCACCACCGTGGGGACCAATGCCCTTCTGGAAAGAACCGGTCCGAAACTTGGTTTAATCACCACGGCGGGTTTTGAGGATGCGATTTTCATCGGGCGTGGGCGCAGCTGGGCTGACGGTAAATCACACCACGAAAACCGGGATCTCGCCCGCATTCAGAAACCCCAGCCATTGATTACTCCGGATATGGTGGTGGGGGTACGTGAGCGGATTGATTCCTTCGGCCGCATCATCTCTCCGCTGCAGCGGGAGGAAGTCCTGGAAAAGCTCCAGGTTCTGGTTGACCAAGGTGCCATGGGGTTTGTGGTGTGTCTGCTCTGGTCCTTTGCCAATCCGGCGCACGAGCACAGGATCAAGAACATCATCGAGGAAGAATACCCTGAAGACTATTTGGGCTCTTTGCCGGTCACGCTTTCAAGCGAAGTCTCTCCTAAGTCCGGGGAGTATACGCGGTTTATCACCACGATTGTCAATGCTTACATCCATGGAGTGATGGCCGAGGAACTCAACAAGTTGGGGAATGAGCTGAGAAACAGCGGCTACAAGCGTCCCCTTATCCTGGTGCATAACACTGGGGGTATGAAGAAAACCTCCCGCACCCGGGCGGTGTTGACCCATAACGCCGGGCCGGTCGCCGGGCTTCATGGAGCAGCGACCTTAGGTACCCTGTATGGCTATAAGAACATCATCTTCACTGATATGGGAGGCACCTCGTTTGATATCGGAGTAATTACCGGCGGACGACTGCAAACCTATGACTTCATTCCGGTGATAGACCGATGGAGGACCAATATTCCCGCAATCGAGGTCAAGTCCATCGGCGCCGGCGGCGGCTCAATTGCTTGGGTGAATGACGTGTTGGGCAACGCCTTGGAGGTTGGCCCCCAGTCGGCGGGTTCGATGCCTGGTCCTGCGTGCTATGACCAAGGCGGGGAGGAACCTACCGTTACTGATGCTGACCTGGTCCTGGGCTACCTTAACCCGGATAACTACCTTGGGGGGAAGATGGTGCTGGACCCGGAGTTAAGTCACCAGTCTATCGAAAAGAAAATAGCCAAGCCCCTGGGAATCAGTGTTGCGGAAGCGGCGGTTCGCATCAGAAAAATCGTGGATGCGCACATGGGCCAGGAAGTATTCAACGAAGTAGCACTGAAAGGCCATGATCCGCGCGAATTTGTCCTCTTCGCCTGCGGGGGGGCGGGGCCGACACACGCGTGCGGATTTTCCCCGTATCTGGGTGTGAGAAGAGTGGTCGCCTCGCCCTTTTCTCCGGTTTTCGGTGCGTTTGGGGCCTCCACGCTTAACATCCAGCAGGTATGGGACAAATCCAAGACCATGAAGATCTTTCAATGGACCACCCAGTCTTATGCGGAGAGCGTTGCCGAATTCAATTCCGTGGTGGACGAGCTCAAGGATCTGGCAATCCGGGATCTTCGTTTGGAAGGATTTGAAGAAGCGCAGATCCATTTTCAGCTGGAGTTGGATATGCGCTACGGTATGCAGTACAACCTGACGAAAATCATCTCCCCTTACCTCACGGTGAAGACTCCCGAAGATTTTAGAGCGATCTGTGACACCTTTACCGACCGGTATGCGGCCCTGTATTCTCCGGAGGCCACCTTTCCCCAAGGGGGAATTAACATAGAATGCTTTTCTCTTACGGCAAAGGTGGAAAAACCTCCCTTGGCAATAGCCCCGGCTCAGAGGGAAGGAAGCACGCCTTCGGAAGCAGCACGACGGAAATCCCGGGACGCATATTGGGATTCTCTGGGAGGGTATACCCAGACGCCGGTTTTTGTTTTTGAGGCTCTCCGACCAGGCAATATCATCTTAGGGCCGGTGTTAATCGAAGCGAAAGACACCACGTATGTGATTGGGCCGGAGTGGCGTTTCACCCTGGATTCTTTTTATAACGGCCTCTTGGAAAAGCTCTAAGGCCGGGTTCCTGTCAGTAAGGAGGATAACGATGAACATTAAGTCCTATGGGCGCGATACCGAGGTAGTGCAACGGCTCAGGCCGGAACCACTCAGTCCGGAAGAGGAAACGGCCCAATCAAAGATCGATGACGTGGATTTTGAAATCTTTAAACACAAGATGAATATGATTGCCTTGGAAGGCAAGGAAACGACGATGAAGTTGGGCGCTTCCACCGGCATGCGCTGGGGCGATGTGGCATTTGGCATTTACACGGCTCAGGGCGATCTGGCAGTAGTTGCCACCGGCATCTGGTTTCATGCCGTTCTGGGGCAGATCCCGGTGAAGTATGTGGTTAAACATTGGGCCAAAGAGCCGTCGGTTGGGGTGAAGGAGGGGGACTCCTTCTTTTTTAATGATCCTTACTACTGCGGGGTTCATGCCGCAGACATGGGACTGTGCGTGCCCATATTTTATGAGGGTAAGCTGGTATGTTTTTCTGGCGCGGTGGTTCACTCCGGAGAGAGCGGTGGGATTGAGCCGGGCGGCATGAGCTGCAAATCGCGCTCTAAGTTCCATGAAGGGCTCCTGGTCCCTCCGATGAAGATTGGAGAGAACTACGCCTTAAAAGAGGATGTGCTTACCATGTTCGCCAACATGACCCGCGACCCCCGGACGATGATTCTGGACATTAAGGCCCGGCTCGCCGCCTGCCGTATCGCACAACGGCGCATCGTGGAGTTCATTGAAAACAAAGGCGTGGAGTTTTTTCTGGGAGCGCTCCGGAAGATCCTCACGGTAACCGGTGAGGCAGCCAGAAAGAAAGTGCGCCTGTTGCTGGACGGGGTTTATCGGCAACCTCGTTTCATGGATACCGTTGGTCCGGAGATGGGGCTCACTAAAATCAATATCACGGTGACAAAAAAAGGAGAAAAGCTAACGCTCTCCCTTGACAACACCTCCCCCATGCTTCCGGACATGCCGGTGAATACTTTTTTCCAGGGGATAATCGGGCTAACCATGGTCTATTTTTGTGGATGGTTCTTCCATGAATTGCCGGCCAATAACGGGTTATTGGAGGTCTTAGAGTGGGAGTTCCCCCCCAACGCGCTTGTCAACGCCCAAGGTGATGCGCCTACTTCGGTCGCCACCCACGCCCAGATTTCTTATTCTCACGGCACATTCCTGCTTGGCGCGCGTTTGATCTATCATGTCGATCCCTTGCGGGCAGTCGCCGCCTGGTATCAAGGCTTTGGGGCGCCCCTTTTTGGCGGCATCAATCAATGGGGCGAACCGGTTGCTGACGTTACCCCGGAGCTCAATGCCACGGGAGCCGGAGCCAGACCGGACATGGATGGCGTCAACGGAGCCGGGTCATACTTCGCTACGATGAGCGACTGTTCGGACATAGAAACCACCGAGTCAGACAAGCCTTTCCTGTACCTCTTTCGCAATTACTTTAAATACTCTTATGGGCACGGGAAATTCCGTGGAGGCGCAGGAATCGGTTTTGGCTTGAAGATGCACCATGTGCCGTGGGTAGGGATGGGGGCATTTGGCCTTGGTTCGAAGTTTCCGTCCACGATGGGAATTTTCGGCGGGTATGCAGTCCCGCCGATGTTCATCCAAACAGTGCAGCAAAGCAACATGAACACGCTTCTCGCTGAAAGCACGACAGCACTTCCCACGACCATTGACCAATTATATGCGCGAGAGACCCCGGAAACCGGAAAACGGGAATTTCACTCCGTTACCATGACCGTGAGGCCATTGCTGAATGGTGACACCTTCTACGTGCCTGTAGGCGGGGGGGCGGGATATGGGGACGCAATTGAGCGGGAACCGGAGCAGGTGATCACCGATCTGCATACCGGTCTCGTTACGCACTGGGCGGCACGGAACATCTATAAGGTGGTCTACGATCAAAACACCATGCGTCTTGATCTGGCAGCAACTGAAGCACTAAGGGATGAGACCCGTGCGAAGCGGAAGACGCAGGGCAAATCCTATGCCGACTTTGAAAAAGAGTGGCTCAGCCTGCGGCCCCCGGAAGAAGTTTTACGATATTACGGTGCCTATCCCCACCCGAAGGAAGGGATTATGTCATAGTGCGGTTCTAAGGGAAATTAGTTCGCGATCTAACATGAGGAGATTCTTATGATGCCGGGAGATTTTGTGCACGACCGGACGGTGCACCGCGTGCTCACCGAGAAAGTAGCTCACTACAGTAATCGGGCATTCCTCTACTACCATGACCAGGTGTTTGGTTATGAGGATATTGAGCGCGAATCCAACAAGGTGGCTGCAGGATTTCAAAGGCTTGGTCTCGGCAAGGGTGACAAAGTGGGGCTGGTGATGAACAATCGGCCCGAGTTCCTATTTTTGTGGTTCGGCCTTTGTAAGCTCGGAGCGCTTGAAGTGCCCATCAACACTGCCCACCGGGGCGATCTCTTGACCTACATGTTGGACAAGGCCGATTGTCGGTTCGTGGTGGTGCAGTCTGAATACCTTGATCGGGTGGGGCCGGTGCTCAAGGACTTGCCTAAGGTTGAAAAGGTGCTGATTTTGGGAGAAACGAGTGATGTTATTCCCGCCCTTGATAAACCGGTTCTTGACTACAGGAAAATAATGGATAATGACGGGTCTTTCCAACTTGCTGAAGTCCTGTGGTCCGATCCGTTCATCATCATGTTTACTTCCGGCACTACCGGGCCTTCGAAAGGGTCCCTGATGCCGCACAACTATGCGCTCTACATGGGGGAGAAAATCTGGGATGCCGCCCAATACGACGAAAAAGACACGCTCTATAATGCTTTGCCGCTTTTTCACGGCAATGCCCAGCTTCTCTCCACCATGCCGGCGCTTATGAGTGGAGCAAGAATGGTGCTGACGGAGCGTTTCTCAGCGAGCCGGTTCTGGGACGATATTCGGCGCTATGGGTGTACGGAGTTCAATTATATCGGCGGGATCGTGCCCATTCTCTTAAAAGCTGACCCCAAGCCCGACGATGCGGATAATCCTTTGCGGGTCATGGTGGGGGCAGGTGCCTCAAAAGAAATTCTTGAAGCTTTTGAGAAGCGCTTCAATGTTTCACTTCTCGAGGTGTACGGTATGAGCGAAAACGGTCTGCCGCTTATGAACGTTTTGAAAGAGAAGCGCAAGCCTGGTTCTTGCGGCAGGCCCGGCCCGGACGATGAGATCAGGCTGGTGGATGACAACGGTATGGAGGTAGGACCTCAGGTGCCTGGCGAAGTACTCGTGCGGCCCAAGAAACCTTACTGCATGCTGCTGGAGTACTACAAGATGCCAGAGAAAACGGTTGAGGCGTGGCGGGACCTTTGGTTTCATACCGGTGATTATCTTTATTACGATGAGGAGGGATATTACTATTTTGTGGATCGCAAGAAAGACGCCCTGAGGCGGCGCGGAGAGAATATCTCTTCCCATGAGGTTGAAAATGTCATTAACTCTCATCCGGCGGTGCTGGAGTCAGCGGCACTTGCGGTGAAGTCCGAGCTGGGAGAAGACGAAGTGATGGTATGCCTCACGCTGAAGCCGGGAGAAAAGCTCTCCGCACCGGAACTTATTGCATACTGTGAAAAGCGCATGGCCTACTTCATGATTCCCCGGTATGTGCGCATCATGGAAAAAATGCCAAAAACCTCCACCGAGAAGATTCAAAAGTACCACTTGCGCGAGCAAGGAGTAACTGCGGATACCTGGGATCTGGAAAAGGCTGGTTACACGCTAAGGCGTTAGGGCCGCCCGGTGCCTGCCGTGTAAACCACAGGCAGGAGAGGAGCAGATCATGAAAGCAGTAATTTTGCAGCCCGAACACAAGCTCGCCTTGGGAGACGCTCCTGAGCCAAAGCTTCAGGAGCACGACGATGTTATTCTGAAGGTTACCATTGCCGCGATTTGCGGATCAGATATCCACATAAAGCATGGTCTGATTCCGGGCATTCCTCCGGGGACGATCATGGGGCACGAGTTTGTGGGTGTGGTGGAAGAGGTGGGGCAGGATGTCACCCGGTTTAAGCCGGGAGCTCGGGTGGCAGTACCAGCGGCGGTTTATTGCGGGACGTGTAAAGCCTGTAAACGGGGCGAGGTTCAGCATTGCTACAATGGCGGCATGTGGGGTGGCGGAGAGATTTTCGGCAAGGGTCTCTCCGGAGCGCAGACCCAGTATGTGCGCGTGCCCTTTGCCGATACCTGCCTGGTGCCTATCCCGGACCAGGTGCCGGATGAGCAGGCGGTGTTCGTGGGGGATGTGCTTGGCACCGGCTACTATGCAGCGTATGAGGGGCATATCAGGACCGGAGACACGGTCGTCATTTTTGGGTGTGGGCCCATAGGCCTGGGAGCATTAGTTTCGGCATGGCAGTTTGGGCCGAAGCAGATCCTTTGCGTGGACATGCTTGCTAACCGGCTATCTCTTGCCGAGCACTACGGAGCTCAGGTGATTGATGCCGGCCAGGGCAAGGTGGTGGAACGGATACGCAAGGTTACCGGGGGTGAGGGAGCAGATGTCGTGATTGAAGCCATTGGCGCGTCTGAGAGTTTTTCCCAGGCCTTGCAGTGTGTGCGCCGGGGGGGAATGGTGTCGGTGGTAGGGCTCTTCTCCCGGCCGGTGGAATTTCCTCTGCAGGAGTTGGTCTATCGTGGCATACACCTGAGCATGGGCTTGGTCAATCTGTTCAGGATGAATGAGCTGATGTCTCTTCTGGAAACTGGGAGAATAGACCTTGCGCCTCTTGCCACCCATATTTTTTCCCTGGGTGAGGCGCTGGAGGCATACGATCTGTTTGAAAATCACAAAGATCAGTGCATTAAGGTCCTCCTTAAGCCTTGACGGGACATTACCCTTTCGAGGCGGATTTTTTCTTGGCACTCAATTAATTGTTAGATATTAATGAGTTATAAAATAAAATAATCTTAAAAATCACTTGACAGAAGATTAATTTAACCTAGGATAAAAAATAAAAATAACAAGGTTATTATATTTTTAAGCCCCTGAAATATAAAGTAAATAAATTAAACTG
>Ga0208980_10000930_pt1 | contig 17371 bp, 17 predicted proteins | sample WetSurMetagenome_3_FD_187993 | JGI IMG/M metagenome (GOLD analysis project Ga0208980, IMG submission 187993) | Wetland microbial communities from Twitchell Island in the Sacramento Delta, sample from surface sediment Aug2011 Site A1 Bulk (version 2) | ecosystem: Environmental > Aquatic > Marine... | reverse complement strand
CCTCCGGCGGCTGCGTGCTCGGCATCGCGATCCTCGCTGCCGGCCTGCGCTTCAGCGGCGCAGGCGGCTGACGGCCAGCCCGTCGACGTCGATCGGCGGCGCCCGTCCGGCGAGCGCAGCTGCGACGACGCGCGCCGACCCGCAGGCCAAAGCCCAGCCGCTCGACCCGTGGCCGAGGTTGAGCCAGACACCGTCGATGCCGCTTGCGCCGAGCACCGGCGGACCATCGGGCAACATCGGCCGGGCGCCTTTCCAGATCTGCGCCTGGCGCAGTCGGGCCGTCCCCGGGAACCAGTCGTCGAGCACCTTGTAGAGCGTCTGGACGGCACCCTGGCCGAAGCGGTCCAGCGAGCCTCCGAGTTCGGCGCTGCCGGCGACGCGCACGCGGTTGCCGAGGCGGCTGATGGCCACCTTGTAGCGTTCGTCCATCAACGCCGAGCGCGGCGCGAGCTCAGGGTGTTCCTCGAGGTGGCGCAGCGGCGCCGTCAACGAATAGCCGTGCACGGCGACGAGCGGCAGGCGCAGACCGTGCGGCGCGAGCAGGGGCGCCGATCCGAGCGCAGCGCACATTGCGACGGCGTCGAACTCCTCGGTGACCGGCCCGGCAGGCATCGGCTCGGTCGGCGGACCGTCGCGCGATGGTGCCGTCTCGGGGGGCAGCGAAGGTCCGAATCGACTGCCTTGGCGGTCGGCCTCCCCAGGGGGAAGGTACTGGTGCGTCACGCAAGGTCGAGTCCCCGGATGCAGGGCCTGCACCGTCGTGTGAAAGCGCCAGCGCACGCCGAGGCGCTGAGCCTGGACGCGCAACAGCATCGCGAACTGGCGGCAGTTACCGACCTCGTCGCTGGCCAGGTGGATGCCGCCTTGAAGCGTCGTCGCCGGGCTCAGCCCGGGCTCGACGCGGCGGCACCCTTCGGCGTCGAGTTCGTCGAAGGCCACCCCGAGAGCGCGCAAGACCTCGAGGCCAGGCTGCGCCGCAGCCAGGTCGCGTGCGCTGCGTAGCAGCACCAGGTAGCCCTCGCTGCGTTCGTAGTCGAGCTGCAGGTCGCGCGTGAGTTCGTGCAGCCGCTCGCGGCTGAACAGCGCGAGCCGGTGCATGTGCGCGCGGTTGACGCGGTAGCGCTTGACGCCGCAAGCGCGCCACCACTTCCACATCCAGGGAATTGTCGTGAGGCCCATCGGCAGCGCGAGGCGCACCGGTGCGTGGCGGCGCAGCATGTACGAAAGCACCTTGGTGGGCATGCCGGGCGCGGCCCAGGGTGTCACGTAGCCGGGTGCGATGACGCCGGCATTGGCGAAGCTCGCCTCGGCGGCCACGCTGCCGCGTTGTTCGAACACGGTGACCTCATGCCCGTCGGCGGCAAGCTCGTAGGCCGTGGTGACGCCGACGATGCCGGCCCCGATGACTGCGACGCGCATGTTCAGTTCGACTGTGCGGCCAGTGCGGCTTCGATGGCCAGCGATGCGTCGAGGACGGCGTCGTCCTGCAGCGCGCCGGCCCACACCATCAGTCCGGCGGGCATTTCGCCCCGGGCGTGACAAGGCAGCGACAGCGCGCAGCCGTCGAGCATGTTGACGACAGACGGGTTGCGCAGCAGCAATGCATTCATGGCATGGAACGCGTCGTCGCTTTCGACGAGCGGTGCCAGCGCGGGCGCGACGACCGGGACCGTCGGGCTGAGCAGCGCATCGTAGCCGCGCAGGCGCCGCGTCATCGCCGCGATCCAGGCGCCGCGGGCGGTGAAGAGGTCGATGTAATCGGCGGCGCTGATCGTTTCCCCGCGCCGGATGCGCGCCACGACGCGCGGGTCGTAGTCCGCCTCGCGCGCGGCAAGATGCTTGCGGTGCCAGGCCCAGGCTTCGGCGGCCGTGAAGCCGCCCGCGACCTGCAGCCGCGAGATCCCCTCGAGCTCGGGGAGCGCGATCTCGTCGATCGTGGCGCCAGCGGCGCGCAGCACGCGCAACGAGCGGGAGAAGCTTGCCGTAACGCCCGAGTCCATCGTGTCGAGCAGCGTCGTGGTCGGCAGCGCCAGGCGCAGCGCGTGCAGGGGCCTGCCGGCCAGAACCACGCGGCGCGCGGCGAGCACCTCGTGCAGCAGCACCGCATCGCGCACCGAGCGCGTGATCGCGCACGCGGTGTCGAGCGTGCTCGACAGCGGAATGCAGCCTTCGGTCGGCACCAGGCGCGCCGTGCTCTTGAACCCGACGAGGCCTTGCAGCGCCGCCGGAATGCGGATCGAGCCGCCGGTATCGGAACCGAGGGCTGCCCACGCCGCACCGCAGGCGACGGAGACCGCGCCGCCCGAGGTCGACCCGCCGGGGATGCGCGGCGTCGCATCGATGAGTGCCGTGGCGGGATTGGCCGGCGTGCCGTGGTGCGGGTTGATGCCGACGCCGGAGAACGCGAACTCCGTCATGTTCGTGTGGCCGACGAGCGCCGCGCCCGCTGCTCGAAGGCGCGCGACGGCAGGGCAGTCGTCGCGTGCCGCCGGTTCGTCGTCGAGCACGATGGCGCCCGCCGTCGTGCGCTGGCCGGCGACGTCGAACAGGTCCTTGACACTGACGGCCAGTCCCGCGAGCGGCGGCAGCGGCACGCCTTCGGCCAGCCGGGCATCGACGAACGCTGCCAAGGCGCCCGAACCCTCGAAGCGGCGGATGAATGCATGGCGCGCAGCGGCCGCGCCGGCAGCCTCCCGCGAGCGCTCGTGGAGTTCGCCGCTGCGGCACCGGCCAGCAGCGATCGCCTCGCGTGCGGCGGTCAGATCGATGAGGTCGCGCGACATGGCCCTGCTATACTCCGCCGGTTTACCTCGACGTGCTTCGACGCATTCCATCGCGGCGGGGCCGACGCGGCAGACGAATCGCGAACCCGGCACTCGAAAGGTGTTGCAACTGGATCATCCGGTTGCAATTCAGGCCGGATTCTAGAACCAACCTTTTCCTGGAATTCCCATGACCGTCAGCATGCGTGAAATGCTGGAAGCCGGTGTCCACTTCGGGCACCAGACGCGCTTCTGGAACCCCAAGATGGCGCCGTACATCTACGGCCATCGCAACAAGATCCACATCATCAACCTGGAGAAGACGCAGCCGCTCTTCACCGAGGCGATGAAGTTCATCCGCCAGCTGGCATCGCGCCGCGGCACGATCCTGATGATCGGCACCAAGCGCCAGGCGCGCGAAGTGATCGCGCAGGAAGCGCAACGCTGCGGCATGCCCTTCGTCGACCAGCGCTGGCTGGGCGGCATGATGACGAACTTCAAGACCGTCAAGGGGTCCTTGAAGCGCCTGAAGGACATGAAGGCGCAGATCGAGGCCGGCAACGAGATCCGCATCAAGAAGGAGGCGCTGATGTTCCAGCGTGAGCTCGCGAAGCTCGAGAAGGACATCGGCGGCATCCAGAACATGACGGCGCTGCCCGACGCGATGTTCGTGATCGACGTCGGTTACCACAAGATCGCGGTGGCCGAGGCCAAGAAGCTCGGCATCCCGGTGATCGGCGTCGTCGATTCGAACCACTCGCCGATCGGCATCGATTACGTGATCCCGGGCAACGACGACTCGTCCAAGGCGGTCGCGCTGTATGCGCGGGCCGTTGCCGACGCCGTCCTCGAAGGCAAGGCCAACGCGACCAGCGACCTCGTACAGGCCATCGCTGCCGACGGCGACGAGTTCGTGGAAGTCAGCGAGGGCGCCTGAGCCCGGCCCCGCGCCTGCCCTGCGCCCGGGCGCATCGCAGGTCGACCAAGGGGCTCGCAAGGCCCCTTTTTCACATCCAATCCGACTGAGAGACGACAGATGGCTGCAATTACCGCAAGCATGGTGGGCGAACTGCGCGCCAAGACCGATGCACCGATGATGGAGTGCAAGAGGGCGCTGACCGAAGCGGGCGGCGACATGGACAAGGCCGAGGAACTGCTGCGCGTCAAGCTCGGCAGCAAGGCGAGCAAGGCATCGTCGCGCATCACGTCCGAAGGGATCGTCGCGGTGCACATCGAAGGCACGACGGGGGCGATGATCGAGCTGAACTGCGAGACCGATTTCGTCGCCAAGAACGACGACTTCCTTGACTTCGGCAAGGCGCTCGCAAAGCTGGTCGCCGCAAGGAACCCGGCCGACGTGGCGGCGCTCGGCGCGCTCGAGATCGACGGCGCGACGGTCGAGGCGCGGCGCGCGGAACTGATCGGCAAGATCGGCGAGAACATGTCGATCCGCCGCTTCAAGCATTTCGCGGGCGCGGCCAGGCTCGTCAGCTACCTGCACGGCACGCGCATCGGCGTCGTCGTCGAATACGACGGCAGCGACGTCGCGGCCAAGGACGTCGCGATGCACGTCGCGGCGATGAAGCCGGTGGCGCTGTCCTCGGCCGATGTCCCGGCAGAACTGGTCGAGAAGGAGCGCCACGTCGCCGCCCTGAAGGCTGCCGAGGACGCCGAGAAAGCCAGGGCCGAAGGCAAGCCCGCGCAGTCGGCCGAGATCGTCACCCGCCGCGTCGAGGGTTCGGTGCAGAAGTACCTGAAGGAGGTCAGCCTCTACAACCAGGCCTTCGTGAAGAACGACAAGCAGACGGTCGAGCAGATGCTCAAGGCGGCCGGCACGACGGTCAGGGCCTTCACGATGTATGTCGTCGGCGAGGGCCTCGCGAAGAAGGTCGACGACTTCGCCGCTGAAGTCGCGGCGCAGGTCGCCGCCGCCAAAGGCGCCTGAAGGACGTCCAGCTAGACTCCCACCTCGACCGCTCTGCGACCCAGGAGCCCAACGCATGCCGATGTACAAGCGCATCCTGCTCAAGCTCTCGGGCGAGGCCCTGATGGGCGACGACGCCTACGGCATCAACCGCTCGACGATCGTGCGCATGGTGCGCGAGGTCCAGGAAGTCACGCGGCTCGGCTGTGAAGTGGCGGTGGTGATCGGCGGCGGCAATATCTTCCGCGGCGTGGCCGGGGGATCGGTCGGCATGGACCGCGCGACCGCCGACTACATGGGAATGCTGGCGACGGTGATGAACGCGCTCGCGCTCGCCGATACGATGCGCCAGGAAGGCATCACGGCGCGCGTGATGTCGGCCATCGCGATCGAGCAGGTCGTCGAGCCCTACGTGCGGCCCAAGGCGCTGCAGTACCTCGAGGAGGGCAAGGTCGTCGTGTTCGCAGCCGGCACCGGCAACCCGTTCTTCACGACGGACACCGCGGCCGCGTTGCGCGGCGCCGAGATCGGTGCCGAGATCGTGCTCAAGGCGACGAAGGTCGACGGCGTCTACACCGCCGATCCGAAGACCGACCCGAGCGCGACACGCTATTCGCAGATCAGCTTCGACGAGGCGATCGTGCGCAACCTGAAGGTGCTCGATGCGACCGCCTTCGCACTGTGCCGCGACCAGAAGCTTCCGATCAAGGTGTTCAGCATCTTCAAGGCCGGCGCATTGAGGCGCGTCGTGCTGGGAGAGGACGAGGGGACGCTCGTCCACGTTTGAGGAGTCAGCGCATGAGCATTGCCGAGATCCGCGCCAACGCCGAGCAGAAGATGCACCGCTCGGTCGAGGCTTACAAGCACGAACTGACGAAGATCCGCACCGGGCGCGCGCACCCGGGCATCCTCGACCAGGTCCACGTCGACTACTACGGTTCGATGCTGCCGATCAGCCAGGTCGCCAACGTCACGCTGCTCGACGCGCGCACGATCAGCGTGCAGCCCTGGGAGAAGGGCATGGGCGCGAAGATCGAGAAGGCGATTCGCGAGTCCGACCTCGGCCTCAACCCCGCCGCGCAGGGCGACCTGCTGCGCGTGCCGATGCCGGCGCTGACCGAGGAACGCCGGCGAGAGCTGACGAAGGTCGTCCGCCACGCGGGCGAAGAAGCGCGGATCGCGGTGCGCAACCTGCGCCGGGACGCGAACGAGCACGCCAAGCGGCTGATGAAGGACAAGGAGATCTCGGAAGACGAGGAGCGCCGTTCGCTGGACGAGATCCAGAAGCTCACCGACCGCACGATCTCCGAGATCGACCACATCGTCACGGCCAAGGAAGCGGAGATCATGGCCGTCTGACGCGGCCGTGACACCGCGCCGTCTTCGCTTGGCGAACCCGCCCATGCCAGTACGCGACAGCGCTTCGGGACGCGACGTGAGCGTCGTGCCCCGCCACGTGGCGATCGTGATGGACGGCAACGGCCGCTGGGCGCGCAAGCGCTTCATGCCGCGCGTCTATGGCCACAAGGTCGGCGTCGACGCGCTGGTGCGCGTCGTGAAGGCCTGTGCCGATCGCGGCATCGAATACCTGAGCGTGTTCGCGTTCTCGTCGGAGAACTGGAAGCGGCCGTCCGAGGAGGTCTCCGGGCTGATGAACCTCGTGCTCATCGCGGTCTCCAAGTACCTCGGCAAGCTCGCCGGCGAGGGCGTGCGCATCCGCATCGTCGGCGACCGCAGCGCGGTCTCCGACCGGCTGCGCTCGGCGTGGGACGAAGCCGAGCGCGCCACGGCGCACAACACGCGCATCACGCTGTCGGTGGCGTTCAACTACGGCGGCCGCTGGGACGTGGTGCAGGCCTGTCGGCGCATCATCGAGGAAGGCACCTCAGCGGAGCAGGTCGACGAGAAGCTGCTGAGCCGGCACATGGCGATGAGCTACGCCCCCGACCCCGATCTCTTCATCCGCACCGGCGGCGAGATCCGCATCAGCAACTTCATGCTGTGGCAGACGGCCTACGCCGAGCTCTACTTCACGCACTGCCTGTGGCCGGATTTCGGCGAAGCGGAGATCGACGCGGCGCTCGCCAGCTACGCGCAACGCGATCGTCGCTTCGGCGAAGTGCGCGAGACGGTGCCCACGCTGGCGCTCGGGCCGCGGGTCGACGCCTGATGCTGAAGCAGCGGGTCGTCACGGCCCTCGTCCTCGCCGCCCTGCTGCTGCTCGCGCTGTTTGCAGCCAGTGCCTGGCCGTTCGCGGTGTTGACGCTTGCGTTGATCGGCGCCGCGGGGTGGGAGTGGGGGCGCCTGAACGGTCTGGCCGACCGGCCGGCGCTGGCGATCGGCGCGCTCGTGCTGCTGTTGTGCGCCGGTGCCATCCGGGCGGGCTGGCTCGCCGCAGCGCCGGCAGCGTTGTGGTGGTTCGCCGCGCTGTTGTGGGTGATCGGCGGCCTCTGGGCGATAGCGCGGGGCCCCGGGCGTTGGTCGCATCACGGGGCTGCCTTGCGCCAGGGCCTCGGCGTACTGGGCCTTGCCCTGGCCTGGCTGGCACTCAGCCGTGCGCGTGCGATCGGGATCAACTTCCTGCTCTCCGTGCTGTGCCTGGTATGGGCAGCCGACATTGCAGCCTACTTCGGTGGGCGCGCGCTCGGGCGGCGCAAGCTCGCACCGGCGATCAGCCCCGGCAAGAGCTGGGAAGGTGTCTGGAGCGGCATGGGCGGCGTGCTCGTGCTCGCCCTGCTGTGGGTGAACGTGATCGACGCCCGCGCGGGTGTCGATTCGACGCGCCTGTACGGCCTGTTGTTCGAACGCCTGGGGATCGCGGGGGCAGCGCTCGCGTTGTTGTTCCTCGCCGCGATGAGCGTCGTCGGCGACCTCGTCGAATCGCTGGTCAAGCGCAGCGCCGGCGCCAAGGACAGCAGCCGGCTGCTTCCCGGGCATGGCGGTGTGCTCGATCGCATCGATGCCTTGCTGCCGGTTTTCCCGCTCGCGCTGGCGCTGCAAGGCCTGGCGTCGACGGCATGAACAAGCTGGCACGGGTCTGCATCCTCGGCTCGACCGGCTCGGTCGGCACCAACACGCTCGACGTGCTGGCGCGCCATCGCGAGCGCTATGAAGTGTTCGCGCTCAGCGCGCATTCGCGCGTCGACACACTCCTCGAGCAGTGCCGGCAATGGCGCCCGCGCTACGCCGTGCTTCCCGACGAGGTCCCTGCGCGTGCGCTGCGCACCGCGCTGATGGAGCAAGGGCTGCGCACCGAGGTGCTCTGCGGCGCGGCTGCGTTGAGCGAAGTCGCCGCGCACGCCGACGTCGACGTCGTGATGGCCGCCATCGTCGGCGCCGCCGGCCTGCCCCCGTGCCTGGCCGCTGCGCACGCAGGCAAGCGGTTGCTGCTGGCCAACAAGGAGGCGCTGGTCGTCGGCGGCGCCCTCTTCATGCAGGCCGTGCGCGAGGGCGGTGCACAGCTGCTGCCCATCGACAGCGAGCACTCGGCGATCCTGCAGTGCCTGCCCGAGGATCGTGGGAACTGGGCGGATCGTGTGGACCACATCGTTCTCACGGCGTCGGGCGGGCCGTTTCGCGAGCGCGACCCGGCGACACTGCGCGACGTCACGCCCGACGAAGCCTGCGCACACCCGAACTGGGTGATGGGTCGCAAGATCTCGGTCGATTCGGCGACGATGATGAACAAGGCGCTCGAGGTCATCGAGGCGCGCTGGCTGTTCGACCTCGCGCCCGAGCAGATCCGTGTCGTGATCCATCCGCAGAGCATCGTGCATTCGATGGTCGTGTGCCGCGACAACTCCGTGCTCGCGCAACTCGGAACGCCCGACATGCGAGTGCCCATCGCCTACGGCCTGTCGTTTCCCGCACGCATCGAGTCGGGGGCGAGCCGGCTCGAGGTCGGTGCGATGTCGCGGCTGAGTTTCGAAGAGCCCGATGCGAGCCGCTTTCCCGGTCTGCAGTTGGCGTGGGAGACGTTGCGCGGCCCGACGGGAAGCACGGCGGTGCTCAACGCCGCCAACGAAATCGCCGTCGAGGCCTTCCTCGCCGGGGCGATCCGCTTCGACCAGATCCACGCGGTCAACGTGCACACGCTTTCGGCCGTGCTGCCCGAGGCATGCAGTACCGCATCGATCGACGCGCTGCTGGCGCTGGACTCCGCCGCGCGCCGCGCGGCCGACCTGCAGGTCAAGCGGATCGGCGCATGATCACGACGGTTCTCGCCTTCATCCTGACGCTGGGCGTGCTGATCGTCGTGCACGAGTACGGCCACTATCGCGTCGCCGTCGCTTGCGGTGTGAAGGTTCTGCGCTTCTCGATCGGCTTCGGCCGCGTCGTCCTGCGCCGCCAGCGCACGCCCGACAGCACCGAGTTCGTGCTCGCGGCGCTGCCCTTCGGTGGCTATGTACGAATGCTCGACGAACGCGAAGGCATTGTGCCGGCGGCCGAACTCGATCGCGCCTTCAACCGCCAGCCGCTCGTCAAGCGAGTCGCCATCGTTGCCGCCGGCCCGATCGCCAACTTGCTGCTCGCCGTGCTGTTGTATGCCGCGGCGCACTGGATCGGGATCGACGAGCCGAAGGCGTTGCTCGGGGCGCCGCTGAGCGCGAGCCTCGCCGAACGCGCGGGACTGCACTCGGGCGACTGGGTGCGCGAGCAATCGGCCGACGGCGAGAACTGGGCCGAGGTGCGCTCGATGTCGGACCTGCGCTGGGAGCTCACGCAGGCCGTGATGCACGGCGCGAGGCTCCAGCTGCGCGTCACCGATGCCGCCGGACACGCGCCGCGCGTCGTCGCACTCGATCTGGGGCGCATCGACCCCGCCGAGGTCGACGCCCAGTTGATGCAGCGCATCGGGCTCGGCGCGCCTTACAGCGCCCCGGTGATCGGCAAGGTCAATCCCGCGGGGCCGGCCGCGCGCGCTGGCCTGCGCACCGATGACCGCGTGCTCAGCATCGACGGCGTCGCCGTCGCCGACGCGGCGAAGCTGCGCGAGCTGATACGGGCCGCCGTGCAGGGCGACACGGCCCAGGCCATGCATTGGAGCATCGAGCGCGGCGGCCAACGCCTCGAGATCGAATTGCAGCCCGTCGTCGCGCTCGATGGCGAGCGGCGCATCGGCCGCATCGAGGCCTACATCGGCGGCCCGCCGGACATGGTCACGGTGCGCTACGGCTTCGTCGAGGGGTTGACGCGCGCGGTCACGCGCACTTGGGAAATGTCGATGCTGACGCTGCGCATGCTCGGCCGCATGGTGATCGGACAGGCGTCGCTCAAGAACCTGAGCGGACCGTTGACCATCGCCGACTATGCGGGCCAGTCGGTGCGCCTCGGCCTGGCCTACTACCTCGGGTTCCTGGCCCTCGTCAGCGTGAGTCTCGGCGTGCTCAACCTGCTCCCGCTGCCGATGCTCGATGGCGGGCACCTGATGTATTATCTTTTCGAGGCCGTGACCGGGCGGGCCGTCTCCGACGCATGGCTGGCGCGGTTGCAGCGCGGCGGGGTGGCTGTTCTGCTGCTGATGATGTCCCTCGCGCTCTACAACGATGTGGCCCGTCTCATGGGCCTGCACTGACCTCCCCGCATGCGCCTTCTTCTTCTTCGTCTTGCAGGCCGGCATTCGCGCGCCCTCGTTGTGCTTCTCTGCGGCCTGCTGCAATTCGCTCCTGCATGGGCCGTCGAGCCATTCGCGATCGCCGACATCCGTGTCGAGGGCCTGCAGCGTTCGGATGCCGGCACCGTGTTCGCATCGCTGCCGTTCAGGGTCGGTGACACCTACAACGACGAGAAGGGCGCCGCCGCGCTGCGCGCCCTGTTCGCGACCGGTCTCTTCAAGGACGTTCGCGTCGAGATCGAGGGCAAGGTCGTCGTCGTCGTCGTCGAGGAGCGGGCCATCATCGCGAACGTCGATTTCGTCGGCTTGAAGGAGTTCGAGAAGGACGTGTTGCTGAAGTCGCTCCGTGAGGTCGGCATCGGCGATGGCCTCCCGTTCGACAAGGCGCTTGCCGATCGGGCCGAGCAGGAACTCAAGCGCCAGTACTTGACGCGCAGCCTCTACGCGGCCGAGGTCGTCACGACCGTGACGCCGATCGAGCGCAATCGGGTCAACGTCACCTTCACCGTCACCGAAGGCGAGACGGCTCACATCAGCGAGATCCGGATCGTCGGCAACGAAGCGTTCTCGGAGAGCACGCTGCGGGGCCTGTTCGACCTCACGTCCGGCGGCTGGCTGACCTTCTACACCAAGAGCGACCGCTACTCGCGCGTCAAGCTCAATGCGGACCTCGAGACGCTCAAGGCCTATTACCTGAACCGGGGCTATCTCGAGTTCGCGATCGAATCGACACAGGTGACGATTTCGCCAGACAAGCAGGACATCACGATCACGGTCAACATCCGCGAAGGTCAGCCCTATACGGTGACGGAGGTGCTTCTGGAGGGCAACTTCCTCGGGCGCGAGGACGAGTTCAAGTCGCTCGTCAGCGTGCGTCCGGGCAGCCTGTACCGCGCGGAGGCCGTGGCAGGGACGACGAAGAACTTCAGCGATCTCTACGGCAGCTACGGCTACGCGTTCGCGCGCGTCGAGGCACGCCCCGAAATCGATCGGGCACGGGGCCAGGTCGTCCTCGTCGTGCGGGGCGACCCGCAGCGCCGGGTCTACGTGCGCAACGTCATCGTCGCCGGCAACCTGCGCACGCGCGACGAAGTGATCCGTCGCGAATTCCGCCAGTTCGAGGGGGCGTGGTACGACGCCCGCAAGATCAAGCTGTCGCGCGACCGGGTCGACCGTCTGGGGTATTTCGGCGAGGTCAACATCGAGACCAACGAGGTTCCGGGAACGCAGGACCAGGTCGACATCACGATCACCGTGAAGGAAAAGCCTACCGGCAACCTTTCGCTGGGCATCGGTTACTCGACCGCCAACAAGATCGCGTTCAACGCCTCGGTCAAGCAGGACAACGTGCTCGGCTCGGGCAACTACCTGGGACTCGAGCTCAACACGACCAGCAACAACCGGGTCGCGGTATTGAGCACCGTCGATCCCTACTTCACGCTGGACGGCATTTCGCGCGCGTTCGACCTCTACTACCGCACGACGACGCCGCTGAACAGCCAGGGCGAGTACTACCAGGTCGTCACTGCCGGTACGTCCGTGCGCTTCGGGGTACCGTACAGCGACTTCGACACCATCTACTACGGCCTGGGCTACGAGCAGACCCAGGTCAATGGCGGCATCCTCAGCATGCCGCTGAACTACCAGATCTACATCGAGGAATTCGGCACCCGGAGCAACTCCGTGCCGCTCACGCTCGGCTGGACGCGCGACCAGCGCGACAGCTCCGTCACGCCCAACGCTGGCAGCCTCAGGCGCGTCAACGGTGAATGGTCGGTCGCTGGCGATCTGCGCTACCTGCGGCTGAGCCTGCAGTACCAGCATTACTTTCCGATCACGCGCCAGTACACCTACGCTTTCAACACCGAGTTCGGCTACGGGACCGGGCTGAACGGACTGCCCTATCCGGTGTTCAAGAACTTCTACGGCGGCGGGCTCGGCTCGGTGCGCGGCTTCCAGCAGGGCTCGCTGGGCCCGATCGACGTGACCGGCGCCTTCATCGGCGGCACGCGCAAGTTCAACCTGAACAACGAGTTCTATGTGCCGGTGCCGGGCGCCGGCAACGATCGTACTTTCCGCATGTTCCTGTACCTGGATGTCGGCAACGTCTGGGGTGCAAACGAACAGATCACCTTGGACAGCCTGCGTGCGTCGGGTGGCGCAGGCATGAGTTGGCTGTCGCCGGTCGGGCCCCTCAAGCTGAGCTATGGCGTGCCCGTCAGGAAGTTGCCTGGCGATAGAATCCAGAAACTTCAATTCCAGATCGGGACCGCTTTCTAATGAAGAGCCACTTCGTCAAGATCACTGCTGCCGCCGCGTTGCTGGCACTCACCGCCTTGAGCCAGGCGCAGGAGTTGCGGATCGGCTACGTCAGCGGGGATCGCGTGCTGCGCGATTCGGCACCGGCGAAGGCGGCCCAGGCCAAGCTCGAGGCCGAGTTCGCCAAGCGCGAGAAGGATCTCGCCGAGGTCGCTGCACGGCTCAAGGCAACTTCGGAGCGGCTCGAGAAGGACGCGCCGACGCTTCCGGAGACGGAACGCAGCCGTCGCCAGCGCGACCTCGTCGAACAGGACCGCGAGTTCCAGCGCAAGCGCCGCGAGTTCCAGGAAGACCTCACGCAGCGCAAGAACGAGGAACTCGGTGCCGTGATAGAGCGCGCGAACAAGGCGATCAAGCAGATCTTCGACGCCGAGAAGTACGACCTGATCCTGCAGGACGCCACGTTCGTCAGCCCGAGGATCGACATCACCGAGAAGGTGATCAAGGCGCTCAACGCGCAGGCCGGCAAGTAGCCGCAAGCGCTGATGTGATTGCGGTCGCGCTCGGTGACATCGCAGCGCAACTCGGCGGCGAACTGAGCGGCGACGCCGCATTGCGCATCACGCGCATCGGTTCACTGCAAGGCGCAACGCCTTCCACGTTGTGCTTCATTTCCGATGCTCGCTACGCGGCGCAGCTTGCACAGACTCGGGCGGGGTGCGTCATCGTCGCGCCGAACCTTCGTGATGCCGCGGCAGCGCGCGGCGCGGTAATCGTCACGCCCGACCCCTACCTGTATTTCGCACGCCTCAGCCAGTGGTGGGTCGCGCGGTCGGGGCCGGCGTTCGAGCCGGGCATAGCCGCCAGTGCAGTCGTCGATCCGAGCGCGCAGGTCGACCCCACGGCGACCGTCGGCGCGCTTGCCGTCGTCGAGGCGGGCGCCATGATCGCCTCCCATGCCGTTGTCGGCGCGCACTGCGTCGTCGGCGCGGGCGCCCGCATCGGAGCGCGGACGCGCCTGGCGGCACATGTGACCTTCGGCGCCGGCTGCCGTGTCGGTTCGCGCTGCATCGTCCACAGTGGTGCCGTGATCGGCGCCGACGGCTTCGGCTTCGCCCCCGATGGCGGCACCTGGGTGAAGATCGAACAGCTCGGCAGCGTCGTCATCGGCGACGACGTGGAGATCGGAGCCAACACCTGCGTCGACCGCGGTGCGCTCGACGATACCGTGATCGGCGACGGCGTGAAGATAGACAACCTGGTGCAGGTCGCGCACAACGTGCGTATCGGCGAGCACACGGCGATTGCCGGTTGCGTCGGGATCTCTGGCAGCGTGACGATCGGAGCGCATTGCACGCTGGCGGGCGGCGTCGGCGTCAACGGTCACGTGACGATCGCCGACCACGTCCACATCCGCGGGCGTGCCGTGGTGTCGCACTCCATACGCAAGGCGGGGGTCTACAGCGGTGCCTTCCCGATCGACGAGAATTCGGCCTGGGAGAAGAACGCGGCCACGCTTCGCCAACTGCACAGCCTGCGCAGCCGACTGCGGGCCCTCGAGAAGAAGACGCCATGAGACTCCCCACAACCGTTCCGAAGGGGGCTAGCACCGCGGTGCATAGCACGGAGGTCATCGAGTGAGCATGGACATCCACGAGATCCTGAAGAAGCTGCCGCATCGCTATCCGTTCCTCCTCGTGGATCGCGTGCTGGAGCTCGAAGCGGGAGTGCGGATCAAGGCACTGAAGAACGTCACGATCAACGAGCCGTTCTTCGGCGGGCACTTCCCGGAGCGGCCCGTGATGCCTGGCGTCCTGATGCTCGAGGCAATGGCGCAGACGGCGGCGCTGCTCACGTTTGCCTCGGCGGGCGAGGCACTGCCGGAGAACGTGCTGTACTACTTCGTCGGCATCGACGGCGCACGCTTCAAGCGGCCGGTGGAGCCGGGCGATCAGCTCGTGATGGAAGCCGAGTTGCTGCGCGCGAAGTCGCGCATCTACAAGTACAAGGTGCGCGCAACGGTCGAGGGCGAACTCGCAGTCGAGGCCGAACTGATGTGCACGGTGCGCGACCTCGCCTGACCCTCACGCCGGGCCCCGGCCGTGCCAACGATCCACCCGACCGCCATCGTCGATCCGCGCGCCGAACTGCATGCGTCGGTCACGGTAGGCCCGTACACGCTGATCGGCCCGCAGGTGCGCGTCGGTGAAGGGACGACGATCGGCCCGCATTGCGTGATCGAGGGTCGCACGACGATCGGACGCGACAATCGCATCTTCCAGTTCTGCTCGCTCGGCGCCGTGCCCCAGGACAAGAAGTATGGCGGCGAGCCGACGGCGCTCGAGATCGGCGATCGCAACACGGTGCGCGAGTTCTGCACCTTCAACCTCGGCACGGCGCAGGACAGCGCCGTCACGCGCCTCGGGTCCGACAACTGGGTGATGGCCTACGTTCACGTTGCGCACGACGTGCAGCTCGGCGACCAGATCGTGCTTGCCAACAACGCGACGCTGGCCGGACATGTGCGTGTGGGCGACTGGGCGGTCGTCGGGGGACTCACCGGCGTGCACCAGTTCGTCGCGATCGGCGCGCATGCGATGGTCGGCTTCGCGAGCGCGGTCTCGCAGGACGTTCCGCCCTACATGCTGGTCGATGGCAATCCGCTCGCGGTGCGCGGCTACAACGTCGAGGGGTTGCGACGGCGTGGCTTCGACGCCGCCCGCATCGCCGCCGTCAAGCAGATGCACCGCCTGCTGTACCGCGACGGGTTGACGCTCGAGCAGGCGCGCACGAAGATCGCCGCCCTTGCCGAAGGAGCGCCCGAGGCGCGCGCCGACATCGCGTTGATGACCGCCTTTCTGGCCAGCGCCCGGCGCGGCATCGCGCGTTGAACGGCGACGTCGCGCCGATCCAGGCGCCGCGCATCGCGATGGTGGCGGGCGAGGCATCGGGCGACATGCTCGCGGCGATGCTGCTCGACGCCCTGAAGCAGCGCTGGCCTTCGCTGCGGACGTTCGGCATCGGCGGGCCGCAGATGCAGGCACGGGGCTTCGAGGCCTGGTGGCCGCAGGAGAAGCTCGCCGTGCGCGGCTATGTCGAGGTCCTACGACATTACCGCGAGATCGCGTCGATCCGCACGCAACTCGGCGACCGCCTGCTGCGTGAGCGGCCCGACCTGTTCATCGGCGTCGACGCGCCCGACTTCAACCTCGGCCTCGAGGAGCGCCTGCGAGCCCAGGGCGTTCGCACCGTCCACTTCGTCAGCCCGTCGATCTGGGCCTGGCGGCCCGGCCGCGTGCACAAGGTGGGTCGCGCGGCCGACCACGTGCTGTGCGTGTTTCCGTTCGAGCCTGCGCTGTACGAGGCACACGGGATCGCTGCAAGCTACGTCGGCCACCCCTTGGCCGATGCGATCCCGCTGGAGGTCCCGCGGGCGCAGTGCCGCGCGGCGCTCGGTCTGGACAGCGAGGCCCGGGTCGTCGCGCTGCTGCCGGGGAGCCGACGCTCCGAGATCGAAGCGATCGCGCCGCGCATGCTCGCGGCAGCGGTGTTGATGCATCGCGCGAAGCCGGCACTGCGCTTCGTCCTGCCACTCGTCCCTGGGCTGCGCGGCATGATCGAGCCGCTGCTCGCGAACACCGCGGCGGGTGCGCCGATCACACTCGTCGACGGTCGCTCGCACGAGGTCCTGGCAGCGTGCGACGTTGCGCTCGTCGCGAGCGGCACGGCGACGCTCGAAGCGGCGCTGTTCAAGCGCCCTATGGTGATCACCTACAACATGAATCGCTTGAGCTGGCTGATGATGCGGCCGCGCAAATTGCAGCCCTGGGTCGGGCTGCCCAACATCCTGCTCGGTGAATTCGTCGTCCCGGAACTGCTGCAGGGTCAAGCCACTCCCGAGCGCCTGGCGGCTGAGACCCTGGCCTGGCTCGACGATCCGCAGCGCGCCGCCGCCACCGGCGAGCGCTTCACACAGATGCACCTGGGGTTGCGCAGGAACACCGCGCAGGCCGCGACCGATGTCATCGCGACGATCCTGGCTCGCTGACCAGATCGCGTTCAACTTCGACGCGCCCGGTCTCGTCGCCGGCGTCGACGAGGCGGGCCGCGGTCCGCTCGCGGGTCCCGTGGTTGCCGCCGCCGTGATCCTGGACGAACTCAAGCCCATCGAGGGCCTCGCCGACTCCAAGCAGCTCACGCCGCTGCGTCGCGCGCGCCTGTTCGACGAGATCCGCGCCAAGGCGCTGTGCAGCAGCATCGCCCTGGCGAGCGTCGAGGAGATCGACGCCCTCAACATCCTGCAGGCCACGCTGCTGGCGATGCAGCGTGCGGTCGAGGGCCTGCGGCTGCGGCCGCGCAAGGCGCTCGTCGACGGCAATCGCCTTCCGTTGCTCGCGATCTCGGCCGAAGCGATCGTCAGGGGCGACGCGCGCGTGAAGGCGATTTCGGCGGCGTCGATCCTCGCCAAGGTGCACCGCGACCGCCTGTGCGAGGCGCTGCACGCGCAGCATCCGCAATACGGATTCGACGCCCACAAAGGCTACCCGACGCCGGCGCATCTGGAGGCGCTGCGTGCGCATGGCCCCTGCCCGCAGCATCGGCGCTCGTTTGCCCCGGTACGCGATCTGCTGGGTCACTGAACGATGGCCGCGCCGCGCACGATCACCTCGCGCGACAACCCGCTGCTGCAGCGTCTGCGCAAGCTGGCGGCCGATCCCGCGGGCTACCGCAAGTCGGGAGAAGCCTGGATCGAGGGTGAACACCTCTGCTACGCATTCGCTGCGCACGGCGGCCTGGCGCTGCACGCCGTCG
>Ga0208980_10000929_pt1 | contig 17374 bp, 13 predicted proteins | sample WetSurMetagenome_3_FD_187993 | JGI IMG/M metagenome (GOLD analysis project Ga0208980, IMG submission 187993) | Wetland microbial communities from Twitchell Island in the Sacramento Delta, sample from surface sediment Aug2011 Site A1 Bulk (version 2) | ecosystem: Environmental > Aquatic > Marine... | reverse complement strand
CGCCGAGGGCGGTGACCACGGGGTAGGGTGCGGATCACCACAAGCAAGCTCTGGGCCATGTGGCGAGGTTTGGCTTTCTCCTGTTCAGGGACCGCAGCAAAGGGCTGGCACTTAGCCGTGGGCGCCGTCCAATTGGCGAGAACCAGGGTCTGGATGGATCGGGCGCTTGCTGAGAGTGTGGGCGAGTCCCTGCACACCCCCTGGATTCTCGATTGCGACACCACCGTCAAACCCCTCTACGGTCACCGAGAGGGCGCTGAGGTCAGCTACAACCCCCACAAACCGGGGTGCCCGAGCCCTGTTCTGCATACCGACTGGATCGGCACAGTCCGTTTGGTCCTCGATGTCGAAGTGCGCAACGGCAAGGCCCATGCCGCCCGCCACACTCTGCCGCGGCTGTGTGCCCTTCTCGAAGGACTGCTCCGGGCGCACCGTTCGAGGTTGGTAGGGGTCGACACGGGCTTTGGCAACGAAGGGGTCATGACCGTGGCCCTCGAGGCCCTTGGGCAACCCTACCTATTGAATGAAGTTGCGCCAGAGCACGGGGGTCAATGGGCTGATCGGGCGGCAGTGGTTGCGGCACGACTGGAGGATGGTGGGCCAGGGCCTTTCAACTCTCAATTGGAGGTTGCGGCGGGATCTGTGGGGTGTCTTGGAATTTGTCGCCCCGTGAGTTTGTCGTGGGTCAGGCACGCAGAGAAGCGCGGCGCTCGAGGGCACTTGTTCATCGCAACCACCTAGAGGCGTAAGCTTCCGTCGAATACTTCGCACCGGTCCGCTGGTCGGTCTCGATGGCTAGGTGCAGCGGCGGAAGGGGAACAACTCGATGATCCGCATCCTCTTGGCGCTACTCGCTTTGTTCGCCGTCGCCTTGGTCTACCTCAAGGGCGTCATGACTCCGCGTCAGGAGGAGGCTGGCCGGCCGACGGTGCGCGCCATTGAGCAGGCGAAGTCCGTCGAGGCGAAGGTGCTTCAGCGTCCCCAGGAGCTCGAGCGGCAGCTTGAGCAGATCGATCGTCCCCCCAGATAGCACTCGCACAGATGTCGGAACTCGATGGCTCCGGCGCCTGGGGAGCCGTAACAAGTCACTGACCGTTGGCCTGTGCCGCGTCGTCCAGCGGGCCCCCGGCCCCTTCCTGGGCGTTGGGGGCGGGCTCGTGCACCAGGATCAGGCCGGCCAGGGGCGGAAGGGTCAGGGACAGGGAATGCTCCCGGTTCATCCAGGGGATGGGTGCGGTGGTGGCACCGCCCCGGTTCCCAAGGTTGGCGCCACCGTAGTGGTCTCCATCGGAGTTGAGGGCCTCGCGGTAGAAGCCGGGCTTGGGCACGCCGATGCGATAGCCCTCGCGCAGAATCGGGGTGAAGTTGAGCACCACCGCGACAAGGTTCCCGTGGCTGTCCTTGCGCAGGTAGCTGAGTACCGACTGGGAGCTGTCGTGGCAGTCGATCCACTCGAAACCCTCATGCACGAAATCGCGCTCGTGCAGGGGTGCCAGTGCCCGGTAGAGGCAGTTGAGGTCGCTCACCAGCCGGCGTATGCCCTCATGCTGAGGCCGATCGAGCAGGTACCAGTCGAGCTCCTGGCTGAAGTCCCATTCCCGACCTTGGCCGAATTCGCAGCCCATGAACAGGAGCTTCTTGCCGGGGTAACTGTAGAGGTAGGTGTAGAGCAGCCGGAGCGAGGCAAAGCGCTGCCAGGAATCACCGGGCATTCTGTCAAGTAGCGAGCGCTTGCCGTGTACGACCTCGTCGTGGGAGAAGGGTAGCAGGAAGTTCTCGGTGAATAGGTAGAGCAGACCGAAGGTTAGCAGATCCTGGTGATAAGGGCGGTAGACGGAGTCCTTGGAAAAATAGGCAAGGGTGTCGTGCATCCAGCCCATATTCCACTTCATGCTAAAACCGAGTCCGCCGAGATAGGTGGGCCGTGACACCAGGGGCCAGGCGGTGGACTCCTCCGCGATCATCAGGCTGCCGGGACACTGGTCATGGGTGAGGGTGTTGAGCTGGCGCAGGAACTCCACCGCCTCGAGGTTCTCCCGCCCACCGTACTGGTTGGGGACCCAGTCGCCGGGCTCGCGGGAGTAGTCGAGGTAGATCATGGAGGCCACCGCATCCACCCGCAGGCCGTCGATATGGAACTCCTCGAGCCAATAGAGGGCGCTAGCGAGGAGGAAATTGCGTACCTCGTTGCGCCCGTAGTTGAAGATCAGCGTTCCCCAATCCCGGTGCTCCCCCTGGCGGGGATCGGCATGCTCGTAAAGGGCGGTGCCGTCGAAGCGGGCGAGGGCGTACTGGTCGCGCGGAAAGTGGGCTGGAACCCAATCGAGGATGACGCCAATACCGTTCTGATGGAGGTGGTCGATGAAAAAGCGAAACTCATCGGGCTCGCCGAACCGGCTGGTGGGGGCGAAGTAGCCGCTGGTCTGGTAACCCCAGGAGGCATCCAACGGGTGCTCGGTGATGGGTAGCAGCTCCACATGGGTGAATCCGGTCGCCTTGACGTAGCTGCAAAGGCGCTCGGCGAGCTCGCGATAACTGAGGAAGCGACCGTCGGCCGTCTTTTGCCAGGAACCGAGGTGGACCTCGTAGACGCTCATGGGGCTGCGCTGCCAGTCGCTGTGGGCGCGACGCTCGATCCACGCGGCATCGCCCCAGCGGTAGGCCGAAAGCCCTGTCACGATACAGGCGTTCTCGGGTCTGAACTGAAACTGTTGGGCATAGGGATCGATCTTGGTCTGGACGTTACCGTCGCCACCGCGGATCTCGAATTTGTAAAGGCTACCGAACGGGATCTCCGGCAGGAACAGTTCCCAGACACCGGAATCGCCCCGTGCGCGCATGGGATGTACGCGTCCGTCCCAGTCGTTGAAGTCGCCCACTACGCTCACCCGTTCGGCACCCGGTGCCCAGACCGCGAACAGGATGCCGGCTACGCCGTCCACTTGGTGCTCGTGGGCCCCGAGAAAGCGGAAAGCATGCCAGTGGCGGCCTTCGCCGAACAGGTGCAGGTCAAGATCGCCGATCTGGGGCCCGAAGCAGTAGGGGTCGTGGTGGTGGTGCACACGACCCTGGCGATCGGTCCAGAGTATCTGATAGCGCAGGGGGACTGCGGAGGACTCTCCCTCCCATTCGAACAGGTCGGTGCCTGGCAAGCGCTCCAACACCACATCGGTGTCACGAATGCAGGCCGCCTCAGCGCGCGGCAGGAAGGTGCGGACGATCACGCGTCCGTCCTGTTCGTAGCGTCCCAGCACGGAGAAGGGATCGTGATGGCGGGCCTCGACGAGGCGTTGCAGGGGCTCGGGTAACGGAGTGGGGGTGTCCTTGGCCATGATCGCTCGCTGGGTGTGTCGATGGGCGGGGCCCGGAAACGAGGAACCAGGGCTCGATGCGATCCGTTCGCCGGCGGCGGATACCTTTGGCCGACTCGGTGCGGGAGAGAAACACCGACCCCGCGGTCGGCCGGAATGGTACCATTAACCCGTGGGCGGGTGCGTGCCCGTTTGAGCCGTAACCTAAGGAAAAGAGGGGGAAGCCATGTCTGAATCGAACCCGCGTTTCGTCAGCCGGTTGACGCGCAATACACTGGCGCTGATCCTCGCCGGCGGGCGCGGTTCGCGGCTCAAGCATCTCACCAAGTGGCGCTCCAAGCCCGCCGTTCCTTTCGGCGGCAAATTCCGCATCGTGGACTTTCCACTCTCGAACTGCATCAATTCCGGCATCCGCCGTATCTGCGTGCTCACCCAGTACAAGGCCCACTCACTTATTCTGCACATCCAGCGTGGCTGGGGTTTCCTGCGCGGGGAGTTTAGTGAGTTTGTCGAGCTCCTGCCCGCCCAGCAGCGCCTCGATACCGGTGTGTGGTACGAGGGCACCGCGGATGCGGTCTATCAGAACCTCGACATCATCCGCAACCACGATCCGGACTACATCCTGATTCTGGCTGGGGATCACATCTACAAGATGGACTACGGGGCGATGATCGCCCAGCACGTTGAGAGCGGGGCCGATCTGACCGTCGGCTGTCTGGAGGTGGATCTGGAGACGGCCAAAGAGTTCGGCGTCATGACCGTGGATGCCGACGACCGTATCCGCCAGTTCGTCGAGAAGCCCCAGCAGCCCCAACCCATGCCGGGCAGCACCGATAGGGCACTGGCCTCGACGGGGATCTATTTGTTCAACAAGGGCTTTCTGTTCGAGCAGTTGATCAAGGATGCGGATACGCCCACCTCCACCCATGATTTCGGTAAGGATATCATCCCGCAGGTAATCCGCAACTATCGGGTGATCGCCTACCCTTTCCGCGATGTCCGTAGCGGCGAGCAGGCCTATTGGCGGGATGTGGGCACGGTGGACGCCTTCTGGCAGGCGAACCTCGAGCTTACCGGTGTGACCCCCCCGTTGAACCTCTACGATGAGTCTTGGCCGATCTGGACCTACCAGGCGCAACTGCCGCCGGCCAAGTTCGTGTTCGACGACGAGGACCGCCGTGGCATGGCGGTCGATTCCATGGTTTCCGGCGGCTGCATCATCTCGGGCTCCGTGGTGCGGCACTCACTGTTGTTCTCCAACGTTCGCGTGAACTCCTTCGCGAATGTGGAGAATTCGGTAATCCTGCCCAACGTCAACATCGGACGTCGTGCCCGGATCCTCAATGCGGTAATCGATCGCGGTTGCCACATTCCCGAGGGGATGGTGGTGGGCGAGGATGCCGATGAGGATCGCTCCCGGGGCTTCTATCTCACCGAAGGGGGGATCACCCTGATCACACCCGAAATGTTGGGGCAGGCGCTGAATTATGTCCGCTGAGGCGGAACGGCTGCGGGTGGTCCTGTGCTGGCACATGCACCAGCCAGACTACCGGGATCCCGATGGCTTGGGCTACCACCTTCCCTGGGTCTATCTGCATGGGATCAAGGACTATGTGGATATGGCGGCCCATCTCGAAGCCGTCCCAGGTGCGCGGGCGGTCGTCAATTTCGTTCCGGTCCTCCTTGAGCAGATCGATGACTATGCCCGCCAGATCAAAGCCTGGCAGCAGAATGGTCGGCGCATCAGCGACCCGCTGCTCGCCGCGTTGGCGGGCCCCGGGCTCCCACTAGAGGCGGAGGCGCGGCGGGCGCTGATCTATGCCTGCAGCCGTGCTAACCGCAAACATCTGATCAACCGTTTTCCCGAGTTCAGCCGCTTGGTGGAGATCGGGGAGTGGATGTGCCGGCACGATGAGGGGGCGCGCTACCTCAACGACGGCTTTCTTGCTGATCTCCTGGTTTGGTATCACCTGGCCTGGCTGGGTGAGAGCATACGGGAGAATGATCTGCGGGCAGCCTCGCTGCAGGCGAAGGCGGGTGGCTTCACCCACGCGGACCGGGCCGAGCTGGTGGCGCTCATCGGCGAGCAGATGGCCTCATTGGTGCCCCGTTATCGGGCACTGGCGGGTCGCGGCCAGGTCGAGCTGTCGGTGACGCCCTATGCCCATCCCATCGTGCCCCTCCTGCTGGATATCCACTCCGCCCGGGAGGCGATCCCGGAGGTCGATCTACCGGCGCTCCGGCGCTACCCCGGGGGGGAGGCGAGGGCCCGATGGCACATTCGCGCAGGGCTCGAGAGCTTCGAACGGTACTTCGGGTTCCGGCCGGCGGGCTGCTGGCCGGCCGAAGGTGCGGTGTGCGAGGCGACGCTCAGGCTGCTCGAGGAAGAGGGTTTCCGCTGGATTGCCAGTGGTCAGCAGGTGCTGTGCAACAGTCTGATGGTTTCCGGCCGTGGTGCTCCACTGCCCAAGGACTGGGTCTACCAGCGCTATCGGCTGGAGGATAGCCAACTGAGCTGCTTTTTCCGCGACGATGGCCTCTCCGATCTCATCGGCTTCACCTACGGAAGCTGGCACGCCGATGATGCCGTGGCCAATCTGATTGCGCATCTCGAAAACCTTGATCAGTCCACCCGGGGGATGGAGAACCGCGTGGTTGCGATCATCATGGACGGGGAGAACGCGTGGGAATATTACCCCCACAACGCCCATTTTTTCCTCTCGGCCCTGTACCAGCGACTGTTCGAGCACCCCCGATTGCAGCTTTCGCGCTTCGCCGATTGTCTGGACGATACGGCCGCGCGCCCAACCTCCCTCTCGCGGCTGGTCGCCGGGAGCTGGGTATATGGCACCCTCTCGACCTGGATCGGCGATCCGGACAAGAACCGGGCCTGGGATATGCTCGGCGAGGCCAAGATGGCGTTCGATCGTATGGTCGCCACCCAGCAACCCCCCGCTGAGATTCTCGCGCAGTGGGAGCGACAGCTTGCCATCTGTGAAGGCTCCGACTGGTTCTGGTGGTTCGGTGCCTACAATCCGAGTGAAACCGTGAGCGATTTCGAGGCCCTGTTCCGCAGCCAGCTCCGTCACCTTTACCATCTCATGGGGTTGGAGCCGCCGGAGTATCTCTCCGCTGTGTTTGCCCGTGGCAGCGGGGCGCCCGCCTTGGGCGGCGTCATGCGCAAGAACTAGACGGCGTGACGGTTTCGGTGTTCGGCGAGCAGTGCCCAACGGCCTCCTGCCTGGACCGCCGCCGTGCAGGGGTGCTGCTGCATTTAACCTCCCTGCCCGGGGAGGGGCCGGTGGGTGACCTCGGTTCGGAGGCGCGGCACTTCGTTAATTTCCTGGTCGATTGCGGCCTGTCGGTGTGGCAGATGCTGCCGGTGGGGCCGACCCAGCAGGGTGGCTCGCCCTACCAGACCAGCTCGGCGCACGCCGGCTCCCCGGACCTGGTCAGTCTTGAGCTTGTTCGCGAGCGCGGCTGGCTGGAGGGTCCAGCGGGCGAGAGTAGCTCCTCCGATCAGGCTCGGGCTGCGGCGCTACGCCGCTCCTGGGAAGGGTTCCGGCGTCGGGCACGCGATGACGAGCGTCAGGACCTTGAGCAGTTCATTGCGGAGAATGCCTACTGGCTTGAAGACTTTGCCCTGTTCAGCGCAATACACCATGAGTGTGCGGCGAGCTGGTGGGAGTGGCCTGTGGGTCTTCGCGAGCGCCGGTCCGAAGCGCTGGCGGTGGCGCGCGGGCGGTTGCAGGCTGAGCTCGAGAGTATCCGCTTCCAGCAGTACCTCTTTTTCTCTCAGTGGCGAGATCTCAAGGGCTATGCCAACGCCCGTGGAGTAAAGCTGTTCGGCGACATGCCGATCTTCGTTGCCCACGACAGCGCCGAGGTCTGGGCACGGCCCAAGGATTTCGACCTCCTGCCCGATGGGAGCCCGCGGGTGGTCGCGGGTGTGCCGCCCGATTACTTCGCGGCGAGCGGCCAGCGCTGGGGCAACCCCCTGTATCGTTGGGAGCGTATGCAAGCGGACGGATTCCGCTTTTGGCTCAATCGCGTGCGGACCCAGTTGGGGCTCTTCGACATGATCCGGATCGATCACTTCAGGGGTTTCGAGGCGTACTGGGAGATCCCGGCTGAGGACGACCACGCCATGAACGGGCGTTGGGTCAAGGCCCTGGGGGATGAGCTGTTTGAGCGTCTGCACCAGCGATTCGACGGTCTTCCGCTGATCGCCGAGGACCTCGGCGTGATCACCGATGCGGTGGAGGCACTGCGCAAGAAGTACCATCTGCCCGGTATGAAGGTGCTCCAGTTCGCCTTCTCGGGAGATTCGGATAACCCCTATCTGCCGTTTCATCACTCCCGTGACGCAGTGGTCTACACCGGGACCCACGACAACGACACCACGCTCGGCTGGTACCTCGGCCTCGAGGATTCGTCACGGGCGGAGGTGGATGACTTCCTCGGACACTCCCGGGAGGCCATGCCCTGGCCCTTGATCCGTTGTGCGCTCGCCTCCCGGGCCCACCTCGCCATCATCCCGATGCAGGACCTGCTTGAGCTCGATGGCCAGCATCGAATGAACACGCCAGGCACCAGCGAAGGCAACTGGGGTTGGCGCTTTGCCTGGACCCAGGTGGGGTCGGATCTCGCAACAAGGCTCCGGCGGCAGGTGCGTCAGTACGGTCGGCTCGCCAGTTGAGTGACGACGGCCGACTACGTCTTGTCAATAGGGTTCGATCAAGCTTTTTGGCGAAAATTCGGGTGCAGCGGATCGAAGTCGATGGTAGCGTAAGCGTTCCATTCGTGTTCGGATGAAAATCCCCGTTTCGAAACGCCAAAGGAGGTCCTTGAAATGTTGAATCTTAAGCTCGTGGCTGCACTGGCTGGCGCCGCTGGTCTGGTTCTGGGTGTCGCCGGCACTGCCGCTGCGGCCGATGGCGCCGAGCTCTTTAAGACCAAGCTCTGCAACACCTGCCACGGCGACGCTGGCAAGGCACCGATCATGCCCGTCTATCCGAAGCTCGCCGGCCAGAATGCTGCCTACGCGGCACAGCAGGTCAAGGACATTCGTGACGGCAAGCGTACCAATGGTCTGAGTGCGGCCATGAAGCCGATGGCGGCCGCCGTCACGGACGATGAAGCCCAGGCCATCTCGGATTATCTATCCAAGCAGTAAGCGAGAGGTCTTCCCGCTATGGTCGGTGCTGCGGATCGCGTGCCGGCCATAGCCCCCGCTGTCGGCGGGCCTGGCGCGTTGCAGCGAGTGCAGCGGCCGGTTTGGCAGCTTCGGCTTGCACCTGTTAGCGCGAACGGGTAAGATTCGCCCACTCGGTAAGTCCCCGTGGGCCCGTTTGGGTGTTGGGGTTGGTGGGACCCCCTCGGTGGGGTTTTTTGTTGTTCCGTGGCCTGTTCGGGGGCCGCTGACGAAACAAGGGGCTGGCGCCGTTGTGGCCGCTAGCCCGCCACGACTGGGCCTTCGGCCCAGTTTTTGTTTGTGTAGATGCCTCATGCGGAGCGCCGACGACCATTTGATCAAGCTGGCCCGACGGGTCGTGGAGCCCATGGGCTACGAGTTGGTCGGTGCCCGATTTCATCGACAGGGAAACCAGGGTGGGCTGGTTCGGGTCTACATCGACCATCCGGCAGGCATCAAGATTGAAGATTGCACCGCGGTGAGTCGTCAACTGGGTGCCTTGCTCGATGTCGAGGATCCGATCCCGGGACATTATTACCTGGAGGTGTCGTCGCCGGGTCTTGATCGGCCTCTGTTGGCGCTCGATCACTTTCAGCGGTTCTCGGGTAACCGGGCGCGTCTGAGGCTGACCGAGAAGCTTATGGACCGGCGCCGTTATGAAGGGGTGCTGTTGGGAGTGCAGGGGGATGTGGTGTTGATCGAGGTGGACGGCGAGCAGTGCGCCATACCGTTTCAGCTCATCGACACGGCCCATTTGGTCGCTGAATTCTGAAGTCGGATTCCTCTGGATGAGCAAAGAGATATTATCGGTCGTAGAGGCGGTGTCCAACGAAAAGGATGTGCCGAAGGAGGTCATCTTCGAGGCTATCGAGGCCGCGCTCGCCCTGGCTACGCGCAAAAAGTGGGCGGGTGAGGTGGATATTCGAGTGGCCATCGACCGCCATTCAGGGGACTACAAGACCTTCCGCCGCTGGGAAGTTGTTCCCGACCTCGAGCCCGACGAAGAGCTCGCAGAGCCCGACCGGCAAATACCACTCAGCCTTGCCCAGGAGCGCGCCGCGGGCCTGCAGATCGGGGGCATTATCGAGGAGCCCATTGAGTCAGCGCTGTTTGGGCGCATTGCGGCGCAGACGGCCAAGCAGGTCATCGTGCAAAAGGTTCGCGAGGCGGAGCGGGCCAAGGTGGTGGAGACCTACCAGGGACGTCAGGGCGAACTGGTGACCGGCATCGTCAAGAAGGTGGATCGCGGCAGCATCCTGCTCGATCTGGGCGGCAACGCGGAGGCCATTATCCCGCGCGATCGGGTGATTCCCCGCGAATCGGTGCGGGCGGGCGATCGGCTGCGCGGACACCTCTATGAAGTCCGTGCCGAGGCCAAGGGTCCCCAGTTGTTCGTCAGCCGAACCGCCCCCGAGCTACTGATCGAGCTGTTCAAGCTCGAGGTGCCGGAGGTGGGTGAAGGACTGATCCAGATGCTCGCCGCCGCCCGCGATCCCGGCTCCCGCGCCAAGGTTGTCGTACGCACGCGTGATCCCCGTATCGACCCGGTGGGTGCCTGTGTGGGTATGCGGGGCTCCCGCGTCCAGGCGGTGTCCAATGAGCTCAACGGCGAACGGGTCGATATCATCCTCTGGGACGACAATCCGGCCCAATATGTGATCAATGCCATGTCTCCGGCGGATGTGGTCTCCATCGTGATCGACGAGGAGACCCACAACATGGATGTGATCGTCAGGGAAGAGAATTTCGCCCAAGCCGTCGGTCGTGGCGGGCAGAACGTTCGCCTGGCCAGCCAGCTTACCGGCTGGGAGCTGAATCTGATGACCGAGGTGCAGTCGCAACAGAAGAACGAGGAAGAGTCGCAGCGTCTGGTCAATACCTTCATGGAGCAGCTTGGGGTGGATGAGGACATCGCCACCATCCTGGTGCAAGAGGGGTTCACCGCGGTAGATGAGGTCGCCTACGTTCCTGTGGCGGAGATGCTCGCGGTCGAGGAGTTCGATGAGGAGCTGGTGGCCGCTCTGCGGGACCGGGCGAAGGATGTGCTTCTGACCCGCGCGATTGCCCGGGAGGAGGACCTCGAGTCCGCGCCAGCCCCCGAGCTGCTCAACCTCGAGGGCATGGATCGGCGTCTCGCCTATGCCATGGCGCAACGCGGGGTCAAGACGCTAGAGGACTTGGCCGATCAGTCCGTGGACGAGCTGATGGAGATCGAAGGCATGGATGAGGCACGGGCCGCCAAGCTCATCATGAAGGCCCGTGAACCCTGGTTTGCCGAGGCGGACAGGCGATAGCCACCGGAGGACGGGCCATGACAGAGACTACGGTGAAGCAGCTCGCGAGCTTGGTTGGTATCCCCCCCGAGCGACTGCTTACCCAGCTCCGCGAGGCGGGTATCGAGGCGGACGGGGAAGACGCCACCCTAAGCGAAGCGGAGAAGCTTCAGTTGTTGAGCTTTCTGCGCCGCAGCCACGGCAAGGAGGAGCCATCCGCGGTTGCCACGCCCGCAAAGATTACCCTCAAGCGCAAGACCGTCAGCGAGCTGCGCCAGCCGGTGGCCACACCTCGGGCAGCGGGTGCTCGCCCGGGTGTGGTGGTGCCCCGTGCCAAGACGGTGAGTGTGGAGGTGCGGCGCAAGCGTACCTATGTCAAGCGCGGTGCGACCGCGCCGGGCGAAGAGGAAACGCCCCTCGAACCGGTAGTCGCCCCAGTTGCCGAGGAGCCCCGAACTCCCCCGCGAGAAGGGGCCGTAGGCCCACGGCGGCGTGGCGAGCTGGAGGAGCGGCGCGCTGAGGAGGAGGCGCGGCGATTGGCCGAGCGGGAGGATACGGAACGTCGGGCGAAGGAGGAGGAGACCCGTCGCCGGCTCGAGGAAGACGCCCGCCGGCGCGAGCAGGAGGCAGCCCGCCTGCGCGAGGAAGAAGAGCTGTCACGCCGGCGCCTGGAAGAGGAGCGCGAGCACGCACAGCCCGAGGCCGTGGAAGAGCCCGAGGAGGAAGGGGGCGTTGCCCAGGTCGCCAAAGTCAAGCGAGTCGGCGAGCTCTCGGAACGTGAGCGGGCACTGAAAAAGGCGGCGCGCAAGGCGGCCATGCTGGAGCGCGAAACGGTGGTGGTTGCGCCCGAGCTCGTGGAGGAAGAAGAAGAGAAGGTCGAGACCCTGCGTCCCGAGATCCATATCGGCGAAGGCCTGCGCGGGCGCCGCCGCAACAAGCCGGGGAAGGCGGCGAAGCCGCTCCTGGCGGATAAGCACGGCTTCCAGCGGCCTACGGCTCCGGTGGTGCGAGAGGTGGAGCTGCCGGCAAGTATCGCGGTCGGAGAGTTGGCGGCACGGATGTCGATCAAGGCACCGGCGGTGATCAAAGAGCTGATGAAACAAGGTGTGATGGCGACCATCAACCAACCCCTAGACCGGGATATGGCGGCCATCGTGGTGGAAGCGATGGGGCACAAGCCGGTATTCCTCGAAGAGGCCGACCTGGAGGCAAAGGTGCTGGAGCAGGGCCGTCTGGAGCAGGCAGAAGCCAAGCCACGGGCGCCGGTCGTGACCATCATGGGTCACGTCGACCACGGCAAGACCTCACTGCTCGATCACATCCGCAAGACCCGGGTGGCGGCGGGGGAGGCCGGTGGCATCACCCAGCACATTGGCGCCTACCATGTGAAGACCGCCCGTGGCACCGTGACCTTCCTCGATACACCAGGCCATGCCGCGTTCTCCGCCATGCGTGCCCGAGGTGCGAAGGTTACCGATATCGTGGTGCTCGTAGTGGCCGCCGACGACGGTGTCATGCCCCAGACGGTGGAGGCGATTCAGCACGCCGCTGCTGCGGGTGTGCCGGTGGTGGTGGCCGTCAATAAAATGGACAAGGCCCAGGCGAACGCCGATCGGGTGATGCAGGAGCTCTCGCAGAAGGGTGTGCTCGCCGAGGAATGGGGTGGGGAGACCCAGTTCGTGCGGGTGTCGGCAAAGTCCGGCATGGGCATCGACACCCTGCTCGAGGCAATCCTGCTGCAGGCGGAGGTGCTGGAGCTCAAGGCCCCCCGCGAGGGGCCGGCGCGTGGGACCATCATCGAGTCCAGCCTCGACCGGGGTCGCGGTGCGGTTGCCACCGTGCTGGTGCAATCGGGAACCCTGCGCCAGGGGGACATGATGGTCAGCGGTCAGGAGTTTGGGCGGGTGCGGGCGATGTTCGATGAAACCGGCCGCCAGGTTAATGAGGCGGGCCCCTCCATCCCGGTGCAGGTCTTGGGCCTTTCCTCGGTCCCGAACGCCGGTGATGACGTGGCGGTGGTGCAGGATGAGCGCTCGGCCCGCGAAGTGGCGGAACTGCGTCAGCAGCGTGCCCGTCTGAGCAAGTTGGAGGAGCAGCGAAGCCTCAAGCTCGAGGACCTGTTCGCGAGCATGGAGGAAGGCGAGCTCAAGAGCGTCAACCTCATCCTCAAGGCGGACGTGCAGGGGAGTGTCGAGGCGCTGCGCGATGCCCTAATCAAGACCTCCACTGCTGAGGTGAAGGTCACCGTGGTCGCCTCGGGGGTGGGTGGAATCAACGAGTCGGACGCCAACCTGGCGGTGACCTCCAAGGCGATCATGATCGGCTTCAACGTCCGGGCGGACACTGCCGCTCGGCGTGTGGTCGAGGAAAAGGGGATCGACCTGCGCTATTACAGCATCATCTACGAGGTCATCGACGACGTCAAAAAGGCGATCTCCGGCCTGCTCTCGCCGATCATGCGCGAGGAGATCATCGGTCTTGCCCAGGTGCGGGATGTTTTCCGCTCCTCGAAGTTCGGTGCCATCGCCGGCTGCATGGTGACCGAGGGTGTGGTCAAGCGGCATAACCCCATCCGCGTACTGCGGGAGAACGTGGTGATCTTCGAGGGTGCGCTAGAGTCTTTGCGTCGGTTCAAGGACGACCTGAACGAGGTCAAGGCCGGTATGGAGTGCGGCATCGGGGTAAAGAACTACAACGATGTGCATCCCGGTGACCAGATCGAGGTTTTCGAGCGCATCGAAGTGGCGCGCAAGCTCTAGACGCCACCTCACGCGAACCGATGAAAGAGTTTGCCCGCACCGACCGGATCGGCTCTGAGATGCAGCGGGAGCTTGCCGATCTGTTGCGCGAGGACGTGAAGGATCCTCGCCTGGGGCTGATTACCGTGCAGGCGGTGCGGGTTACTCGGGATCTAGCCCACGCCAAGGTGTTTTTCACCTGTTTCGGTACCGCCGAGGAAGCCCGCCAGCGCGAGGGGTTGCTTAACGGCAAGCTGGCGGGTTTTCTCCGCCACGAGCTCGGGACTCGGATGGCGCTGCGGACGGTGCCGGAGCTGCACTTTGTCTACGACGAATCCATCGAGGCGGGTGAGCGTCTGAGCGCACTCATCGACCGGGCGGTTGAGTCCGAGCGCTCGGACCCCGAGTCCTAGCCCAGCGGCGCGGGAGATCCAAGACCATGGGTCGTAGAGATGGGCGGGACGTCAATGGCATCCTGTTGCTAGACAAGCCCTTGGGTGCCAGCTCCAACCAGGCGCTGCAGCGGGTCAAGTATCTCTATCGGGCACGTAAGGCCGGCCACACGGGTAGCCTGGACCCTTTGGCAACCGGGCTCCTGCCGCTCTGCTTTGGGGCGGCCACCAAGGTGTCTGCCTTTCTGCTCGATGCGGACAAGCACTACCGGGTGCGGGTGAAGCTCGGGGAGACCACCACCACCGCGGATGCCGAGGGCGAGGTGGTGAAACGCGTGCCAGTGGTTGGTGTTGATTCTGGCAAGGTGCTCGCGGCGTTGTCGCGGTTCACGGGCACCATCGAGCAATTGCCGCCCATGTACTCGGCGGTGAAGCACCAGGGTGAGCGCCTCTACAAATTGGCGCGCCAGGGTGTGGAGGTGGAGCGGATGCCCCGGCAAGTCCAGATCTACCGCCTGGAGTTGGTAGGGTTTGATCTTCCCGAGATCGAGTTCGAGGTCCACTGCTCGAAGGGGACCTATGTGCGCACCCTTGCCGAGGACATCGGCAATCGGCTCGGCTGTGGGGGGCACGTTTCCGCCCTGCGGCGAACCGGCGTCGGTCCCTACGGGGAGGCCGAGGCGCGCCTGATCTCTATGCACGAGGTGGAGGCGGCTGCCGAGGGGGGGGCAGGGGAGCTCGATGGGCTATTGCTGCCGTTGGAGAGCGCGCTCGATCGCTGGCCGGAGGTGCGCTTGAGCGCAGATGCCGCCTTCTATCTGCGTCAGGGCCAAGCAGTGCTCGTTCCCCAAGCCCCAACAGAGGGCTGGGTCAGGCTCTACGGTCCATCGGGTGAGCTGCTGGGCATGGGCGCGATCCTCGACGACGGTCGGGTGCAGCCGCGGCGTCTGTGGTGAGGCGCGTGCCGCGTGCAACCCATGAGCGGATACCCTCGCCCGCGGGGGTAGAAGCGCGAACAATTCCCCCCCGGATCGCTCGCAGCGCACCGCGGGGTTGAAGTACCGGCACCCGGAGTGTGCCCGGTGTATGAGCGGGCCCGGCTCCCTGATCTCATTGTTGGGGTAGCCATCGCCAGGGCGGAGCGTCCGGTGCTATGGGCCAGGTGACAATCCTCCAAACTTAGGAGCTCCTAAAGATGACAATGAGCGCAGACGACAAGCGAAAGGTTATCGAAGACAACAAGCGGGGTCCCAACGACACCGGGTCGCCGGAGGTGCAGGTGGCATTGCTCACCGCGCGCATCCAGCAGCTCACCCAACACTTCAGCGTGCACAAGCACGACCATCATTCCCGAAGGGGACTGCTGCGCATGGTCAACTCCCGGCGCAAGCTGCTCGACTACCTCAAAGGGAAGGACGTCGACCGCTATCGTTCCCTTATCGGTCGGCTTGGTTTACGCCGCTAAACAGGACCCCCACACGCGAGGAAGCAAGAGTGACAGTACATCGTAAAGAGTTCAGCTACGGCGACCACAAGGTCACCCTGGAGACCGGAGAGATTGCTCGTCAGGCGGATGGCGCGGTCATGATCAACATGGGTGACACCGTGGTGCTGGTGACCGTCGTGATCGACAAGCGTGCCACCGAAGAGAAGGACTTCCTGCCGCTGACTGTAGACTACCAGGAGAAAACCTACGCGGCGGGCCGTATCCCCGGTGGCTTCTTCCGGCGCGAGGGCCGCCCCAGCGAGAGCGAGATTCTCACCTCGCGGCTGATCGACCGCCCGATCCGGCCCCTGTTCGCCGATGGCTTCGGCCGCGAGGTGCAGGTCATCGCCACGGTCAAGTCCCTGAATCCGGAGGTTAATCCCGAGGTGCCGGCGATGCTCGGCGCCTCCGCCGCGCTGGCGATCTCTGGTGCGCCCTTCAACGGCCCCATCGGCGCCGCTCGGGTGGGCTACCACAACGGCCGTTACCGGTTGAATCCCCCCTCCACGGGTCTCAGTGACGAGAACGCCCTGAACCTGGTGGTAGCGGGAACCGAGCATGCAGTGCTGATGGTGGAGTCGGAGGCCCGGCAGTTGCCCGAAGAGGTGATGCTCGGGGCCGTGCTATTCGGTCACGAGCAGATGCAGGTGGCGATTCAGGCCATCCGCGAGCTGGCCGCCGAGGCGGGCAAGTTGCCGATCCCCTACACCCCGGCCCAGGCTGATCCAGCGTTGGCCGCCGCGGTAGAGGTGGCCGCCGGGCGAATCGGCGATGCCTACCGCATTAAGGAAAAGATGGAGCGCTACACGGCGCTCGATGCGATCCGCACGGAGCTCTATGGGCAGCTCGCCAGCGACGATACCCCCTGGAGCCAGCCCCAGGTCTACGCCGCCATCGACAGCCTCGAGAAGAAGATCGTGCGTGGCCGCATCCTCGCTGGGGAGCCGCGCATCGACGGTCGGGACACCCGCACGGTGCGCCCGATCCAGATCCGCACCGGTGTGCTGCCGCGCACCCACGGCTCGGCGCTGTTCACCCGCGGCGAGACCCAGGCGCTGGTGATTACCACCCTGGGGACCGAGCGGGATTCGCAGATCATCGACGCCCTGGAGGGCGAGCGGCGCGAGCCCTTCATGCTCCACTACAATTTCCCGCCCTTCTGCGTGGGTGAGGTGGGCCGTGTCGGTAGCCCCAAGCGGCGTGAGATCGGCCACGGCCGGCTTGCCAAGCGTGGTGTGCTCGCCTGCATGCCCGATAGCGACAGCTTTCCCTATTCCATCCGCGTGGTCTCGGAGATCACCGAGTCCAACGGCTCAAGCTCCATGGCCAGCGTCTGCGGCACCAGCCTGTCGCTGATGGACGCGGGCGTCCCCATCAAGGCCCCGGTGGCCGGCGTGGCGATGGGGCTGATCAAGGAGGGGGATGCCTTTGCGGTGTTGACCGACATCATGGGCGACGAGGATCACCTCGGCGACATGGACTTCAAGGTGGCGGGCACTGCCACCGGTGTCAACGCTCTGCAGATGGACATCAAGATCGAGGGCATTACCCGGGAGATCATGGAGGTCGCTCTCGCGCAGGCCCACGAGGGCCGTCTGCATATTCTCGGGGAGATGAACAAGGTTATCGATCGGCACCGCGATGAGATGTCGGAGCACGCGCCGCGGTTGATCGAGATCAAGATCGATCCCGAGAAGATCCGCGACGTCATCGGTAAGGGTGGGGTCACCATCCGCGCCATCACCGAAGAGACCGGCGCCAGTATCGATATCGGCGACGATGGCGTGGTGAAGGTCTTCTCGGTCGATCGGGCCGCAGGCGAGGAGGCGCGCCGGCGCATCGAGCTTATCACCGCCGACGTGGAGGTGGGAACGGTGTACCAAGGCAAGGTGGCGCGTCTGATGGACTTCGGCGCTTTCGTCACCATTCTGCCCGGCCGCGACGGCCTGGTGCACATCTCCCAGATCAGCGATGAGCGGG
>Ga0208980_10000928_pt1 | contig 17394 bp, 10 predicted proteins | sample WetSurMetagenome_3_FD_187993 | JGI IMG/M metagenome (GOLD analysis project Ga0208980, IMG submission 187993) | Wetland microbial communities from Twitchell Island in the Sacramento Delta, sample from surface sediment Aug2011 Site A1 Bulk (version 2) | ecosystem: Environmental > Aquatic > Marine... | reverse complement strand
CGCCGGTGCGCGAGAGGCTTGCGGCGTCGGGCAGGAAGTAGGCGACGAACACATAGCCCTGGTCCTCCTGCGGGACGAAGGCGGTGGGCAGCGTCCTGAACAGCCAGACGGAGCCGGAGACGACGATCGCAAAGACGGCCAGGCCGACCAGCCAGCGCCGCATCACCCAGCGCACGCCGGTCACGTAGCCCCCGGTCAGGCGCTCGAAGGTGGCGTCGAACCACTTGAAGAACCCCTTCTTCTCCCCGTGCTTGGCCTCGATGAGGATGGCCGCGAGGGCCGGCGAGAGGGTCAGGGCGATGATCCCCGAGAACACGACCGATATGGCGATGGTGACCGCGAACTGCTTGTAGAGGGCGCCCGTGATGCCACCCAGGAAGGCCACGGGGACGAACACGGCATTGAGGACCAGCACGACGGCGATCACCGGCCCGCTGACCTCGTCCATCGCCCGCTTGGCGGCGTCCTTCGGCGACAGGCCGAACTGCACCATGTTGCGCTCGGTGTTCTCCACCACCACGATGGCGTCGTCGACGACCAGGCCGATGGCGAGGATCATGCCAAACAGGGTCAGCATGTTGATGGAGAAGCCCAGGACCAGCATGCCGACGAGCGCGCCGAGGATGGACACCGGCACGGCGAGCGTCGGGATGATGGTCAGCCGCATGCTGTGCAGGAAGACGAAGACCACCAGGACGACGAGGATCACCGCCTCGAAGAAGGTCTTCACGACCTCGTCGATCGACGCCTGCACGAACTTCGTGGTGTCGAGGGCGACGGCGTATTCGAGGCCCTTCGGGAAGCTCTTCGCCAGCTCCGCCAGCGTGGCGCGCACCTCCTTCGAGACCTGGATCGCATTGGCACCGGGCTGCTGGTACACGGCGATCAGGGTCGCCGGCTTGCCCTGGTACTGGGTGCGCAGCGCGTAGCTCTGGGCGCCGAGCTGCGCGTAGCCCACGTCCTTCACGCGAACGAGCGCGCTCGTCTTGTTCTCCGCGCGCACGATCATGTCGTCGAACTGGGAAGGTTCCGTGATCGAGCCGGTCGTCACGGGGAAGGTCTGGGCGACGGGGTAGGGCGTCGGGGCATCGCCGATCCGGCCGACGGCGAACTGCTGGTTCTGCTGCTTGACGACGTTGGCGACGTCGCTGGTCGTCACGCCGAGCTGGGCCATGCGGTCGGGCTTCAGCCAGATGCGCATCGCATACTCGGGCACGCCGAAGATCGACGCCTGGTTCGCACCGTTGATGCGGTTGATGGTGCTCAGGATCTGGGTGTTCGTGTAGTTGGAGATGAAGTCGGCGTCGTAGCGCTCGTCGGGCGAGAAGAAGGCGAGCACCATCAGGAAGGTCGACGTCTTCTGCTGCACGTCGACGCCTTCCGCCTGAACCGACTGGGGCAGCAGGGCCATCGCCTCGTTCACGCGGTTCTGCACGTCGACCTGGGCTAGGGACGGATCCGTGTCGATCGTGAAGAAGACGGTGAGCGTGTAGTTGCCGGTCGACGAGCTGGTCGACGACATATAGATCATGTTGCTCGCGCCGTTCACCTGCTGCTCGATCGGCGCGCCGACGTTCTGCGCCACCAGGGTGGCGTTCGCGCCAGGGTAGGTGGCGGTCACCTGGATCTGGATCGGCGTGACCTGCGGGTACTGGGCGATCGGCAGCTGCACCATCGCGACGAGCCCCGCGATGGCGATGATCAGGGCGATGACCGTCGAGAAGATCGGACGGTCGATGAAGAAGTGGGAGAACATGGCCTGTGGCGCCCCGGGGCTACTGGCTAGTGCTTCGCGTCGGCGGCCGCGGCGGGCCGGGTGCCGGCTGTCGGCGAGGCGGCGTCGGCGATCTTCACGGGGGCCCCGGGCGTCAGCCGGACCACGCCGTCCGTCACCACCACGTCGCCTTCGGCGAGCCCGCGGACGATGAACCAGTCGTTGCCGTGCCATGGGCCGACCTCGACCGGCCGGATCTCCGCCTTGCTTTCCTTGTCGACCACGACCACGAAGTGCCCCTTGGCGCCCTGGAGGACGGCCGCCTGGGGTACCAGGATGGCGTGCGGCCGGACCGCACCGCTGATGCGGACGCGGACGAACTGCCCCGGGCGGAGCATGGCGTCGGGATTGGGGAAGGTGGCACGCAGCAGGAAGGTCCCGGTCTTCGCGTTGTAGTCGGCGTTCGCGAACGTGATCCGGCCCTTCTGCGGGAAGACGGTTCCGTCCGCGAGCACGATCTCCACCACGTACTCGTCCTTGTCCGGTGTGCGCAGGCGGCCCGCCTCGCGGTCCCGGCGGACTCGGAGCATGTCGTTCTCCGACAGGCTGAAGTTGACCCGGATCGTGCCGATCTCGGCGACGTAGGTCAGCAGGCTGTTGGCGCTGGAGACGTAGGCGCCGTCCTGCACCTGCGCGTAGCTCGACAGGCCGGTGACGGGGGACGTGATGGTGGTGTAACCCAGGTTGAGCTCCGCCTGCTCGACCTCGGCCTTGGCGGAGTCGACCGCCGCCGCCGCGGCCTGCTGCTGGCCGACGGCGTCGTCGAGGTCCTTCTGGCTCAAAGCCTTCTGCGCCGCGAGCGGCCGGACGCGGGCGAGGTTGTCGTTCGCCGTCTGCAGCCGCGCCTTCTGCTTGGCGAGGGCCGCCTTCGCCTCGTCCAGCGTCGCCTGGAAGGGCTTGGGATCCTGCCGGAACATGACGTCCCCGGCGTGGACCAGACTCCCCTCCGTGTAGACCCGCTGTTCCAGGAACCCGTTCACGCGCGCGCGGATCTGCACCTGGCGCGTGCTCTCGGTCTGGCCCACGTACTCGAAGGCCACGGGCACGTCCCGCGGGGCGATCCTCTCGACGGTCACCTCGACGGGAGCGTGGGCCTGCGGCTTGGCCTCGTGGCGCTCGCACCCGGCGAGACCGGCCGCAATCCCCAGAGCGATCAGGAACCAGTGCATGGCAGAGCGACCCTTCTGCGTTCCCCAAACTTGCTAGTTTTCTCGTTGTGGGAGCGGGCCGTCATGACATTTCTCGCCAAATGGTGGCAAGAAATGTCAATGCGCTCGGGCGAGGAAAGGTTAGGTTCCGTAGTCGCCCCCGATCGGCGCGTCCGGCCCCCTACCGCGGGGTGCCGGCCCCGCGTGCCGCGGCACAATGGTCGGGGGCCGAATTCTTCCCGCATGGCCTGGAGGCGAGATGGACATCCTGCGTGGATTGCTGCCGCTGGACCGAAGCCGGCTGGCGGGAGACGTGCTCGCCGGCGTGACCCTGGCCGCGCTGGGCATCCCAGAGGTCATGGGATACACGAAGATCAGCGGGACACCGGTCGTGACCGGCCTCTACACGCTGCTCCTCCCCGTGATCGCCTTCGCGGTGCTGGGGGCGTCCCGGCACCTGGTCGTCGCGGCCGACTCGGCGACGGCCGCCATACTGGCGTCCATGCTCATCGCGATTGCGCCCCTCGGGTCGCCCGACTACGTCGGGCTGACGAGCCTCACGGCGTTGGTGGTCGCCGTCATGCTCGTGCTCGCCCGGGTCTTCCGCCTCGGTTTCCTGGCGGACTTCCTGTCACGCAGCGCGCTGATCGGTTTTCTCACCGGCGTCGGCGTGCAGGTCGCGGGCGGCGAGCTCTCGGGGCTGTTCGGGCTCGCGAAGGAGGGGCACGACGCGTTCACGCAGGTCGTCTCGACCATCGAACGTCTCGGCTCCGCACACGCCGGCACCCTGACGGTCGCGCTCGCCGTGCTCGCCGTCATCGTGGCCTGCGAGCGCTTCGCGCCGCGCATACCCGGCGCGCTCCTCGCGGTGATCGGCGCCATCGCGGCGAGCGCCTCGCTCGACCTGGCTGCTCGAGGTATTGCCACGATCGGCGCCGTGCCGAGCGGCCTGCCGTCGCTCGCGCTGCCGCCGCTGCACCTGGCCGAGCTCGCCCAGGTCGTCGCCTGCGCGGCGTCTTGCTTCATCGTGATCGTCGCGCAGAGCGCGGCCACGTCGCGGGCCTATGCAATGCGCTACGAGGAGCGGTTCGACGGCAACCCGGACCTGGTCGGCCTCGCCGGGGCCAACGCGGCCGCCGCGCTCACCGGGACGTTCGTCGTGAACGGCAGTCCCACCAAGACCGAGATGGTCGACGAGGCGGGCGGACGGAGCCAGGTCGCCCAGCTCGCCATGGCGGCCGTCGTGCTGGTGGTCCTGCTGTTCCTGACGAAGCCCCTGTCGTTCATGCCGAACGCAGTGCTCTCCGCCATCGTCTTCCTCATCGGCGTGAAGCTCGTCGACGTCAAGGGCATGGGCGAGCTCTTCCGCCTGCAGCGCGACGAGTTCTGGATCGCGCTGCTGACCGCGGCCACCGTGGTCCTGCACTCGGTGATGGCGGGCATCGGCGTCGCGGTCGCGCTGTCGCTGATCGACCAGGTGCGACACACCTACCGTCCCCGGACGCGCGTCCTGGTGCCGGGCCCCACGGGCCTCTGGACGTCGCTGCCGGCCGCGCCCGGGCACCTGGCGGCGCCTGGTGTGCTTGCCTACCGCTTCGAGGCGGATCTCTTCTACGCCAATGCCAGCCGGTTCGCGGAGGAGGTGCTGTCGCTGGTCGCCAACGCCGGGCAGCCGGTGCGGGCCGTGATCCTCGACGCCTCGGGCATCGACAGCGTCGACTACTCGGCTGCCAAGATGCTGCTGCAGACGCGGGCCGAGCTCGATCGGCGCGGCGTGCGCCTGACGGCCGTCGCGACCTCCGAGGGCGTGCTCGACGACCTGCGGCGCTACGGCCTGGGCCGCGCGGAGGTGGAACCGTTCCCGACGCTCGATGCCGCGCTCGCGGCCGTCACGGGCGGGGCCGGGGCGGCGGCGCCTGCGACCGCGCCGCCGGCGGGGGCCACCCCGTGAGCGAGACCATCGTGCCCCTGCAGGAGGTCCTCGATCTCGGCGAGGTGCTGTGGGGCATCGTGCTGATCGCGGTCTCGATGTTGATCCACGCCGTGGGGATGCCGGCGACGCTCACCGTCGCCGATCGCCTCTGGAGCCGGTGGCCCTCGGGCGGCGGCCGCTTCGACCTGGGCCGGGTGTCGGTGCTGGTCATAGGGAGCTGGATGATCGTGCTGGTGCACCTCGTCGAGGTTGCCGTATGGGCGGAGTTCCTGCTCTGGCGCGGGGCGCTGGCCTCGACGCCGGACGCCTTCTATTACGCGCTGTGCCAGTACGCGACGGTGGGGAGCGAGCTGACGCTGCCCACGCGGTGGCGGCTGGTCGGCGGCATGGTCGCGATGGCGGGCCTGCTGACGTTCGCGTGGTCCACCGCGATCCTGCTGCAGCTCGCCCAGCAGGTCGAGGCGGCGCAGGGGGAGCGCGCGGGCCAGGCCGATCCCGGCAGCCCGCGGGGTGGGTCGGGCGCAGGCTGAGGAGGCGGCGTGAACGAACGGGCACCGGACGGTAAGGGGGGGCAAGGCGTCGCGGACGCATTCCTGGGGCGCGGCCCGATCGAGCGCCGCCGGCAGGCCGGCCGCGACGCGCGCGCACACACGCCGCGCAAGGCCCTGGGTGACCTTCCCCCGTTCGACCGCGACCCGCTGCCCATCCTGGCCGCGTCGAACGCCGGCCGCGTCGCATCGCTGATCCCGATCCGCCACGGCCGGATGCTGCAGAGCCCGTTCGCGTTCTACCGCGGAGCGGCCGCGCTGATGGCGCACGACCTCGCCGCGCTGCCGCACTCGGGCGTCCACGTCCAGCTCTGCGGCGACGCCCACCTCGCCAATTTCGGACTGTTCGCGAGCCCCGAGCGGCGCGTCCTGTTCGGCATCAACGACTTCGACGAGACCCTGCCGGGCCCCTTCGACTGGGACCTGCGGCGCCTCGCGGCGTCGTTCGCGATCGCCGCGCGCCACCGCGGCCACGGCGCGCCGCGCCAGCGCCAGGCGGTCGCGACGCTGTGCGCGGCGTTCCGGGAGGCGATTCGGGACGCGGTCGGGGGGGACACCCTGGATCAGTGGTACCGGGAGATCACCGCCGACGAGGTCCTCGGCCTCGCCCGGACCCGCCGCGAGCGCGCGATGGACCAGGCGACGGTCGAGAAGGCGCGCCGGTCGACGTCACGCGCGTTCCTGCGCAAGGCGACGGAGCGCGTCGACGGCCAGCTGCGGATCCGCGAGGAGCCGCCGACGACCTATCACTATCCCGCGGCCGGGGCCGAGGAGCTCGCCGGGTTCCACGGCACCGTCTGCCAGTTCTTCGCCGACTACCGGGAGACCCTGCCGGACGACCGCCGGGTGCTCTTCGACCGCTATCGCCTCGTCGACATCGCGGTCCGCGTCGTCGGCGTGGGGTCCGTGGGCACGCGCTGCTACATCGCGCTGTTCATGGCCGACGGCGAGAGCCCGCTGTTCCTGCAGGTCAAGGAGGCGAGGCCGTCCGTGCTCGAGCCCCACCTGCGGCCGAGCGCGTTCGACAACCACGGCGAGCGGGTCGTGTGCGGGCAGCGGCTGCTGCAGTCGGCAAGCGACATCTTTCTCGGCTGGTCCCGCTCGGTCGCGTCGGGCTTCGACTTCTACGTGCGGCAGCTGCGCGACATGAAGGGGGCGTTCGACGTCGAGGACTTCACCTTCGAGGAGCTCGACACCTACGCCCGGGCCTGCGGCATCGCGCTGGCGTGCTCGATGACCAAGGCGGGGGACGCGGCGGCGATTGCGGGCTACGTCGGCAAGTCCGATGCGCTGGACGAGGCGATGCAGCGGTTTGCGCTTGCCTACGCCGATCGTAACGAGGCCGACTTTGCGGCATTTGAGGCAGCCGCCAGGGCCGGCCTGATCGAGACCGCCGACGAGTGAGCCTGCATCCCCGCCCACAGGGACACAGAGGCTAAGAGAGGGCGGACATGACCGCTCGCCATTGGCCCGAAGGCTGTCGTGACGACGGCCGGACCCGGGTGTCCCTAGGCGGCGCGGCTGGCGCTCGTGCGCCATCCGGCAGGGGACTGGCCGGACCAGCGCCGGAACGCCCGGACGAAGGGAGCCAGCTCCGCGTAGCCGAGGGCGAGGGCGATCTGGCTCACCGGCATGCCCGTGTCCCGCAGGAGCTGCCGGGCCACCTCGAAGCGGACCGTCGCCAGCGCCGCCTGGAAGGTCGTCCCGTGCTCGCCGAGGCGGCGATTCAGGGTGCGGCGCGTGAGCCCCATCGCGGCCGCGACGCCGTCGCCCGAGGTGAGGCCGAACACCATTGCGACCCGGATCATGCGGTACAGCTTCAGGACCATCGCCTCCCGCGGCACGGCCGCGAGTAATCGATCGAGCTCGCGCCGTCGGGTCTCGTCGGCACTGGGGACGCGGCAGTACTCGAACGCCGTCGGGAAATCCAGACCGGACCGTTCGGCATCGAACTCGATCGGCGCCCCGAAAATCTGCTGGTAGGGCCTCGCGCCCGGCGGGCGAACCCGCGCCAGCCTCACCACCGACGGAGTCCACCTGCCGTTCCCACTGAGCTGCCTCAGCATCTGGACGCCGATGGCGAGCGTGCAGTCGTAGATATGCTGCAGGCCGTCCGTGATCCCCGGCTCGTAGACCGCATAACCTAGCGTGGTCACACCATCGCTCCGCCCGAGGTAGGCGACGCCCCCCGAGGCGTTCAGCCAGTGCAGGGACGTGAAGGTCTGGAGCGCCTGGCCCACGGTCGCGCAGCTCGCGGCCAGCTGCCCGGGCAGCCCCATGTGCTCGAGGCGCCAGCGGGATCCGAGCAGTAGGCCGAAGTGGCTGCAACCAGATGCCCTCGCGCTCTCGCCGAGCAGCGCGGCGATTGACTTGTAAGACAGCCGGCGCTCGGGGTCGGCCAGATCCGCCATCGACAGTCCGACGCGCTTCAGCACGGTGGCCGGCTCGGCCCCCAGCTCACGCAGCAGTGGCGGCACTTCCACCAGTTGCCCGACCCGCTGCATCCCCGGCGGCAGGAGGCAGCGGAGCGCGGACGAATTCGGCGCAAGGGCGAGGTCTGGCACGCGAACCTAATATCAGCGGGTGAATTGACCGGATTCCGGGAGCCTAGACGATGCCTGCGCTTTCGCCAGCGCGGCCGCCGGCCCTTCGGCGCAGCCAGAGCGCGAGCGGCACCAGGATGGCAACCTGCGTCGCGAACAGCACGGCGACGAACGATGCCATCGCGACCTGGCCGACCACCGCCGTCGCGACGAGTGTGGCAACGCCGACGTTGCGGGCGGGGAAACCCCACACCAGCGCGCGCCGATCCTCCGGACGCCGCACGACGAGCCGCGCGGTTATCGCGCCGAGCGTCAGCATCACGAGCGTGAACAGTGCCGACGCCGCGAGGAGCTGGGTGATCTGCGCCCGGATGCTGGCGAACTGGTCGACGACGACGAAGGCCAGCACGGCGACGATCGCGGCGGTGCTGAGCGCCTGAAGCAGGCCGCGGGCGCGTGCGACGGCGACGGGGGCGAGATGACGGACGAGCATCCCGGCGGCCAGGGGCAAGACGAGGCCGAGCAGCATCTGTTGGGCGAGCCTCCCGGCCGGCAGCGTGAAATCCGGCCCCATGTCCGCAAACCACCGGAATGCCAGGGCGGCGGCCAATGGCGTCACCACCCCTGCGGCGGCGTTCGATACGGCGGCGATCGTTACGGCGAGGGCGAGGTTTCCTCCCGCAAGGTTCGTATACAGGCAGGACAGCGCGGCAACCGGCGCAGCGGCGACGAGCAGTGCGCCGCCGGCCACCGACGGCGCCAGGGGCAGAAGCTTCACGATCGCGCCGGCGCCGAGCGTCAGGAGCGCCCATTGGCCGAGGACCACCGCCGGCACGAGAATGGGGTGCTCGCGCACGCGCCGGAAGTCGTCGACGCGCAGGTCCATCCCGAGCACGGTCATCACGATGATGACCAGCAAGGGCAAGACGACGTCGAGCAGCGTGGCCATCAGGTCTGGCGTCCGAGCCCAGTGCGCGAACGGTTCTTGCCTGAGTCGGATTCCGCCGCTGGCCGGAGGCGAATCGCGCCGTTCCCGAGCACCCAACGGGATAGCCCGGAGTCCGGAACCATTGGAGTGGACGTCTTTGGAGAGGGGCTCTGCCGGACCATACGGGCTCTGTCCTGGGACGGACCATGTTGCGTGGATTCGCGCGCGTTGTGAATGCTTCGACGTTCGTCGGGTAAAGGGCGCCCGGCGCACCGAATTGGCTATGTAGAAAACATCCGCGGTGAGACACTGTCACGTCGACGACCGAAGGTATTTCGGCGGCTGCGCAGCGACCGCATGTTGCAATGCAGCACGCTCCAGTGCGGCGAATCGGCACTGCATCAGGGTTTGCCGGCAAATTAGCGTCTTTTAAAATGCACCCATCCGCGGTCCGAGGAGACCCAACGTGACTCTTGCCCATCACGCCTTGGTGCTCAACCTTCACCAGCCCGCCGGCAACCTCGATCATCTGCTCGCCCACGAGCCCTGGGAGGCGGAGCAGATCCTGTTCGCGATGGATCGGATCCCGCGCACGCTGTGGCGCGACGAGGACATCGGGCGGATCCATTTGTCGCTGTCAGGGACGCTGCTCGAGACCCTGTCCGATCCCTGCTTCCAGGCCCGGGTCTACGGCGTCGTCGACTGCGGCGCGCTGCTGTGGCACCTGCAGAACGATCGGGTCATGCGGGTGCTCGGCACCGGCTACTACCACCCCGTGCTGCCGTTGATCCCGGCCGCGGACCGGGAGGAGCAGCTCGGCCGCTGGCGTGGCATCGCGCGGCACCTGCTCTGGCGCGAGCGTTTCGCGGGCTTCTGGCCCCCGGAAATGGGCTTCAGCATGGAGCTCATCCCCCTGCTGCGGCGCTACGGCTACCGCTACGTGCTGGTCGACAGCGCCCACGTCGAGGCGGTGACGCCGATGAGCTGGCCCGAGCTGCGCTACCGGCCCCACGTCGCGCGCTACGACGGCCAGGAGATCGTGGTGGTGGTGCGCGACCGCGAGCTTTCCGACGCGCAGGAATCCGGCATGGAGTTCGAGTGGTTCCGCCGCGAGGTGGAAGAGCGGACGCGCTGGTGCGACTTCCCGCCACTGGTCACCACCGCCACCGACGGCGACAATGGCGGCTGGTTCCGCAACACCTCGGTCGGCGGCAGCTTCTGGGGCGAGTTCTGGCCGGCCTACATGGCGCAGGCGCGGGCGGACGACGCGACGGTGCGGCCGACCTTCGTCGACGACTACCTCGACCGGCACGGCGCGTGGGGCGAGGTGACGGTGCGCACGGGCGCCTGGAACACGGGCTGGCACAGCGGCCACGACTTCACGCAGTGGACGGGCTCGCAGGTGCAGCGCGACGCACTCGTCCGGATCGCGGACACGAGCCGCGAGGTTCACGCCGCCCGCTGGCAGGCGGGCGAGCGCCACGTCGACGATCAGGTCGTCTGGGGCGCGCTGGAGGACGCCATGTGGCACCTGCTGCGGGCCGAGACCAGCTGCAACCTCTACTGGGGCGAGACCTGGGTCCCGCGCTGCCACGCGGATCTCGACCGCTCGTGGGAGGCGCTGCACCGGGCCCGTGCGGGCCTCTGACGGACCCCGCGAGGCACTGCAGGGTGGCGCCCCGGCGGACTCGGCGACCAGGGGCCGCGGCGAAGTGAGCGAAGGACGCCTATGTACATCGTGATGGTTGCCTCGGAGTGTGTCCCGGTCGCGAAGGTCGGGGGGCTCGGCGACGTCGTGTTCGGGCTCGGGCGCGAGCTGGAGATACGCGGCCACGCCGTCGAGATCATCCTTCCGAAGTACGACTGCATGCGCTACGACCACATCTGGGGTCTGCAGGTCGTCTGGGAGGACCTGCGCGTACCCTGGTTCAATGGCCACATCCCCTGCACGGTGTGGTTTGGCTTCGTCCACGGCCGCAAGTGCTTCTTCATCGAGCCCCACTCGGCCGACCACTTCTTCGAGCGCGGGACGTACTACGGCTTTCCCGACGAGCACATCCGCTTCACCTTCTTCAGCAAGGCCGCGATGGAGTTCATGCTGAAGGCGGGCAAGCGGCCGGACGTGGTCCACACGCACGACTGGCAGACCGCCATCATCCCGGTGCTGCTGTACGAGATCTACGCCCACCAGGGCATGGACCGGGTGCGAGCGGTGCACACCATCCACAACTTCAAGCACCAGGGCATCGTCGGCGAGAACGTGCTCTGGTTCACCGGCCTGGGAAGGCCCGCCTACTACTGTTCCGTCGACCGCCTGCGCGACGACTTCAACCCGACTGCCCTCAACCTCACCAAGGGCGCGATCACCTACGCGAACTACACCTCGACCGTCTCACCGCAGCACGCTTGGGAGGCGCTGCACACCGATCAGGGCTACGGCCTCGGCCACACGCTGCACCGCTTCAAGGAAAAGTTTGGCGGGATCCTGAACGGCCTCGACTACGAGATGTGGAATCCGGAGATCGACCCGTACATCGCTGCGCACTACACGCGCGACACCCTCGATCGCAAGTACGCGAACAAGCAGGCGTTGCGCCACCGCATGATGCTGGTCGACACCTTCAAGCCGATAGTCGCCTACGTGGGCCGGCTGGACACCCAGAAGGGCGTGCACCTGATTCGTCACGCGCTGTTCTACAGCCTGCAGCACGGCGCCCAGTTCGTGCTTCTCGGCTCGAGCCCGGAGCTCGGCATCAACAACGAGTTCTGGCACCTCAAGCACGAGCTCAACGAGAACCCCGACTGCCACCTGGAGATCGGCTACGACGAGGAGCTGGCGCACCTGATCTACGCCGGCGCCGACCTCATCGTGGTGCCGAGCCTGTTCGAGCCCTGCGGTCTGACGCAGATGATCGCGCTGCGCTACGGCACCGTGCCGGTCGTGCGCGCCGTGGGCGGGCTGGTCGACACCGTGTTCGACCGCGACTACTCGGACAAGCCGGTGGAGGAGCGCAACGGCTACGTCTTCCACCAGGCGGACTTCGCCGGCCTCGAATCGGCCATGCACCGCGCCATCGGGCTCTGGAACCATCACCCCGACGAGTTCCAGCAGCTGATGCGCCAGGGCATGGCGTACGACTTCTCCTGGAGCCAACCAGGGCAAGACTACGTCAGCGTCTACGAGTGGGTCCGCCACAAGTGACAACGTCCGAGGGATTACGTGCATGAGCGAGCTACCGGAATACATCGACGGCGTGCCGAACATCAGCGGCGCGGAGGCGCGGGCCGCCGAGGTGATGCGCGCCGGTCACGGCCGTGACCTCTACCGTGGGCCGGGGCGCATCGACTTCAGCGCCGTCCGCAGCGCCTGCGCCGTCGCCCTGCACATGCACCAGCCGCTCATCCCCGCTGGTGGCGGCGACCTGCGCACCGCCGCGATCATCGGCAACCTGCAGCACATGGACGAGCACCGCGACATCGGCGACAACCACAACGCGCCGGTCTTCGCCTGGTGCTACAAGCGCATGGGCGAGATCGTGCCGCGGCTGGTGGCGGAGGGGAAGAACCCGCGGGTGATGCTCGAGTACTCGGGCACGCTGTTCCACGGTCTGCGCACCATGGGGCGGGACGACGTCATCGACGCCCTCAAGACCATCACCTGCGATCCCGCATACCAGGGCAACGTCGAATGGCTGGGCGCGCCCTGGGGCCACGCGGTGGCGCCGTCGACGCCGGTGCAGGACTTCCGGCGCCACGTGCAGGCCTGGCAGCAGCACTTCGCGGCGATCTTCGGGTTCTCTGCCCTGGAGCGGGTCCGCGGCTTCTCGCCGTCGGAGATGGCACTGCCGAACCACCCGGACGTGGCCCATGCCTTCGTCCGCACGCTGCTGGACTGCGGCTTCCAGTGGGTCCTGGTGCAGGAGCACACGGTGGAGCAGCCGGAGGACGGCAGGAACCCGCGGCACCCGCACCTGCCACACCGCCTGGTGTGCACGAGCTCGCAGGGCGAGACGGCCGAGATCATCGCGATCGTCAAGACGCAGGGCTCCGACACCAAGCTGGTCGCGCAGATGCAGCCCTGGTTCGAGGCGCAGGGCCTCGCGCGTCTGGAGCTGGCGGGCCGGTCGGTGCCGCCGCTGGTCACCCAGATCGCCGACGGCGAGAACGGCGGCGTGATGATGAACGAGTTCCCGCCGAAGTACGAAGAGGTCGTGCGCAACGCGTCCTGGGGCGACGTGCCCCTGATGAACGCGAGCGAATACCTCGAGCACCTGTTCGCGCTGGGCATCCGCCAAGCCGATCTTCCGGCGGTGCAGCCGCTCTTCCACAAGCGCATCTGGGAGCGGATGAAGCCGGGCGACGGCCCGGACAAGCTGGCGCAGACCATCGAGGCGCTGCGGCGCGAGGACCACCGCTTCCACATGGACGGCGGCAGCTGGACCAACAACCTTTCCTGGGTCCGCGGCTACGAGAACGTGCTCGGCCCGATGGAGGAGGTGAGCGCCCTGTTCCACCGCAAGGTGACGGAAAGCGGGGTGTCGACGAGCGATCCGCGCTACCGCAACGCGCTCTTCCACCTGCTGAGCTCGCAGACCTCCTGCTACCGCTACTGGGGGCAGGGGCTGTGGACCGACTACGGCCGCGAGCTCTGCCGGCGGGCGTCCGACATCCTCAATTACGATTTCTAGAAGGCGACCCGACAGATGGCCATTACTCCCGCCAAGCTCGATCCTGAACTCCAGAAGATTGCCGAGGGTCGCCAGCACGATCCGTTTGCGGTGCTCGGCCGACACGCGAAGGGCAAGGACGCCGTCGTGCGGGTCTACATGCCGCACGTCACGGAGGTCACGCTCGCGGAAGGCGGGCTGCGGCTGGCGCGGATCGAGGGCAGCGATTTCTTCGAGTGGCGCGGTCCCGCCAGCCAGGTGCCGGAGCGCTACCGGCTGATCTGGAGGGACGACCAGCACCGCGAGCACATCGCGCACGATCCCTACTGCTACCCGGCGCAGCTGGCGGACTTCGACCTCCACCTGTTCGGCGAAGGCCGTCACTACCACGCCCACCGGCTGCTCGGCGCGCGCGTGCACGAGGTGGACGGCGTCGCCGGCATCCTGTTCGCCGTCTGGGCGCCCAATGCCGAGCGAGTCAGCGTCGTCGGCGACTTCAACCGCTGGGACGGGCGGCGCCACCCGATGCGGGTGCGCGGCAGTGGCGTCTGGGAGCTGTTCATCCCGGACCTGGGGCCCGGGACGCTGTACAAGTTCGAGCTCCGCGGGCACGGCGGCGGCCTGCACCTCAAGACCGATCCCTATGGCCGGCGCTTCGAGCTGCGGCCGGCCACCGCGTCCATCGTCGAGCCGGCGGACACCTTCGCCTGGGCGGATGCGGCCTGGATGCAGCAGCGCAAGGACCGCGACTGGCAGCACGTGCCGATGTCGATTTACGAGGTCCACCTCGGGTCGTGGCAGCGCGGTCCCGAGGGCGAGATGCTCAACTACCGCGACCTGGCGCATCGGCTGGTCGACTACGTGAAGGACATGGGGTTCAGCCACATCGAGCTGCTGCCCGTCACCGAGCACCCCTACGACAAGTCCTGGGGCTACCAGGCAACCGGCTATTACGCCCCGACGAGCCGCTTCGGCAGCCCCGACGACTTCCGCTACTTCGTCGACCACTGCCACCGCAACGGCATCGGCGTGATCCTCGACTGGGTGCCGGCGCACTTCCCCAAGGACGCGCACGGCCTGGCGCGCTTCGACGGCACGGCGCTGTACGAGCACGCCGATCCGCGCAAGGGCGAGCACCTCGACTGGTCGACGCTGATCTACAACTACAGCCGCAACGAGGTGAAGAACTTCCTGCTGTCCTCCGCGCTGTGCTGGCTGGAGGACTACCACGTCGACGGGCTGCGGGTCGACGCCGTCGCCTCGATGCTCTACCTCGACTACTCGCGAACCGAGTGGATCCCGAACCAGTACGGCGGCAACGAGAACCTGGAGGCCATCGCCTTCCTCCGCCAGCTCAACGAGGTCGTGCACGCCGAAGCGCCGGGCGTGCTGATCATGGCCGAGGAGTCGACGTCGTGGCCGCAGGTCACCAAGCCCACCTGGGTCGGCGGCCTTGGCTTCGACCTCAAGTGGAACATGGGGTGGATGAACGACACCCTGGCCTACTTCCAGCGCGACCCGATCTACCGTGCCTACCACCACGACATGCTGACCTTCAGCATGCTCTATGCGTTCAGCGAGAACTTCCTGCTGCCGTTCTCCCACGACGAGGTGGTGCACGGCAAACGCTCGATGCTGCACAAGATGCCGGGCGACGAGTGGCAGCGCTTCGCGAACCTGCGCCTCGCCTACACCTACATGTTCACCCACCCGGGCAAGAAGCTGCTGTTCATGGGCACGGAGTTCGCCCAGGGCAACGAGTGGGACAGCCAGCAGGTGCTCGACTGGTGGGTGCTGCAGTTCCCCTTCCATCAGGGCGTGCAGCAGCTGGTGCGCGACCTCAACCGCCTCTACCACGGCACGTCGGCCCTCTACCGCGACGAGTTCGAGTGGCAGGGGTTCGAGTGGATCGACTGCCACGACGCCAAGCAGTCCGTGCTGAGCTACGTGCGGCAGGCCGATGAAGAGAAGGTCGTGGTCGCCCTCAACTTCACGCCGACACCGCGCACCGACTACCGCATCGGCGTTCCGGCACCGGGACGGTGGCGCGAGGCGGTCAACTCCGACGCCGGCGTCTACGGGGGCAGCAACCTGGGCAACGGCGCGGTCGAGCTGATCGCAGAGGACAAGGAGTGGATGGGCCGGCCCTGGTCGCTCGTCGTCACCCTGCCTCCGCTCGCGGGGATCGTGCTAGTTCCGGACGCGGAGCCCGAGGACGAGGGCGCGGACACCAAAAAGAAGGCCAAGGGCAAAGGGAAGGGCGAGGGCTAGGATTGCTCCGATCGCGCGGTCTTAGCGGGGCGGGCCGCAGCGCGGCGATTCTGCCCGGTGCGCAGGGCGGACCCTAGGGTCCGCCGTCGCGCCCGACGCCCCAGGTGACCGCCCGCGGGCGCGTACCACGCACCGGTAGGGTGTCGCACGTTCAGGGTGTCAGCATGCCATCAGCCGCCACGTCGGGATCCACACAGCACGCCCTTGGCCTGCACCTCTACCAGCCCCCGGGAAATCTACGGAGCCTGCTGCGCCTGGACGAGGGTGAGGCCGGCCGGATCCTCAAGTGCTACGAGCGGGTTGCCCGCCATGCCCACAAGTACGCCCAGGTGGCGCGCCTGCACGTCGCGCTGTCCGTGGTCCTGCTGGAGCAGCTGCGCGACCCCGAGCTGATCGAAGCGTGCCGTCACCTCGCCGACCTGCCGGCGATCCTCGACGGCCTGCGCAGCGCCGTCAGCATCGAGTTCGTCGGAACCGGCTACCGTCACGCGCCGTTGCCGCTGATCCCGCCCGACGACTGGGACGAGCAGCTGCGCAACGAGCGCGTGACCGTCGAGGCGGTACTCGGCCGCGTGCTCAAGGGGTATTGGCCGCCGGCCTCGCTGTTCACGCCCGAGATGATCCCCGCCCTCGTGCGCGCCGGGTACGAGTACGTCCTGCTACCCGGCTCGCTGCTCGCCATGCCGGACGGCAGCGGTGTCGATCCCTACCGGCCCTACCGCATCTCCCACCGGGGCGCGAAGATGATTGCGGTGCCCCTGGATCGCGGCTTTTCTCAGGCGCAGGAGACCGGCCTGGACGCGTCCTGGTTCGCCGACGAGGTGCGCAACGGCGTCGCCCAGTCACCGGCCACCGACGCCCCCTACCTGCTCAGCACCTGGTCGGACGGCGAGAACGGCGACTGGTTCCGGCGGCTCGACGAGGCGCACGGCTTCTTCGGGCAGTTCTTCTCGCCCTACATGGAGTTCTGCGAGACCGGCGAGTTTCCGGTGCGTCCGGTGCACCTCTCGGCGTATCTCGGCGCCCATCGGCCGGCCATCGAGGCCGGCGTGCGCGCCCAGCCTCTGGCGGACCCGGCAACGCCCTGGGGTGAGGGGGGGCGGCTCGCTCGCGAGCGGTTGGTCCGCAGCTCGGCCCGCTACTGGTCGGTGGCGAGGGCGGTGACGCAGCCGGCCCATGCGCGGACGGCGCTGCCGCAGGCCCGCGAGCTGATCCTCCAGGCCGAGGACAGCGGCTTCCTGCTGGGCGATGCCGACCAGCACGCTGCGATGCTCAGCCTGCTGGACGAGGCCGACCAGCTTCTGGATCCGAGGCCCGCGCCGGCGCCGCGGCCGAGTCCGGCACCCACTCCCCCTGCTGTGCCGGTGGCGCCGAGTCGCGGCGCGGCGACCGCGGTGGCCGCCCAGCCGAAGGCCGCCGTCGTCGCCACGCCGAGCGAGGCCCTACCCGCGGCCAGCAAGGAGGCCGAGCCCGCGGCGGTCGGCGAGGCTGCGCCCGCGATGCCGACGGAAGCGGCGCCTGCGGTTTCCGGGGAAACTGCGCCCGCGACGTCGAAGAAGGCGGCCCCCGCGACGGTGGGAGG
>Ga0208980_10000927_pt1 | contig 17399 bp, 15 predicted proteins | sample WetSurMetagenome_3_FD_187993 | JGI IMG/M metagenome (GOLD analysis project Ga0208980, IMG submission 187993) | Wetland microbial communities from Twitchell Island in the Sacramento Delta, sample from surface sediment Aug2011 Site A1 Bulk (version 2) | ecosystem: Environmental > Aquatic > Marine... | reverse complement strand
CCCTCAATGGGGATGAGGGGGCTGGAGAAATAAATTCCCGCCTGAATTGGCGGGAATAGTGCCCCCAACGAGGTTCGAACTCGTGTTTCGGCCTTGAGAGGGCCGCGTCCTAGGCCGCTAGACAATGGGGGCGGAGAGCGACGGAATTTTACCATCACCCTGTGGCTTCGTCAATTATACGTCGTTTAGAGTATTCTTTTCTGTCCCCCAAGCGTTGCTGAGATAATATTCGCTGGTTATTAACCGCACTATTCCAGTGCCCGTAAAGCAGGTCGACGCCATATTACCCATAATGCAAATAACAGTAAAATCATCGCACTGATAAATACCGTGAGGGGTTCTCCGATGATGTCGGCTGACCAACCCGAAATCAATGCCCCAATAGGCATTGCTCCAAAAAAGAAAAATGTGTAAACTCCCATCACCCGGCCGCGCATCTCATCCGCAATCCTAGTTTGTACCATTGCATTGGAAAGGTTGACAATCATCATGAAAGCAAAACCCATTCCAGCCATGACCAGTAACGATGGAATCATCCATTGCAGAAGGGCAAATAAGAGCATCGTAATGGGCAATAGAAGGCTATTAATCGTCCAAAGTTTTCCTCGGAATCGAAAATGACCCAGGGCAGCTATCAGTAGAGCGCTGATCAATGATCCAATACCACGAGCCGCCATTAAAAAACCATTTGTAGCTGCATCACCACCTAAAACCTGCACCGACCAGGCAGGAATAAGCGCAGCAATGCCAAGGGCAAACAAGGTAGTGATGAACAGGTTAAAAATCAGCATTTTCACGCTGGGATGATTGATGACGTAATTAAGCCCCTCTTTGACGTCACTTAAAGCGCTCCTATTGCTCCTGACCGGGATAAATGGTTTTAATTTCATTAAGAGTAAAGCAATGATCACAGCAAGAAATGAAATGGCGTTAATGGTGAAGCACCAACCTGGTCCAACCCAGGCATAGATAAGACCACCAAACGCTGGTCCCATCACCATTGCCAGGTTGAACATGGTTGAATTTAAGGCAATGGCATTGGTCAAGTCTTCCCGGTCTACCATTTCCAACGTGAAAGCCTGCCGGGCTGGGGCATCAAAAGCATTAAAAACTCCCAGTAGAAATGACAGGATCAGGATATGCCACCATTGAACGATATTGCTAAAGGTTAATATCGCCAGGATGAGCGCCAGGATCATCATCCCGCTCTGGGTGATGACCATGAGCGTGCGTTTGGAGACTCTGTCGGCAATTGCGCCGGCATATAAGGTGAAGATCCAGGTCGGAAGACCATTCGCAAAACTTAAATACCCCAGGTATGCCGGAGATTTGGTTAATTCGTAGATCAGGTATCCCTGGGCAGCGGTTTGCGTCCAGGTGCCTATCAACGAGACCAATTGACCGGCGAACCATAAGCGGTAATTGGGGTATTTCAGCGAGGTAAAAGTGCCATGAAGGCTGAATCTACCTGAAATGCCTTGCTCACGCAGCAAATTACTCCTCCTCGTCGGAAATAGCCAGCCATTGCGTGATAGCAGGCAAGCTGAGTAACATCAGCACTGTAATAAGCACTGCCGAGGACAGGCACCAGATGCACACAGCATGGATAACAAACAACTCGAGGTAGGTTAAGTAGATGGAGAACAGGGTGCCAAAGAGGGCCATACCAAACATGACCGGACCTGCAAGCCTGGCAAGCGAATCATTACGGAAGCGGCGCCATACCCAGGCGACCAGGATGGCGATGTAACCAATCGCCCCCACTAATCCAATCGGTACTACCCCGAATAATTTAGCAAAGGGGCTACTTTGGACCGCATTGCAATCACCCACCGGGCCGCATAAAGCGCGTGAATGAGTAAATTCCACATAGGTAAGATAAACGGATACTCCCAGGCCGATTATGGAAAGCACCGGGATGGCAATGTCCAGCCATCGATATATCTTTTCGATTGGCTTGCCCTGAAATGCGCGCAAGATTATGACGAAGGCAAGGATAATCGCAAGGACCATGAAAACCATAATCACCCAAGCCAAAGCCATACCGGTCGTCTTTGAGTCCGTTACGGTTTGAGGGGTAAGCTGCATTTTGGGATCAAAAGAGGTGAAAACAACTCCCTTTGGGAGCAGCTTGTCCAATTGTGGTAAATTGGGGTACGCCAGCCCACCTGTGGATAAATATCCATCAATCAACCCGGGAAGCTTATCACGAATGTCGTTTGCACCAACCAGCGTGGTATGGTCAATAAGTAGAAACGGGACGGAAACTTGCTCCTTGGCAAGTCCTAACGTCGAACCCAGGGTATACAGGGTGTCGATGTCTTCCGTGGTAGCAAGCTCAATCAGCAGGATACTCAATCGAGAATTGTATTCATCCTGTAATGTTGGCAGAATATTGGTCAATACCTGCGAACAATATGAGCACCCATTTGACCAAAATAAGATGGCATGCACGACAGGTTGTTCATCTTGTATGGGTGCTGATCTTGCGCTGGTCGGAATTCCCAGAATCAATAAGAGAATAAAAAAGGTGACAAGAAATTTTCGCATTAAATATTCCCGATTTTGCAACTATTACCCCTCGGGTAGGAGAATTTGGGACCGAGGGGTAGGTGATTAAAATTATAATGCTTTTAGGGTTAAGATGAATTATAAAATATTAATCTTCACACCTCTAAGGCTTATCAGACCCAACCTCCAGCTGGATGAAAACCGGATCGCCGAAGGGTTCTCCCTGTGGATTGAAGGCTTGCCAGGCACTCTGATAAGTACCTGCATCGGATGGAGCGGTGAATATTATCCGGATCGTTGCTTTAGAACCGCTGCGCGCAGGGAGAAGTGCCTGGTCGAGGGGTGTGCTTAATTCAGTGCCAGACATAAATTTCAGGCGGTAATATTTATCCCAATTACAGGTTCCGCTGTTCTCGACTAACCAGCGCTTGTCTAATAGCGCTCCAGGTTTGACAACTGTCCCGTCTGGCAGGGAAAGATCTTCCAGAAAGGTCAGGTTATTTGTGCAGCCTGGGGTGGAAATGGGCAGCTGAGTTTCGACGAATTGTGACATGACAGCTGGTGTACCTACAGGTGTAACCGGCTGGGCTGGCTGGATAACCAGGGTAGGTGGTCGGTAGGGAGTGGGTTGAGCGCTGCAACCTGCTAAATACAGAGAAAGAAATGGCAGGAATAAAATCGCAGGTAAGGTTTTCAATAAACCACGAAACGCAATATATGAATCATATTGCGTATCGCAAAGATCATGTGCAGATAAATTTTTAAACCAATATTTACTGCTCACAAATCTCCATCGTCCGAGTTGCTTTCATCTGCCACATTACCAAACCCCAAGGCAGCTTCACCGCTGGCGGCACGCTCGCGTACCGCTGTTTCTATCTCAGCTGACAATTCATTATGGGCACGCAGGTAATCCTTGGCATTTTCACGCCCCTGTCCAAGACGGAGATCGCCATAGTTAAAGAAAGAGCCTCTTTTGGAGATGATTTCCATGGCGGCTGCCAGGTCGAGCAAATCTCCGGCCTTGGAGATGCCTTCGTTGTACATGATGTCAAATTCAGCGGTGCGGAATGGAGGCGCCACCTTATTTTTCACCACTCTCACTCGGGTGCGGTTGCCAATGATCTCTGCCCCAAGCTTTATGGATTGGATCCGACGTACATCAAGGCGCACAGAAGCATAAAACTTTAGCGCCATACCCCCCGTGGTAGTCTCGGGATTGCCGAACATGACCCCAATTTTCTGGCGTAATTGGTTTGTGAAGATTACCGAAGTATTGGTTTGCTTGATCGCCCCTGAGAGTTTACGTAAAGCCTGCGACATCAGGCGTGCCTGCATACCCATGGTCGCATCTCCCATATCCCCTTCAATCTCAGCTCTCGGGACGAGAGCCGCTACCGAGTCAATCACGATGACATCGATTGCACCGGACCGAACCAGTGTTTCGGTGATTTCCAGAGCCTGCTCGCCCATGTCTGGTTGCGAAATGAGCAAGTTTTCCACGTCCACCCCGCAGCGGGCAGCATAATTGGGATCAAGGGCATGTTCCATATCAATATAAGCAGCCGTTCCACCTAGTTTTTGCGCCTCAGCCACAATATGCTGGCAAATGGTGGTCTTGCCTGATGATTCAGGTCCGTAGATCTCGGTAATCCGTCCGCGCGGTACCCCACCTACACCCAGGGCAATATCCAGGGATAATGAACCAGTAGGAATGGATTCAACAAGAAGCTGGTGGGCTTCTCCCAGCCGCATGATAGAGCCGTCGCCATATCGCTTGGTGATATCTCCCACTGCTTTATTCAATGCTGCCTGACGGGCTTCATCCATTTCGGGCTGAGGGGATGCGGACTTTTTAACCATGTGTGTCACTCCTTGTTAACTTAAATAATAGATATAGTTTAGCACATATGTTCGAGGTGTCAAGGGGCGGGTGTTTCAAGCGCCGGTGGGGTGAACTCCGCACCTGGTGGCGCTGGAGTCTGGATCGAAATTCCTTTATAGCCGGTGAAGGTAAAATAATTGACCAGCCCAGGATGGACCTCGATATTTGCAGAGAAGAAAACTCCCCCAAAGGCTACGCGGATCAAATATGTTCCGGCTGGCATATCACCTACCACTAAATTCTCTTGATAATATCGGTCACTGTTTACAGAAGTTTTTCCATAAGACCATGCGAGCCAATTTTGTTCCTTCTGAGGATCAGTGATAACGATCATTTGGTCGTTTAATGGTTGCCCTCCGGTATTTGTCACGCGTCCGGCGATAACACCCCAGCCGATGGGTGGTACCAGCCATAATTCTGGATTACGGGTGGTGAAATAATTATTCTCGCCGATGCGCACTTCAAAGTGAAGATGAGGCCCGGTGACCTTACCTGTCTCTCCCACCAATCCTAGTGGATCGCCAGTTTCAACATGTTGACCTTCAGCTACGTCTACTCGGTCCAAATGCCCGTAAATAGTATAAAGCATCTGATTTTGATAACCAAAATCATGCCGAATGGTGACCGCCAGACCGTATGGGTCTGTGGGATCGAACCCTCCCCGGTACACTCCATAGCCTGCCCACACAACTGTTCCCGGGCCGGCAGCCAGGACAGGAGTGCCTTTGGGGGCGGGAATATCCACCCCAGTGTGTACCACATCCTGGAAAAACACGCCTCCGTAACGATAATCTGCCACGGGGATGTTAATTTCGTTCGCTGCAATGGGACTGGCAAAATAGAAGTGGTCGTACGGGGCGGGTGCCCACGGAATGGGGTAAAGAGGTGGTCTCCAGTCGGTAACTGGGATTGGGCTTTCTGTTGGGTTTATAAACTGTAATGGATCAGGTACAACCGTTGAAGTAGCGGTGCCTAAATATACAGGTGAAGGAGAAAACTCTGGCTCCAATGTTAAACCAACCGTAGGAGTGGCTAAATTTGATGGGGTAGCAGAAATGAGTGGATTGGTGGTATCGGTGGGGAATATTTGTTGTGGGTTAAAGGTTGCCCTGGCTGGTTGGCATGCAGAAAGAGCCAGGATGATAATCATTGCATGCAGCCACCGGATTGCTCGCCTCAGCAGGACAGAATTACACAGCAATACCTGGGCAGATGATGGCAGAGGAATATTGGAGGCCTGCTTATCCAGATTAGCCTCCAGGAGTTGGAGTGGTAGTTAGATCCAGCTCAAAAGCCGCTGGAGGCAGGGTAGGTGTAATTTGAAAAGGCGTGAGAGTTGGGCGAGGAGTGGGGGTGGAAGTTGGTGTGGGTGATACATACCCATATGATGTGGGGGTGAATGTGCGTGTGGGAGGCATCACCGGCGAGGGAGTGATCATTGTTTCCGGTGGGTATAGATCGAGCATTGCGGTTTGCCAATCCAGGCCATTCGTTAATACAAATTCATTGAAACGAGTCGCGGGATAAGAAGCTCTCCAGGTGGTAAGCGCAGGTAAACGCTCCCATCCGTAGGAACTGGCCAGCGCAGTGAAATCGATCCAATACCCCGATGGAATAGTTGTTAATTCTGTACCTCCCTGCTCATAGGTGGTGGTATCGCCATTGTTGCGGGAATTAAAGTCCCACGGTTGGTCGTGCAAGGGTATTCCCACTGATCCATCCTGATAAACAGGCCGAATATACACCCTCCAGAAGGTCTCAGGGCCAAAATTCTCTTGTGTAACGAAAAGCCAGCCGGCATCCATCGGTACAGTATTAAGAGCAAATGCACGCCCAGTATATAACCAATCGTTGCCCATGCCAGGATCCAGGGGAGCGGTTAAAGGGACATAGGCGTTTTCGAGTGTAGAGAGAAAATCCCAGCCGGCCTCATTGGCAACCCGCGTGCGTAAGGCTGCAAAACTTTCATCGGTCATATCGTGTAGATAGGGTTGTGGTGCGTCTACACCAGCTAATGGTGAGAGCTGGTAACGACCGCCGTTGTCACTTGGTTGGGTCGTTAGAATTGGGACATACAAAGGAGTCGCGGTAAGCTGGGCTGCCTGTTGGTATATCGCCTGCAGGGGTGAGGTCGATACCACCCTTCCCCAACTCAATCCATGGATAGGACCCGGCAGCTCAAGAGCTGGAAGCGCCAGGCCAGGGTAGAGGGCGCGATAGGCGGTCAGATAAACCCGGTTGGGTGATTGAAGAGTGGTCAGGATTATATCTCCATCGGTGCTCCAGACTGGCCAGTCACCGCTACCAAGGTTTTGTCGGTTTGCTGTACTGGGAGTTGGATTTGTTTCAGCTGACGGAGGTAACTCCACTCGAAAAAGCTGGCGCATTCCATCCTGCTCGCTAACCCAAACCAAAGAGTTACCATCTGGTGACCAGGCTGGGTGGGTATCGATATTGGTGGGGTTTTGACTGATATTTTCGTAGCGCTGCTCCTCGCTTTTATCCAGGTCTGCCAGCCAAATCTCGTTTTCACCACTGCGGTTTGAAACAAAAACGATTCTTCTACCATCGGATGACCAGGCTGGGTTAAAATCTGCAGCCGGGTTATTGGTCAATTGGAGGGTTTCTCCATTGGTATCGATTGATTGGATCCATATTTCCAGGTTTTCATTGACGTACGCTTCATATACGAGCCATTGATTGTCGGGTGACCAGGCAGGTGCAGCTTCGTATGCCAGTGTGTCGGTTAAACGGGTGATATCACCGGTATACAGGTCTAACAGGTAGATATCCCAATACCCACTACGGTTGGATGAGAAAGCAACTGTTTGCCCATCTGGACTGATCGCAGGCGTGATATCATCCCACGGTCCATAAGTTAATCTGGTCAGGGGTAGTGGTTGCCCGGCTCCAGCTTCTTCAGGCTGGTAGGCAAATAGATGACTGTCTCCTCCCTCGTCCAACGAAATGATGATCAGGCCTTGATTTAGGGTCAGGGTAGCCAGGGGTTCAGGGCTGGCTGTGGCAGTATTCGGCGTGGATGTGTGTGTCGATGTAGCAGTTGGGGAGGTCGTTGGTTCACTTGTAGTGATACCTTCGGTAAGCGTGCTGCTAGCAATTACTGCCAGAGGAGTATCCGATGGTGTGTTAGTATTTGCCACGGCAGAAAAGTAGGAACCCTTGATAAGTTGGCTTATTCCATATACCAATGCACCCAGGATGATCAGATTGATTAACACCAGCACAAAGACGCCCATTGGGGTGATGCGTATTGTCCACCCCATCCGTCGGCGTTGAGTTCGCGTGTGGCGGGAGGAGCTGATGGGTTCAAATTGACTGTTCATAATAGAATGATAATTCTATTTTACCCGATGCAAGAAGTGTGCAAAGTCTCAATCTGTTAGAAACCTCCACCGATCGCGGGATGGATCATCCCAGGAATGTTCAACCAAAAAATGAAAAGAGTTTGTACGAGAAGAAATGGAATTAACACCTGGAGATAGATTGGTCGAATATTGACATGTAAACGTAGCAAGTAAGGGAATTTACGGTTGACTTGCTTGAGAATTGACTCATTGAGGTAGACACAGATGACAGATAACCAGTTGATTTCGTTGGTATGAGGCCTCACTGCTGGGAACTTGATTATGGAAGGATGAAAGTTATCTCCTGGCGGTCCACTATCATTGGATCCGGGAGAGGTATATCCGTCACCGGAGCATCGCCTGGTTCTGGCAGGCTTTGGTAATAAATCGTGGAATCGATCGTGTATTCACTGCCAGGCTCGGATGAGCGTAAATGCATGGTTAATTCTATTTTCGGCTGCATGATTTCCAGTATGGTGGTATGGGCAACTTCTTTTCCGGAGGAATTGGTGATGATGATTTCGATGTTCGGCCTTTTTATAAAAGGGGTTAGCTCAAGAAATACTTTCACTCGGGTACCATCCAACAAGGGCTCAGCCTGCACATGGTTCAGACGTACTTCCTCGGGTGGCCGGCGAACTTCATTCGGATCCTGGAAAAAGATGTCCATCAGGCTATTTCACGGCATTCCATGTAAAATCGCTTTTCATGGGCTTCACCCATGGAGAATGTCTTGCGAGGCAGGGCGCCATCCAGTATGACGGTCGTAAATAAGTCGCTCTTATTCATCCCAGGAAGGTAGAAGGCGATGTTTCCTGGGGTATGTCCAAGTGAATAGAGCACCTGCTCACCGTGAATATAATCAATTTTTTCAGCCCCACCCTGTATTAGAAATCCATCCAGGAAGGTTTGAAGGGTGCCAACGGGCAAATTCGAGGTGGGATTGGTAATTTCAACGCATCCGTATCCTTGAGATGAGACAACACCGATGATTTGAGAGCTACCGGTTGATTGGCAAACTCTGGCGACCATAGCGGATTGATCTTGGCAATGAGTAAAAGAATACCCGGGCTGGAAGGTAGCCTGCATGGCGCTGAATATATCTCGCTTTACGCCAAAGACTACACGATGGATGGGTGTAAATTCCAAGCCTTCATCGTGGACATTCTCAATTTCCACCAATGCATACCGCGATGGGTGGTCCATCCCCACCTGGGCTTTTTTCTTCTCCCAAATTGCTTTTGCGGTAGCCAGTGAATGGTTGCCATCTCCCATGGCGAAGAGTAGTACAGGCTGATCCATTCCGATACCATATTTGCTGGTGAATGTACTTGGGTCAGCCAGTTGTTCTAAAGCTGTCACTGCGCCAGTCTCGATGGAAGGGTCATCCACCAGGTATCCGTTTAAGTGACCGGAACCAGCCATCAATTCAAAATCATACAGTTTGTTCAAATGGGTTTTGGATTTTCCCACTGGTTCGATGACGGTACATTCTGGGTCGTCAATCAGCACCAGGATGTGAGGGAGTTCTAGCCTGGCACCTTCCCGGATATGTATTCGCGGGGGCAGGCGTTCAATAATCGTCCCTTCTGTCGCACGGATGAGGGATTGTGAGCCTTTGTTAAAATCATAGAGTTCCAGGTCTAGCGCCAGTACCAGGCCCTTGCGTGTTTTCCCACTTACCGACCTTTCAACATAAACCATCCCGTCATGGGGCACCAGCGTTCCCCCAGACAAGTAGTCTTGCATCGTTTGTTGGATATGCTGGATGCGCTCATCTTTCCCTGGCATATCGAGATATACCTCGGGGAAGATCAGGTTGAGCGTGGAAGGTGCATTACCAACCAACTCCTCGACCTTGCTCCAATATTCTGGTTGTGAAGTGAATTGGTCACAGGCAATTACGGCCCATTTTGCCAGGTCAATCCCTGGGCGGGGTAAATAAATACACGGAATTTGAATGCCTATACTGGGGTAGTTCTTCATGGTATCTCCTGGCTTTGTGTGGGTTAAGAGCAATTGTACCAGGAGAAACTTTGCATCTCTTGAGGCAGGTTAATTTCCTGGGTCTGTTTGCCAGGTTGGTTAAAAAAAAGTACCGCGGGTATGATTGCCGCGGTACCCCTACACCTTTGAGACTTACATCCCTGCCATGAAAGCCAATCCGACTGTACCCGGACCCGCATGGGTGCCAATCACTGGGCTGACTTCAGAAAAAATACTTTCGGTGGCGTTTAATTTTTTGTTTGCTTCGTCTAGGACGAAACGAGCATCAACTGCGGAATTAGCATGCAGGGTGGCCAGGCGTACTGGCGTACGCCCCGCAATGTGCTCTTCCACCAGTTCAATGATCCGGCTGAGTGACTTACTTCGGGTGCGCACGCGTTCCACTGCTTCCACTGCACCATCCCGCACTTCCAAAATAGGCTTGATGTTTAAAGCCGTACCGAGAAATTTGCTGCCCGTACCAATCCGTCCGCCGCGATGCAAAAACTCAAGTGTGTCGACGGCAAAGAATACACCGGTATGCCTGGTGGCTTCTTGAGCTAATTGCAAACATTCGGCCATATTGGCGCCTTGTTCAATCGCACGAGCGACCGTTAGAACTTGAAATCCCATTGCCATAGCCGTCGTATTCGAATCGACTATTTCTATGGGTGCCTCAGCAGCAAGCATTCCCTTTGCTTGGACAGCCGAGTTGATTGTCCCTGAAAGTTTTGCCGCGAGCAGGATTGCCAATATCTGATGGTCCTGTTCTAGAAGACGTTGAAAAATTTCGTGGAATTTTGACACTGTTACCTGTGAGGTGGATGGCATGACCGTGGATTTTTGCAAGCGGGAATAAAATTCAGAGGGAAGGATATCCACCCCATCTTCGAAAGACTCTTTCCCCCATATTAAAATCTGAGGCGCAACCGTGATTTCATACTTGTCAAGCAGGTCTTTAGGAAGATATGCGGTGCTATCTGTAACCAGAGCAATTTTTGACATTTTGGTATCTCCTTGGCGAGGTTATATTTTCAGTGTGTCTGATCGTAATTTCCGACCTGATATAATTTTCTAATTCTAATCATAGTACAACCCTTCCAATGGCGAATAGTTACTTACTGGCAACATGACAACAACGAATGCATGTGATTAATCACAAATATCGGCTGGAGTCTCTTCATTATCTACTCTTGACCTTTCCACACATACACGCTAAAATGCATTCCTGTGTTTGAGAACCTGACTGAACGCCTGAATAATGTATTCACCCAATTACGCCGCCGGGGAAAACTCTCGGCGGCTGATGTTGATACCGCCATGCGTGAAGTACGGCTGGCGTTGTTAGAAGCTGATGTTAACTATGGCGTAGTAAAGGATTTTATCGCCCGTGTGCGCGAGCGTGCAGTTGGAGCAGAAGTATCCAAAGCCCTCAATCCTGCACAGCAGGTTATCAAGATTGTTAATGAGGAATTGATTAACACTCTCGGCAGCCCCGAACGGCTCAATCTGAGTGGCTCACGTCCATGTGTACTAATGCTGGTCGGCCTTCAAGGCTCGGGTAAAACCACTGCGTCAGCGAAGCTGGCATTCCAGCTTCGTAGCCATGGTGAGCGGGTGATGATGGTGGCTGCAGATCCCTACCGCCCGGCGGCTGTAAAACAGCTTGAAACATTGGGTGAAAAACTGGGCGTTCCCGTTTATTCAGAAGCAGGCGTAAAACCGCCTGATTTAGCCGCACATGCCCTGGATAAAGCTCAAAAAGGTGGAATTACGGTTCTCATATTGGATACCGCTGGACGATCACAGCTTGATGGTGCATTAATGGAGGAGCTTACCGCCATTGCTCGAAAGGCACATCCGGTTGAGACGCTCTTGGTGGTTGACTCGATGATTGGCCAGGAAGCGGTGAATATTGCGAAAGGCTTCCGCGATGCAATTCCTCTGACTGGATTAATCCTGACCAAAATGGATGGAGATGCCCGAGGTGGTGCGGCAATCTCGATTCGAGCAGTAACGGGTGTGCCGATTAAGTACATCGGTACTGGTGAAGCGATGGATGCTCTTGAAGCCTATGATCCCAGTCGCCTGGCTTCAAGGATCCTGGGAATGGGAGATATGCTGGGTTTGATCGAAAAGGCTGAAGCCACTTTCGACCAGCAACAAGCCCAAAAAGATGCAGAGAAATTACTCGCGGGTGAGTTTTCTCTGGAAGATTTCGCCAATCAGCTCAAGCAGGTGCGGAAAATGGGTCCGATTGCCCAGGTATTGGAAATGCTACCGGGTGGGATGGGCCAATTAGCTCGGCAGATTGACCCGAAGGATGCAGAACGCCAGCTCATTTTAACTGAGGCGATCATCAGCTCAATGACACCTCATGAACGGCGCCGTCCCGACGTTTTAAATGCCAGCCGACGCCGTCGTATCGCTAGCGGTTCGGGAACCGAAGTTCAGGATGTCAATCGCCTGATCAAGCAGTACCGCGAAGCACAGCGCATGTTCAAGAACATTAAGAAATCTGGCACGCGTGGTTTACCACGCTTGTTTGGTTAGCGGGATGGGGTAATTCCATTTCGCCTGGGAAATAATACCGGTGGCGCGCGTCCCTTCCGCGTTCCTCTCAGTCTCACCGGGTAAGTGACCCAGAAAAATCGATCAAGATTATTATACAGAAGGAGAGTAGTTTAAAAATGGTACGTATCCGTCTACGCCGTGTAGGAGCAAAGAAGCAGCCTAGTTATCGAATTGTTGCTGCAGATATCGAACATCCCCGTGATGGGCGTTTCCTGGAAATCCTGGGCTTTTATAACCCACGCACCACACCGGGGACGATTGAGTTGCATGAAGACCGCATATATGATTGGATCAGCAAAGGTGCCCAACCCAGCGAGTCAGTCAGCAAACTGTTCAAAACCAGTGGATTATCAGGACGTTTTGAACGTTATAAAGCTGGCGAGTCACTTGAGACGCTTTTGGCTGAGGCGAAGGCTGCTCAGGAATCACGCCAGCCCAACCCTCAAACCAGCCAGCGCAAGTGAGGCAGCAAGCAATCATATAAGCACATCCTTGGGTAGTAAGGCATATTTACTATGCGAGTACACCCCATAGAAGAATGTTGCTAATGCTGCCAGGAACAAGGAGAGATCTATGAAAGAACTCATTGAGTTCATTGCCACTTCTTTGGTGGATGACCCAACGCAAGTACGGGTATCTCAAGAAAATCGAGGTGGGAAGGTTTATCTTAAGCTAAAGGTTGCCAAGGAGGATATGGGGCGCGTGATTGGCCGCCAGGGAAGGGTTGCCAATGCGATGCGCATGCTCCTGAATGTGTCCGCTTCCCGCCAGGGCAAACAAGCTTACCTGGATGTTGAAGATCCTAAATGAGTAGGGATCGGGTTTTTCCAACCCAACCGAACGCTGCAGGCTCGCCGCCGCTCGGCGAGCCTGCATTCTTAGCGGTTGGCAAACTGCGCCATCCACATGGCGTTCATGGCGAGATACTCATGGAAGTATATACCGACTTTCCTGAACGCCTTAAGCCAGGGATTGTTTTATACATCGGCGAAGAAAGCATGCAATTACGCCTGGTAAAATGCCGGCAGCACAGGGAAGGTTTGTTGATGACCTTTGAAGGTTACACCGCCCCTGAGGATATCGGTCGATTCCGTAATCACATTGTTTACGTGAAGTCTGTGGATAGCCCTCCTTTAGCGGATGGTGAATATTACCACCACCAATTGGTGGGATTGCACGTCGTCACAGATGGTGGAGAGATCATTGGGACAGTTTCTGAGATTTTAGAAACCGGAGCCAGTGATGTGCTGGTTATCCTCCCCGAATCGGGAGCTGAAATTCTGATCCCAGTGGTCGACTCATTTATCCACGGGATTGACCTTGACAGGCGTGTGATAACGGTGAAACTTATCCCAGGGTTGTTGAGGGAGGAGGCTGAATCTTGACCGAGCCCAAGATGTATTGGGTGGGGCTGAACATGGTTAAAGGGATAGGCTCGGTCCGCTTCAAGGCGTTGCTGGACGAGTTTGGTAATCCTGAAGCCGCCTGGAATGCTTCACCTGAGGCTTGGGTCAAAGCTGGGTTAAGCCAGAAAATAGCCGAATCTTTCCAGCGAGTGCACAAGGGAGTATCGCTGGACCAGATTTGGGAACGCATCCAGTCGCTAGGTGCAGAGGTGCTCACCTGGGACGATGAAAGCTATCCGCGACATTTAAAGGAGATAGACCAGCCCCCGCCCGTCTTGTATGTGCGTGCTTCCCTCATTCCTGAAGATGAATGGGCGGTTGCTATTGTGGGTACACGGCGGGTTACTGCCTATGGTCGCCAGGTGACTGAAGAGGTAGCCACTTCATTGGCACGCAATGGGGTGACCATCGTCAGCGGGCTGGCGCGCGGGGTGGATTCCATCGCCCACCAGGCTGCTATCAATGCGGGGGGTCGAACCCTGGCCGTGTTGGGCAGTGGTGTTGATATTATTTACCCACCCGAGAACAGGCATTTAGCCACTCAAATCATGGAACAGGGTGCCTTGGTCAGTGATTACCCGCTAGGCACGCAACCAGACGGGATTAATTTCCCGCCACGTAACCGCATTATCTCGGGTTTATCGCTGGCGGTGGTCATTATTGAAGCCGGGATTACCAGTGGTGCCTTGATCACTGCCACATTTGCAGCAGAACAAGGGCGCGATGTATTCGCGGTGCCAGGGAATATTAATGCTCCTCAGAGTCAGGGAACCAACCGGCTTATCCGGGATGGTGCCCAGCCACTTTTAAATCCACAGGATGTACTGGAGACACTCAACCTGACCATGATCACTGAGCATCGCGCGGTTCGGGTGGCACTGCCTAACGACCCGATTGAGGCTCGCCTCTATCAGCTGCTCTCTGGCGAACCAAAGCATGTGGATGAAATCCGCTCGCAGGCAAGTATGCCTATTGAAACGGTCTCTGCCACGTTGGCAATGATGGAGTTGAAAGGAATGGTACGCCAGGTTGGGGGGATGAATTACGTGGCAGTGAGAGAACAGCCCGAAGCTTATGAAGTATAAGGAATTATCCATTTCAAGCTTGAAACCCAAGCTTAGCAGTTCATTTAGTGGTTAAAGAACCAGGAGGTTTATTTTGGAAGCATATTGTGTAAAATGTCGAACAAAACGGGAAATAACAGACCCACAGCCGGTCTTCACCACCAATGGCACACCTGCCACACGGGGTACCTGCCCGGTGTGCGGGACCACCCTCTTTCGTATGGGTAACACCCCAGCCCACGTGGGGATGATCGCCCCCAAAAAGGGTGATAACCGTAAGGGGAAACTGGTCATTGTCGAATCGCCTGCCAAGGCTCGCACGGTGGGTCGTTTTTTGGGCAAGGGCTTTACGGTTAAAGCCTCGGTTGGGCATGTACGCGACCTGCTGCATTCACAATTATCGGTGGATGTCGAGCATGATTTTGCTCCGAAGTACCGCGTACCCAACGAAAAACGCCCGGTGGTTAAAGAAATCCAGGCGCTGGCGAAGACTCACGCCGAAATCTACCTGGCGACCGACCCCGATCGTGAGGGCGAGGCGATTGCCTGGCACTTGCTCGAGTCGGCTAAGATTGAGCCCAAGCGCACTCAACGGGTGGTTTTCCATGAGATAACCGAGCCTGCCATCAACGAGGCTTTTTCGCACCCACGCGCCATTGACATGGACCTGGTGGATGCTCAGCAAGCACGCCGTATCCTGGACCGCCTGGTGGGCTACAACCTGAGCCCACTCTTGTGGCGCAAGGTTCGCAGCCGGCTTTCAGCCGGCCGTGTTCAATCCGTTGCCCTGCGCCTGGTGGTGGAACGCGAACGTGAGATTGATGCATTCAACCCGGTCGAATACTGGTCTATCGCGGCCGAGCTACGCCCGGAGAAGGTCAAGGAGAGTTTCATCGCCAAGCTGGCAAAGATGGATGGTGAAGACCCTGTTTTGGGAAACCAAACCATCGTTCAGCCCATCCTGGAAGACATGGAAAGTGCTGCCTACGTCATCTCAAAGATCAAACGGGGTGAACGCAGGCGCAAACCCTCTGCTCCATTCACCACCAGCACCATGCAGCAGGAAGCTTCCCGACGTTTGGGCTATACTGCCCGCCGTACCATGGCGCTTGCGCAACAGCTCTACGAGGGCATCGATCTGGGAGAGGGTGCGGTGGGTTTGATCACCTATATGCGCACCGACTCGACCAATGTGGCCGAGACTGCTCAGGCTGAAGCACGCCAGTACATAGGAGAGCGCTATGGTGACAGGTTCCTGCCACCCGAGCCTCCGAAGTATCAGACTAAAGCGAAGGGTGCCCAGGAAGCTCATGAAGCTGTCCGACCCACCTCGGTCATTCGCCATCCTGACACCATCAAGGAGTTCCTAAATCGCGACCAACTGCGCCTGTATCAACTGGTCTGGCAGCGTTTCGTCGCCTCGCAAATGGAAGGAGCGGTCTTTGACACGCTCTCGGTGGAAGTCACTGCCAAATCTGCCCAGCATGAGTACCTGCTGCGTGCTTCCGGTTCGACGGTGAAATTCCCTGGTTTCCTGGTTGTTTATGAGGAAGCCAAGGATGAAGATCAGGTATCCGAAGAGGAAGAGGAGAATGCCCGCATCCCGGCTGGCATCCTTGAAGGGCAAAGCCAAAAATTAGTGCGCTTGCTTCCCGAGCAACACTTTACCCAACCCCCACCCCGCTATACCGAGGCTACGCTGGTGCGTACTCTGGAAGAATATGGCATTGGACGACCTTCTACCTATGCGCCCATCCTGGGTACCATCCAGCAACGCGGGTACGTCGTGCGTGAAGCGAAACGCCTGACACCTACAGAGACCGGCATCCTGGTCAGCGACCTGATCACCGAGCACTTCCCTGAGGTTGTGGATGTTGGCTTTACTGCCAAAATGGAGGAAGACCTGGACCTGATTGCTGAAGGCAAACGCGATTGGGTCCAATCCATGCGTGAGTTCTACACGCCATTCGCCGAACAGGTAGCCAAAGCCGAGAAGGACATGCCCGAGTTGAATATGGGACCCGAGCCCATCGGGCGCGCCTGCCCTGAATGCGGGAAGGAGCTGGTGATTCGCTGGGGGCGTTACGGCAAGTTCATCAGCTGCAGCGGCTTCCCCGATTGCCGGCACACTGAAGCCTGGCTTGAAAAGATTGGGGTGCCCTGCCCTAAGGACCAGGGTGAAATTGTCGAGCGTAAGACGCGCAAAGGGCGCACGTTCTACGGCTGTGCCAATTACCCCAACTGTGACTTTACCTCCTGGAAATTACCGCTTGCCCGCCCCTGCCCGGTGTGTGGTGGAATGCTGGTGGTGGCTAATAAGAGAGAGGCTCAGTGCCTCGTGTGCGAGGAATTGTTCCCTCTCGACCAGGTGACCGCCGAAGAGGCTGTTGAAGTGGAAAAATAATTAATGCCGGTGGTTGAAGCCACCGGCTTTGAAGGTCACAAAACCCGCTCTGCGGGTTTTAAGAGCAGAAAAAATTATATCAATATATAGCTCCCGGAAAATGGTCGCGATACTTCGGGCATAATTCGCCCTCGAATTCAAAATCACACCACCCGCACCACCTCGCTCTTCGGCTTGCGAGGGCGGGCTTCGGGGGCTTCGTCG
>Ga0208980_10000926_pt1 | contig 17400 bp, 15 predicted proteins | sample WetSurMetagenome_3_FD_187993 | JGI IMG/M metagenome (GOLD analysis project Ga0208980, IMG submission 187993) | Wetland microbial communities from Twitchell Island in the Sacramento Delta, sample from surface sediment Aug2011 Site A1 Bulk (version 2) | ecosystem: Environmental > Aquatic > Marine... | reverse complement strand
TCCAATAAACTGATAGCGTTACTGTTGCAGGCAGCCCTGCATATACCGCATCCATAGCAGTTCACTAATTTAATGGAGCATTTGACATTACTTCTGTCGTAGGAGATTGCTCCGAAATAACATTTTTTCATGCATTCCCTGCAACCGTTACATTGCGAAGGATCAATATTCGCCACATATTCGCCTTTCCACATGACCTTGCCAATCTCCATTTTCAACTGAACCCGGTATGCCATACAATCCCTGTCACAATTACACAAAGCTGCAATAAATGGCGTATTAAACGTCCATACGCTGTGTGTCTGGCCTTCTTTATCAAGATGCCTTATGTATTGTTTTGCCTCATTTATCGATAACCTGTCAAAATTACTGAAATCAGGCAGGTCTTGAAATATCGGCGTCAGATCCATACCAATACCAAAACAATACCTTTTGTTTTGTCCTGTTGTAACTTTACGGCAAATGCAGGGCAGTCTTACGACAGATGAAAAATGATTCAGGACATTTTCAATGTCTTCAAGGGGGACAATCTGTCCGAAATGAGTTTTCTTTGAATGCTTTGTAACAATAGGATAGGCAAGAAGACGGTAAATATGCGGTAGTCGTTTTTTCCATATATAAGCCTTCTGTATATCTACACTCAGGGAATGATAAAAATTTGCAAGATATGACTTTAAGCTCTGTTCTGAGTTGACCTGATGAAAGACTTCTGCGGTATAATTGCTGATATTCTCATACCATTTTTTCCCTTCCCCGTGCTTTGTACAAAATTCACACATCTATAGACTCCGGTTAACAATAGTTTTCAATTGCGTATAATAGTAACATTAACACAGACAGTTTAAGGAATAAAGGCCGAACTGCGGGAGATTTAGAATCTAAATGTTGAAAGGAGTTGTGTAAAGATGAAAGTCTCAGGCTTAATCCCTGTCATAGCCGCTTTGTCCGGAAATATTTTTATAACCATAATTAAATTCATCGGTTTCTTCCTGTCCAAATCACCTTCATTGTTTTCAGAGGCTGTGCATTCATTTGCTGATGCCTCGAATCAGGCCTTGCTCCTGATAGGCATCAGGCGGTCCATGAGAAAACCGGATGAAAAGTTTACCTATGGTTATGGACAGGAGAGGTTCTTCTGGAACCTGGTTTCTGCCTGCGGTGTATTTTTCATAGGCGCCGGGGTGACGATATACCACGGGGTCATGTCGTTTTCGCACAGGGAAACAGCAGAAGTCGGAACTATAACAGTTGCAATTCTCTCTGTTTCGCTGATAATCGAAATATTTTCTTTTTTAATAGCAACAAAGGAACTGAGGCATAAACATTCTGGTCTTAAATTGAGTGAGATGATGAAAAAAGGAGACCCGTCAACTCTGGCGGTACTTCTCGAAGACGGTGTTGCGGTTATAGGTATTATAGTTGCATCGGTTTCCATTATGCTCACACATATTACAGGGCACTATGTATGGGATGCAACCGGTTCAATAATTATCGGCGTGATGCTCGCGATAGTTGCTGTTATCCTGATTAACGTGAACAGGGGATATCTTATAGAAAAGGCCATCCCCGAGGAAGAAAGAGAAAAGGTTATTAGTGTCATCAGCCATGATCCTTCTGTTGTTTGTCTAAGGAACTTCAGGTCAACAACACTGGGCGTTGACTGCTACAGGGTCAAGTGCAATATTGAACTCGATCCGAATGAACTGATGAAAGAGGCAACAGCTGACAAACCCCTCCAGGAGACCTATAAAGAGGTAAAAGAAGATTATGGAAAATTTACGAGGTTCTGTTATGAATATACTGACAGGATTATAAGGCTGGTTGGGAGAAGAATAGACAGACTTGAAAAAGGCATTCAAAAAGAATCTCCGGGCATTAAGTATATAGATATTGAGGTCGACTGATTAAATTTCTCTCCTTCCTTCAAGCGCCTTGCTAAGGGTAACCTCGTCAGCAAACTCGATATCTCCGCCAATCGGAAGCCCATATGCAATCCGTGTCACTTTAACGCTGAATGGCTTCAGCATCTCCCTGATATACTGGGCAGTCATCTCTCCTTTGGTATTCGGATTCGTTGCGATGATGACCTCCTGTATTGAATCCTTCCTTACCCTTTCGATAAGTTCATGTATCTTTAGCCTGTCAGGAGTGTAACCATCAATTGGGGAGAGGGCTCCGAGGAGGACATGGTAAAGGCCATCAAAACTCTTTGACCTTTCTATTACCATTATATTGCTTGGTTCTTCGACAACACACAGTTTGTTCCTGTCCCTCGATGTATTGCTGCATATATGGCATAATTCGTTATCCGTGATATTAAAGCAGACTTTGCAAAAATGTGCTTTTTCTTTCACCTCATTGATCGCCCTTGCAATAGCTTTTGCATCTTCCGCAGACATGGATAGGATAAAAAATGCAAGCCTCTGGGCAGTCTTCCTGCCTATCCCGGGAAGTTTCGTTAGTTCGGTTATAAGATTTTCAATAATGCCCTGTTCCATAAAATATTATTAAGTATAAAAGAATAGAAAAAACACTGACAAGTAGAATTTTATAATTATTCTGACTTTAGTATGAAGGTTTATGATATTTCCATATAGAAATGTATTTATTTTAAAATAGCCCTGATCATTTTCATGACTTCATCGAAAGACTCAAATATGCCCGAATGAATATCTGCAACAATATCTTTGCCTTTAGCGTTCCGTTTAACAAAAATAGCGAATGGAACTCTGGGACTTCCTAAGCTCCTATGAATAGAGAAGTTTAAATCGGTAAGTATAGGATAGATAACTTTATGGAGATTTGTGTAGTCTTTGACTTCATTCTGGTTATTTCCAACAGCAATAGTGATTAATTTTACTTTTCCCTTCAGCTTCGGATCATTTTCTATAGCAGAGTAAAGTTTATTAAGAATAGGAACATTCTTTGGGCAGCTTACACAGTAAGTGTTGAACACCTCAATGATGGTAAAGGGGGCGGATACTTCCCGGAAGGAGAAATTCGACTTCCGTATTACCCCAAGCTTCTTCCCTGCCTCCTTTGAGGCCGTATCTTTAAAAATGATATTGGGAAATGGCGCGCCTTTCTCTATTGGCTTTGCTTCAGCATGTACAGTTGCGATCAATAAAAGTTCAAGGCAAAGTACAAAAGACAGAAGACTTATTCCTCTATTTCTCAAGTTTCTCCAGTTCTTTCACTAAAGTTTCAAGCCCTGGCCTTGAGTTAATATCATGAACATCAATATATCGGATAATACCCTTTTTGTCTATTACAAACAATGCCCTTTCAGCGGTTCCGCTGGAACGTAAAACCCCATATTTTTTGGCTACTAAACCATGAGGATAGAAATCTGAAAGTACCGGGAACCAGAGTTCTCCCATCTCTTTAGTCCATGCAAATAACGTCGGAATATTATCCACAGTAATTCCGATCAATACCGCGGCATTCTTCTCAAATAGGCTTTTTGCTATGTTGTATCCGGGCCACTGATCAGAACAGACAGGAGTCCATGCTGCCGGAACAAAAGAAATTACTACATTTTTTTTGCCAAGGAATTTACTAAGAGATACTTTTTCTCCGGATACTGAAGGAAGAGTAAAATCAGGGGCCTTCATCCCGACTTTAAGCTTTGTTTTGCTGTCGACTGGCTTAAGTATTCCAGTGTTATAGATTTTTCCTTTAAATTGCTCTGATGCACCGTAGGCTATTGTTGAAGAATAGAGCAGAACTAAGATTCCAGCGAGAATATAAAAATAAAAATGTTTTTTACTGAACATGGTTATTCCTCCTATTTCATTCCAGATTCTTCTAATATCATATCTAAAAATTGTTTTGGATCCTGTATGCTTCCGACTTTAGAATAAATTATTGTATTCTTCTTGTCTCCGGTTTTTTTTATCACAAAAAAGTGTGGTGTCCGAACTTCTCCGACAGACTTGTGAACAGAATATGACTCATCAGAGAATAAGGGGAACTGAATATTATACTGGTTTCTGAAGACATCGACTTCGAAAGGATTGTTACCGGCACCAACGCCTATTATCCTGATTTTATTCCTAAGGTCCTCTCTTTTATTGATTATCTGGTAGAGTTCGTTGACAATGGGCGCCTCTTTTTGACAATACGGACAATACATGCTGAAAATCTCAAGTATCAACAGTTCAGCCTTAATCTGTGAAATCCTGAAAGAGCCTTTTCCTGACAGTCCGAGATATTCCTTTTCACTTGCTTTTTCAGTCTTGGAGAGGGTTATATCCGGAAATATATCCCCTTTGGCTGGTGTAAGTTCTGCAGCATAAACCTGAAGCACGAAAAAAAACATGATGATTATAACCGTTAATACTCGCATGTTAGATTTATTCATATTTCCTCCATTGGTGTGTTTCTCTAAAAACATTCTTATATACTGATAGAATGTTTGTCAAGTATCAGCAGAAAGATATTTTTTGTAAAATATCCAAAGGTATTCTATATGTTTATTTAAAAAAGGAAATATAGAGGGAGGATTTATTTCAAGGAAAGTGTTTTTGGCTTTGATACCCTGTCTTGTATATTATAAATCACTTTTCGAATGTCTTGTAAAATATTTTCGGCATCCTTATGAAAGTCAAGTACAGACAATACCTTACAGGGAACGATCCTTTTATCTGCGAGAATTAAGAGAGGTGTCCTTGGTTCATTGAAAGCCTTATGTATCTTGAAATCTGGGTCTGATATACAGGGGAACGTAATATTGAAATAATTTTTGAAATATTCGATTTCATTTGTATTGTTCCCAGTTCCTATCGCTATCATCTTCATGCTTCTTCTGATAAGATCGTCTTGTTCAATTAATCTGTGTAAATGGTTGAATCTGTCAGCATGTTTCTGGCAGACAGGGCAGTAAATACTGAAAAATTCTATCAGAATAAATTCAGCGCGAATGCTGTTCAATGAATATGATTTTTGTTCGGTTAATCCAAGGTAAGATTTGTCATTCTTAAAAAATGGACCAGCAAGAGAAAAATTGGGAAAAAATAGTTAGTCTGTATGATATTCTCGCTTTCTGCAAAAACACTTTTTGATAGGAGTAAGATCACTGTAGCAATGAAAAAGACGCAACAGAGATTTTTTTTGAAATGAAACTTTAAAGTATTATTGAACACTTCTTTTTGTTCGAATGTGGCTGAACCTTCTCCTTTCAAGGAAATAGAGCAGTGAGGCCATTACAACCAAGGATATAATGAACTACCCCGCAGCAGAGCTGCGAGGTATCGAGAAACTGCAAGGAACTTTGACCCCGATGCAGAGCATCGAGGAATTCCTATGATTAAATATAATATGTTGATAATTCATGCCTGATGCCGTATTGCCTTCTGAAAAGCATCCGCAGGAAAAATCTAAGCCGCGAGCAATATTAATGCTAATAGTTGCGGTAAATATCAGCAGCAAACTGATCTGAATGATTGTACAGGCTCCTACGAAGATTCCCGCTATAATGAGAATTCCAACGCAGATTTCAAGCCATGGAAGTATAATTGCTGTAATATTAATCATCCAGCAAGGGAGTATCTCATTATTTATACCATGAGTCCCATTTGTGAGAATCATATAAGTTCCGAATATATTTTTAAAATATCATTCAGATAAATAGTGTTAATGGCACAAGAATTGGGTTAAAATAGGGCATTTCAAATTGAATTTATTGTTATTCTGAGGTATGCTATTGAATAAAAAATCGCTCTTGGGAGGGTATTCTTTATGGTGATGAAGAAAGCAAAAAAATATGTTTACTTTTTCGGAGGTGGAAAGGCTGACGGAAGAGGAGATATGAAAGACCTTCTCGGCGGTAAAGGCGCCGGACTTGCTGAAATGACAAATTTGAAGATTCCTGTGCCAGCAGGTTTCAGTATCACTACAGAAGGATGTAATGAATATTTCAAGGCCGGGAAAAAATACCCGCCCGGTATGTGGGAACAGGTTATAGAAAACTTAAGGAAAGTTGAAAAAGTGATGGGGACGAAACTTGGCGATTCTGTTAATCCCCTTCTGGTTTCTGTACGATCTGGAGCAAAGTTTTCAATGCCTGGCATGATGGACACCGTGTTAAACCTCGGGCTGAATGATACAACAATAAATGCTTTGATAAAAAAGACAGGGAATGAGCGTTTTGTATATGACGCATACAGAAGGCTTATCACTATGTTTGGAAGCATTGTGATGGGGATTGACAGGCAGAGGTTCGAAAAAGCACTGGAAGAAATGAAGGAGAAAAAGGATGTTCGTCTTGATACAGACCTTACAGCTGAAGACCTCAGTGATCTTGTTGAAGAATTTAAGATTATTTATAAAAGAAATACCGGAGAAGAGTTCCCGGTTGACCCGCTTGAGCAGCTCAAAAAGGCGATCAATGCTGTATTTGGTTCATGGTTTGGGGACAGGGCAGTTAAATACAGGAAAATGAACGATATCCCGGAGAATCTTGGAACTGCTTGCAATATTCAATCTATGGTATTTGGAAACCTGGGTGATAATTCCGGAACAGGCGTTGGTTTTACAAGGAATCCCTCTACTGGTCAGAAGAGATTTTTTGCTGAATGTCTTATCAATGCACAGGGTGAAGATGTTGTTGCAGGAATCAGAACTCCTTTGAGGATAGAGGAACTCAGAAAACGTCTTCCGAAAGCTTACAAAGAACTTGATGTCATATACAAAAAACTTGAAAAACACTATAAAGATATGCTGGACATAGAATTTACTGTCCAGGAAGGCAAGCTATACATGCTTCAAACCAGGATAGGGAAAAGGACTGCTGCAGCAGCCCTCAGGATAGCCATTGATATGGTCAAGGAGAAGTTAATAGACAAAAAAACAGCGATATTAAGAATCGACCCCCAGCAGCTTGACCAACTGCTTCATCCCATGATAGACCCGAAAGCTCAGGTAAAGATAATTGCAAAAGGTCTTCCTGCATCGCCCGGTGCTGCGGTAGGGAAGGTGGTATTAACAGCAGAGGACGCAGAGAGGGCAGCTGATAAAGGAGAAAAGGTTATTCTTGTCAGGGCAGAAACATCACCTGAAGATATCGGTGGAATGAATGCCGCTCAGGGCATTCTGACTGCAAGGGGAGGCATGACGTCTCATGCAGCTGTTGTTGCGAGAGGCATGGGAAAATGCTGTGTTGCCGGTTGTGGTGCAATAAATGTAAATGAAGTACAGAAGTATTTTACCGTGAATGAACTTGTTGTAAAGGAAGGTGAATATATAACACTCAATGGCACAACAGGAGAGGTAATGCTCGGACAGGCACCTCTAGTAACGCCTGAACTGACAGGTGATTTCGGCATATTTATGAAATGGGTTGACAAATATCGTAAGCTTGGCGTAAGGACAAATGCCGATACCTCACATGATTCAGAGGTTGCAAGGAAGTTCGGTGCAGAAGGGATCGGACTCTGCAGGACAGAACATATGTTCTTTGCACCCGAAAGAATCAGCGCCGTTAGAGAGATGATTCTTGCAGATGACACTGAGGGAAGGAAAAAGGCGTTGGTAAAGCTCCTTCCCATGCAGAAGAGCGATTTCATTGAAATTTTCAGGGTTATGAAAGGTCTTCCTGTAACCATTCGTCTTCTTGATCCGCCTTTGCATGAATTCCTCCCACATACAGAGGAAGATATACGGGCACTGGCTGTTTCGATGGAAGTTCCTGTTGAAAAATTAAAAGCAAGAAACAAGGCATTGGAGGAGTTTAATCCAATGCTCGGGCACAGGGGCTGCAGGCTCGGCGTGACATATCCTGAAATATATGAGATGCAGGTCAGGGCAATCATGGAGGCAGCATGTGAGCTTTCGAAACAGAAAATCAAGATAATACCTGAAATAATGATACCTCTGATTGGGCATGTCAATGAGCTCAGGATGATGAGGGAACTTACGGTTAAGACAGCAGATGAGGTTCAGAAACACTATAAAACAAAGGTCATCTATACTGTCGGCACAATGATAGAGCTTCCGAGGGCTGCTATAACATCAGACGAGATAGCCGCCTATGCAGATTTTTATTCCTTTGGAACAAATGACCTGACGCAGACCGCATTCGGTCTTTCGAGGGATGATGCCGGTAGATTCCTGCCTTACTATGTTGAAAAAGGGATTCTTGAAAATGATCCGTTTGTAACCCTTGACCAGAAGGGTATAGGCGCCCTCATGAAGATAGGTATAGAAAAGGGCAGAAAAGTAAAGAAGCATATGAAAATGGGGATCTGCGGCGAACATGGAGGGGATCCGCAATCTGTTGAGTTCTGCCATAAGATTGGTCTGGACTATGTGAGCTGTTCGCCATACAGGGTCCCTATAGCCAGACTTGCAGCAGCACAGTCTTCACTTAAAGAAAAATCAAAGAAAGATTTAAGCAAGACGACTGTATAGAAATTCCTAAATTATTCTGTAGAGGATTAAGCTGGGGCAGGATTCGTCAGCGTTCTTTGAGAATTCATCGATAATCTTTACAGAATAAAGGATTATATGGTATTGTAAACATTACACAAATTTTGAAAGGTGGTGAATAGATGGCGATTAACAAATCACAAAAACAGACTATCATAAATGACTACAGGACCCATGACTCTGATACAGGCTCACCTGAGGTTCAGATAGCTCTGTTAAGCACAAGGATTTCTTATCTTACCGAACATTTCAAGACTCATAACAAAGATCATCATTCCAGAAGAGGCCTTCTAAAGCTTGTCAGTCAAAGAAGAAAATTGCTCGATTACCTCAAGACTTCCGATAAGGGGAGTTACGAAAAGGTCATTGAACGTCTGGAAATCAGGAAATAATGAATAAGGTTGAAATTGAAATCCGTGGTAAAAAGCTCACCTTAGAGACAGGCAAACTAGCAAAGCAGGCTGATGGAGCAGTTGTTGCACAGTTCGGTGATACAGTTGTTCTGGCTACGGCGGTTGCAGACAAGAATCCAAGGGAAGGTCTGGATTTTTTTCCGCTTACCGTAGACTATCAGGAGAAGGCATATTCTGCCGGTAAAATCCCGGGAGGGTTTTTTAAGCGAGAAGGCAGACCAACCGAGAAAGAAGTTCTAACCTCGCGCCTGATCGATAGACCAATAAGACCACTTTTCCCCAAAGGGTTTTACTGCGAGACGCAATGCATCGTGAATGTACTATCTTATGGCGACGAAAATATTGCCGATATACTCGGCATAATCAGCATATCAGCTGCCCTTACAATATCCAACATACCTTTTAAAGCCCCGATTGCCGCAGTCAGAATCGGGAGAATGGATGGCTCTTTTGTTATCAATCCCGACCTCAGAGAGGTTGTGGAATGCGATATAAATCTTGTAGTTGCAGGCACTGAAGAAGCTGTAGTTATGGTTGAGGGTGAAGCCCGGGAAATATCAGAGACTGATCTCCTTGAGGCCCTTGATGTAGCTCACCATGAAATAAAACGTATATGTGCTGTTCAGAATGAATTTAGGTCTGTTGCAGGCAATGAGAAAAGGTCTGTAACAGCGCCTCTTATAGATGAAGCGCTGAAGAATGTAATTGCTGAAAATGCATTGAAAAAAATAGAAGCTGCCATTACCATCTCTGATAAATTGAGGAGGCAGAATACCCTTGATGAAGTACTCAAAGAGTTAATTGAAAAGGTAAATACGGGCGAAGAGGACAGGAAAATGGATATCATTAACATATTCAATGATATCGAGAAAAGCCTTGTAAGGGACATGATTCTCAACGAAAACAAAAGGGCAGACGGAAGAGCCCCCGATGAGATAAGGCAGATCAGTTCCGAGATAGGTATTCTCCCGAGGACACATGGCTCCGCACTCTTTATCAGGGGTGAGACGCAGTGTCTTACAGTTGTTACCCTTGGCACTTCGGACGATGAACAGAGGATAGATTCGCTTGATGGAGAGTCTTTCAAGACCTTTATGCTTCATTATAATTTTCCGCCTTTCAGTGTAGGAGAGGTAAAACCTTTAAGATCGCCGGGCAGACGCGAGATAGGGCATGGTATGCTTGCTGAGAGAGCATTGAAGGCTGTTATACCACTCAAATCGGAATTCCCATATACAATACGAATAGTTTCGGACATCCTGGAATCTAACGGGTCGTCTTCAATGGCAACAGTCTGCGGAGGTTCCCTTGCATTAATGGATGCAGGCGCGCCTATTAAATCTCATGTTGCAGGCATTGCAATGGGCCTTATAAAGGAAAACGAAAAGGTTGTAGTCCTGACGGATATCCTTGGGCTTGAAGATCACCTTGGTGATATGGATTTCAAGGTTACCGGAACAGAAAAGGGCATCACCGCATTCCAGCTCGATACAAAGATCGGTGGCATATCACGCGAGATTATGGAAAATGCCCTTGAGCAGGCACGTAAGGGGAGACTCCATATCCTCAATAAAATGAAGGAGACGATAAGTTTGCCGCATGAAAATCTTGCCACTTATGCTCCAAGGATCTACACGATGCAGATAAGGCAGGAAAAGATACGTGATGTCATAGGGTCCGGCGGAAAGGTTATACGCGGCATAGTGGAACAGACAGGTGTAAAAATAGATATAGAAGATAGCGGTCTTATCAATATTGCCTCTCCGGATGGAGAGGCTGCAAAAAAGGCTATTGATATAATAAACAGCATTATAGCAGAGGCTGAACTCGGCAAGATTTACCTTGGAAAAGTTAAAAGAATTATGGATTTTGGAGCCTTTGTGGAGATATTCCAGGGAACGGAAGGATTGTTGCATATATCGCAGATATCAGAAAAAAGAATTGATAAGGTGACAGACGAGCTTCATGAAGGTGAGGATGTGCTTGTGAAGGTGATAGAAATAGACAAGACGGGCAGGATACGCTTATCCAGAAAAGAAGCGCTAAGAGAAAAAGAAACAGAAAAATAGCAACAAGGTATTTCAATAAAAGGGAAGGGGGGATAGATGGCATATTTATCCCCTTTTTGATTTTCAGTTATGTTTAAAAAAGAACATCTCATAAATGGTCTTCCGGTAGTTATGGAACCGATCAGAAATATGCGTTCTGTAGTCATAGGCATATGGGTAAAGGTTGGCTCAAGGCATGAGACGCCTGAAAAGAACGGCATATCACATTTTCTTGAACACATGTTCTTTAAGGGGACTAAAAAGAGGAGCGCAAAGGATATTGCCTTTGAGATTGATTCTCTCGGAGGAGAACTTAATGCATTTACTTCGCGTGAAAACACCACTTTTTACATCAAGGTCCTTGATGAATTCCTCGAAAAAGGCCTTGAACTCTTGTCGGATATTTTCCTTAATTCCACCTTTCCGGAAGAAGATATAGGAAAAGAGAAGAAGATAATCAAAGAAGAAATAAAGATGATCGAAGATATACCGGATGACTATATTCACGACCTCTCAAACCAGACGATCTGGGGGAACTCTGGTCTCGGACAGCCTGTGCTCGGGCGCAGGGATACAATAAAACTTTTTATGAAAGACGATCTTATATCACATATAAGAAAATATTACGGAACTAAGGATATTGTTGTATCCTGTGCAGGAAACTTTGAAACTGAACACCTCCTTTCGCTTCTCAATAAGAATCTCGGCCACTTGCGCAGGGGTTCAGAGCCCTGGAGGGGGGTGGCGCCGGATTTTGCAAATAAAGTCGAGGTATTCAGCAAAGAACTTTCCGAGGCTCATATATGTTTGGGTATAAAGGGGATACCACAGGCGAGTGACGATCGATACAGTCTTTTTACCATCAACACTATTTTGGGTGCAGGGGTAAGCTCCCGTCTCTTTCAGGAGATAAGAGAAAAAAGGGGCCTTGCGTATTCAATCTATTCATTTATTGCATCATATATTGACACCGGAGTTTGGGGTATTTATGCCGGGGTGAGCAGGAAAAAGGTGAGAGAAGTAATAGAATTGATCCTTGCAGAAATATATAATTTAAAGGATACCGTCAATGAAACAGAACTTCAGCGGGCAAAGAATCAGCTCAAAGGCAATATAATTCTCGGACTTGAATCTACAAGCAGCCGGATGAACAATATCGCGCGCCAGGAAATATATTACGGCAAATATTATTCTCCGAGGGAAATTATGAATGAAATAGATTCAATAACAGTAAAGCAGATTAAAGAACTTACTGAACAGCTTGTTCAAAAAGAGAGTTTTTCTCTTACAATTTATGGTCCGGCGGTGGCGGATGATTTGAAGGGTATACTCAATTGAGATTATTCCATAAAATGAAAGATTTTGAATGAATTGGATGATACAAGGTTTAGGGGCTTATATCAATATCAGGATAAATTTATTCTTAAAACTTCGCTGACCTTCCTGATAATTTCGTTGATATTGAAAGGCTTAGTGATATAAAAATCCGCTCCCATATCTATAGCCTTCTGTTTATCCAGTTCCTGTCCTTTTGCAGTAAGCATAATAATATAAATATTTTTCATTTCGAGATCGTTCTTAAGAATATTGCAAACCTCGAATCCGTTCATCTTGGGCATCATCACATCAAGAAAAACAATATCGGGGTTTTCGCTCTTAACCTTATCAATAGCAATAACCCCATTATCAGCTACGAACAATTTGACCCCTTTTTCCTCAAAAGGTTCCAATATTTGCTTCAAAAGATTTCTTATGAGATAGTCGTCATCAACAATCAATATTTTCGGCATATGTTTCAATTCTCCTGTGATTATTGCTCAGAAGGTGAATGAATATAAGTTTTTTCCAATGTAACGTCTTCTTTTACGCTAACAGGAAGACTAAAGGTAAATATACTACCTTTCCCAAGTTCGCTGTCAACCCAGATTCTGCCGCCATGAAATTCCACGATCTGCTTACAGATGGAGAGACCAAGCCCGGTTCCAGTGGGTTTTTCTGTAAGGGTATCCCCTGCCTGTCTGAATTTTTCGAAAACCTTGATCTTATCAGCATCAGATATCCCGATACCCGTGTCGATTATGCTTACCAGAATCTCGCGCGTAGTTCTCTTAACTCTGCAGGTTACAAACCCTTTGTCTGTAAACTTCACAGAATTTGACAGAAGATTGATCACAACCTGTATTAATCTGTCTTTATCCCCAATAATTTCCGGCAATCCTTCTTCAATAACCTTTATGAATTCAAGTTTTTTCTGTTCAAATAAGGAAGATGTTGCACTCAATGCGCGATCGATAATATCAGATATATTAATTTTTTCCATCTTCCATTCGACTTTACCGGCTTCGAGCTTGGATATATCAAGCACATCATTGATCAATGCAGTCAGCCTTTCGCCTTCGGATAAGATAATTTCGAGATTGTCCTTTACCCGTTTAATAGCCTTTTCAGCCTTTTTATGTGAATTTGTCTCAAGCTGGGGGAATATGTCTTCCTCAAGCTTCTTCTTTATTATCTCTGTGAAGCCACGCACTGATGTCAGAGGAGTCCTCAGTTCATGTGACACTGTTGAAATAAAATCGGTCTTCATGCGGTCAACTTCCTTTTCTGATGTTATATCCCTTACAAGGATAACCGAACCGACTCCTTTATCATCTGACTGAAAAGTATCCTTATGTATGCCTGTTGTGACTGCTTTACCAACCCTATCACCCGCAAGTCCTATTTCTGTTGTAAATATCTCATTGGCAAATTTTCTCGTTTTCTCTACAAGCTCAGCCAGTCCGGGATCAAATATGTCTTTACAATTCTTTCCGATCATATCGGTTTCCCTGAGTCCAAACATGGATGAGAGTGCGGGATTGACATGGGTGATTGTACCATCGATATCAGTAACAAGAAGCCCGTCTGCCATATTGTCTATTACAGCTGTCAGATAGGCGAGGGTGTTCTGCAACTCAACTATTGCGTCATTTATTGCCTGCTCATACCTGTCAAAAACTTCATGCAGGTCTGTAGCCATCGATTTCATTGTGGTTGCAAGAAGACCTATCTCATCGTTAGATGTGATATCAACCGCAGAGGAAAAGTCATGAGAGGCAAGTTTCTTAGAGTATTCTGTGAGTTTATTCAAAGGCTGGGAAATTTTATTGACGAAGATATATGCCATTGAAATGCTTATCAGAAAGATTATCAGGAGAAGGTAGAGCTGCCTGATCATTGCAGACTGCATCTGTGACATGATAATGCCCTTATCCATTCCGACATGAACAAATCCGATCGCTCCTTCCAATATTGGGGCAGATATATCTATAAAGTCTCCCTTTCCTTCGAGACGCAAGTCCTGAATTCTAGTTACGGATTTTGTCTTTTCTCCCTTGATTTTCATTATTTCATCAGGCACGCTAGGCACAAAGGTATGTGATATTATTTCTCCCTGAGCATCAACAACAAAGACATAAGAGACTCCTATTATCTCAAGGAACTGGTCAATCATTGCCTGAACTGTTGAGGCATCTCTGTTGAGCAGGGTTTCAACGCTTGACCCTGCTATGCTTTTTGCTATTGCTGTGCCTTTACTCTTGTATTCCTGGATAAGGTCGTTATACAGATTCCATCCTGATGAGACAGCTATCGTAGACGCTATTACCCCGAAAAGCACGATGATAATGAAGAGGGTCTTTTTGAAGAGTTTAGACACTATCATTTACGCCACCTGTTCCAGTCTTTAACCGGAACAAAACGGCCGTTCTCATATGTAGTATAATAAACCTTATCCAGTCCCTGATGTTTGTTCGGGCCAAATGAAACCTTTGCATCTATGCCGATATCAAGGTTTCTTATACTTTCAACAACTCCCTTTATGCGCGACTTAAGGGGGGCGTCGCCCATTCTCTTAATGATTTCAGCAAGCAGCTTTGCATTGAGAAAACCTTCAAAGCTAACAAAACTGTATCTCAAAGGTTTATATCCTGCTTCCGCAAGGCCTTGTGGAGCCAGAGGATGATATTTATCCATGAGTTCCCTGTATTGTTTCACAGATTTCAGGTGTGTATCCTCATAGCTCGGAACGACCTGTGAATTTATCAGGTTAAACGTATAATCTCTCTTTTTTTCCTGGCCGGTGTTCAATAAAAGGTTTATGAGAAATTCACTCCCTACAAAAGATACATTTGCGATAGGAATATTCCATTCCGCATCCCTTGCATCTCTGATAAACGCTGCACATGCAGCGTACGCGCCGATGGAGATCACAGCATCCGCATTTGATTTTTTGAGTATTTCCACCTGCTTTTTTAAGCTTTCTGAATATTTAGTGCCTCTTCTATAGGTAGCCTCTCCAACAATCTTGAGGCCATATTTAGCCAATGTCATCCGCACTCCGTTCCATCCGCTCCTTCCATAAGCATCAACCTGATAAAATACTGCAATCTTTTTCCTGCCTATATTTACAAGGTGATTAACCAATCCTTCTGTTTCCTGGTGATATGATGCCCGTAAATTAAAGACAAGCTGGTCGTATGGATATTGCCTGTGTGGTTGCGCCCCTGTAAAGGGAAAGAAGAGATAGACTGATTCGTCGCTATACCTCTTTAGTATGGGAAGCACTCTCGTAACTGTTGGTGTTCCGACATAGTCAAAAAGTAGAAAAACATTATCTTTTTCAATAAGTTTTATCGTATTTTCAATGGCAGGGACAGGGTTATATCCATCGTCATATGGAATTATCTTTATTTTTTTACCGTTAATGCCGCCTGAATTATTTATATGCTCGATATACGCCATGGAGCCCCTGTAAAGCTCGGTTCCAAGGCCTCCTGTCGGTCCTTTGAAAGCTGCAGACATGCCAATGGTTATTTCTTCAGCTTTGCTCTGCCCTGAAATAATAAAAATTGAACAAAAAATGAAACAAAGCAGTGTAAAAAAGTTTTTTAAATAGTATGTGTATTTCTGAGAATGCGCAATCAGGTTTTTGTTAATATGCAGATTCATAAATTTAAGAGCATTTTCAGAACTGCACCTGGCAACGTTTAACACTTTCTCCTTCATCATTTATCCATAGAAGGGTTTTATTATTCCTCCGGCACCAGTTCTTTACGTCGTTTTCGAAAGTAGAGCAGTCTGCAACTATTTCGAGCACATCACCCTTTTTTAATTTTAAAGCCTTAATCGTCATCTGAATCGTCGGCTGAGGACACTTTAGGCCCTTGGCATCAAGCAATACAATAGGCATTTAAAACCTCCTGAAAATATATTTTCTATTATATAATATTATCAACGGGTTATGAAATGCTGAAGAAATTTTAATTATCAATTCTGCTTAACGAATTATACTTATTTTAGCAACAAATATGCCACTTTGTGGATATTATTGGATCTGGATTGTTCAAGCGCTTAGATTGTCTCTGGTTAAAATAGGTTTCCCTTGACAGTATAGTGAATCTGAATATAAAATCATCTGCTTTCTAAAAGCATCTTCTATTTAAATAATTGCTTAAGGATTTTTATGGATAAAGTAATTTTAACTACAGAGTTCCCTGATGTGGCTTTCCTGAAACGCGGCAAGGTAAGGGATATTTATGACATCGGTGACCATCTCCTCCTTATCGCTACTGACAGAATATCTGCATTTGATGTTGTTCTGCCGATTGGAATACCCGGAAAGGGGAGGGTGCTTACGCAAATATCCATCTACTGGTTTGAACAGATGAAGGACATAATTTCAAATCATATCGAAGCTACGGATTTGAAGGATTTTCCAAAGAGTCTTCAGAAATACGCTGATATTCTCGAAGGAAGGAGCATGCTTGTAAAAAAGACGGAACCCTTACCTGTAGAATGTGTGGTTAGGGGCTATCTTTCAGGAAGTGGATGGAAGTCTTATCAAAAATCCGCAGAAGTATGCGGGATTAAACTTCCCGCGGGCCTCGTAGAATCGTCAAGACTTTTAGGGCCAATTTTTACCCCGAGCACCAAAGAAGAAGAGGGGCATGATATTAACATTTCATTTGATGAAGCAATGAAAATAGTGGGCAATGAACTTGCTGAAAAACTAAGGGATATAAGCCTAAAAATATATTCACAGGCAAGAGACATAGCAGAAAAGAAGGGAATTATTATAGCGGACACAAAATTCGAATTCGGTTTGTTCAATGGTCAGCTTATGCTTATAGATGAGCTGCTGACCCCTGACTCATCGCGATTCTGGTCTTTCAAAGACTATTACCCTGGAAAGAGTCAGGACAGTTATGATAAACAGATTGTTCGGGATTATCTGTTGACCCTTGATTGGGACAAGACATATCCAGGTCCTGAGTTGCCCGATGAAATCGTCAATAAGACAGTCGCAAGGTATCAGGAGATACTGAATATTATTACAAATAAGGAATGATCTATCCGGATTGCTCTGATAAGGATTCTATAGACCGATCTTCTTTTTGATCTCTGTGAGCTTGCTAAGGGCTGCCTCCGGAGTCAGTCGTTTCAAATCAAGATTCCTTATTTCTGTAATCACA
>Ga0208980_10000925_pt1 | contig 17407 bp, 14 predicted proteins | sample WetSurMetagenome_3_FD_187993 | JGI IMG/M metagenome (GOLD analysis project Ga0208980, IMG submission 187993) | Wetland microbial communities from Twitchell Island in the Sacramento Delta, sample from surface sediment Aug2011 Site A1 Bulk (version 2) | ecosystem: Environmental > Aquatic > Marine... | reverse complement strand
GGGATAAGGCGCGAAGTGTTTCTTGCCGTGCAGCCGATCGGGATCGAAGTGAAACCAATCGACGTAGGGCGAGGCCGCGCCGTTTTCCAGTGTGTGATGAAATTGCCAGAAGCCGCGACTGGCGTGATTGAATACGCCATCGATCACCACGCGCAGGCCGCGCGCGTGCGCTTGATCGATGAGATGCCGGAACGCGGCATTGCCGCCCAGGATCGGATCGACGTTAGCGTAGTCGTAGGTGTGGTAACGATGATTGGCCGCTGACGCGAAGATGGGATTGAAGTAGATGGCCGTAACGCCGAGGTCTTGCAGATAGTCCAGCTTCTCGGCCACGCCGATCAGATCGCCGCCTTTGAAGCCAAACGGATTCGGCGATGAATCCCAATCTTCTAGATGCAAGCCGGGGCGATGCAGCTGATCGCTTTTGGCGAAACGATCAGGGAAGATCTGATAGAAGACGGCGTCTTTGACCCAGTCGGGTGTGATGATGGTCATGGTCTCTCCAATGGGTTAATCATCCACCGCGCCGAATAACGATCCGCGCAATAAATAACGCTGTAAGGCAATGAAGACGATCACCACGGGAATGCTCATCATGATCGCCACGGCCGCGAGATTGCTAGAGATGCCCACTTCGCGCTGCATGCCAGAGATCGCCATCGCCAGCGTGACGTTGGCGGGCTTGTCGACGAACAGCCAGCCGATGGCAAATTCCGAATAGCCGATCAAAAACGCGAGGAGGGCCGCCACGCCGATCGAGGGCAGGGCCAGCCGCAGCGTCACGCGCCAGTACGTTTGCCATGCCGTGGCCCCATCGATAAAAGCGGCCTCTTCTATCTCTGGCGGAATCGCTTGAAACGCCGCGCGCATATTCCACACGCACAGCGGCATCGAGATGGCTGCGTAGACGATCATTATGCCGAAGAGCGTCGTGCGCAGGCCGATGGCCGAGAGCAAAATGTACAGCGGCGTCATCAAGGCGACCGCCGGCAGCAGCGCGCCCAGCAGCAGCGCGAACAGGCCGATCTGCCGGCCGGGAAAACGAAAGCGCGCAAAGCCGTAGGCCATGCTGGCGCCGAACGCCACGGCGATCACTGCGGCGCCGCCCGCGACGATCAGGCTGTTTTTTAAGGCGCTGAGAAATGACAGCGTCTGCGCGGGCTTGTCCCACATCGCGCGGAAGACATCCAACGTAAACTCCTTCGGCCACAAGCGGAACTCTAATGGCCAGCCGGACAATGATCCGTCAAATGCCATCTGCGCCATGCCCCAGATGGGCACGATCACAAACAGGGCGATGAGCACGAAGCCGAGTTGATAGAGTAGCTGCTGCCACCATTTGAGTTTGCGCATGTTAATACACCTCGGCCACATTTGTTTGACTGCGGCGCATAAACCACACCACCATCACTAACAAGATCAATACCGTGAAGACATTGATGGCCGCGGCCACTGCGAACTGTCCGCCGTAGCGGCTCGTGGCATCAAAGAAGGAGAAGGCCACAGTAGACAGCGTCCAGGATGGATAGTTGGATTGCATGACGTAGAACAGATAGAACTGATTGAACGTCAGAATGGTGCGGATGATCAACACCGGCGTCAACACGGGCAACAACAGCGGCCATGTCACAGTGCGGAAGCGCGACCAACCTTTCGCGCCATCAACAGCCGCGGCATCGTACACATCGGGTGGGATCATTTTCAATCCGGCGCTGGCGGCCAGCATCATCAGCGGCCAGCCCATCCACAACGCGGCAGTCAGTAAGATCAGCAACGTGGCGGTCGGGCTGCTTTGCCACGGAAAAGGCTTCTTCAGCAACAAGCTGATCCAGCCGTTGGTCGGCTCGAAGATATTGAACCACATGATCGCGCCGACAAACTCGGGAATGGCCCACGGCAAAATAAACAACGTACGCCATAGTCCTTTGAAGCGCACTCCCACACGGCTCAGCATCAGCGCGACGCCTACGCCGAATGCCGTTTGTAATGAAACAGCCGTGAGGGTCCATACGATCTCAAACACCACTAGATCGGCCGCACTGCCCGATAGTAGATCGAGCAACACTTGAGGCCCAGCATAACGCACTTGCGTGGAAGAATTTTTTTCGAAGAGTGCGATGGCTACTGGTTTAGCTTGTCCCGTGAGGCCTTGACCCACCGCGCGCCACACTCCGCCGCGCATGCCATCGCGCAATGATAGCGAACTAAGATCGGTGAACGACATGGCCAGCTGATAAATCAACGGAAACAGCGCGATGAAGCCCAGCACGATCAAGCCCGGCACCAACCACGGAAAGGCCTGCCGCGTTTCACGCCACGCGAGCTTCACTTGCTGTCGCGTCGGGCGCTTCACTCCATCCGATCGAACCCGGCGCACCCAATGAATCAGCGGTTCCCAGATGATCGCGCGGAACCCTTCCACGGCAGATAAAGCCAGCGGTGCGGTCAACATCAAAACGTATTGCGGCCATTTGGTGGGCCAGAACAACAAGAACACAAACAGGATGATCAACCACAAGGCAAAGACGCGGTGCTTCTGCCACAATCGCTTGAGGCCCAGCACCGCAAAGAGCAGGATGAATACATCCGGCTGCACCGGGAAAACGTCGGAACTCCACGACGCTGGTTGAGCCAGCCATACCAACTGCTGCCAGATGGGATAGTTCTTTTCCTTTACTTCGGTGGCCGTCGTCGCATAGCGGCCATGATAACTTATCGAATCGCGCAGCCGGTTGATCGGATCGGGCCACAGATACGGATCGGCAAGGAAGAACACGATCGCGGCGATTCCGCCCCACATTACGATCGGTCTGAGCCACTGCCCGATCGATCGGGTGTCGTCATCCGATCGGCCCGGCCATGAATCCCACAGCCAGTGAATCAACACGGCGATGCCGACCAGCGTGTACGGATATTTCGACGCGGCAGTAAGTCCCAGCATGATCGCAGAGAGCAGCGTCCATAGATTGAACGAGCGTTTCTGCCGCGATTTCAGATAAAACACGACGACGAGCAGACTCGTCAACGCGGGCAGCGCTTCCAGCATCACCTGACTGGTGTACTTGATCGTCCATGTGTGCAGCGCCAATACTAATCCGGCCAATGGATTGATCAACGCCAGCGCCAGCACTTCCAACGTGCCGAAGATGGCGTGCGCCGTGCGGACGTTATCGAGGTGCGGCTGCGGTAGTGATTTGGATGGATCAGCCGTAGTGGGTCGATCGGGAATTTCCGGCGCGGGCGGCAGTGGAGCCATCACCAGTCCATTGATGATCTTGGTTAGCGGTGGATGTTCGGTGCGATAGTTCTCGCGCGTGAAGACGGACCAATCGCCTTGTTGGATGCCCGTCGCGTAAAGCTGCCCTGCGCGCAGGTAGTCGTCTTCATCGTAGTCGATGGGTAATTGATCGACGGCGGTTAAGCGCGCACTCAACGCGATGAGTGTGACCACGAGAACAGCGATGATGAGGAGTAGGCGTTTCAAAGATTTTTTGGACACGGATTTCACGGATTATTCAGTAGCGACTGACGTGAGCGCCTCCCGTAGTGCTATCACCAGCGATAACACTTCCTCAGCGCTCAGCTGCCAGACACCGTTTTTAATGGTTAACGCTTCCAACTGTTGTTCTTCAAACGGCACACCGTGCGGTAAGGGCGCGATGTGCCAATGAACATGTTTGTTGCCCTGCTGACTGCCCAGCGAAAGAATATACACCCGCTCTGGTTTGACCACGCGCCGCACGGCTTCTGCCACACGATAGATCACTTGTTGCAACACCAGATATTCTTCAGGCGAGAAATCGCCGGTAACCTGTTCGCGATGTTCACGCGGCGCGACCAGCACATAGCCGTAGAGCGGCGGATACTTGTTCAAAAACGCGATCGCGATGTCATCTTCATAGATGATCTCATGCGTGTACGCCGGATTGCCTGCGATCATTTCGCAGATGAAGCAGGGCCGCGTCTGGATGTCGCGGACGTAAGTTTTGAAATCGAATGGTTGACGTTGAGGCATGGCTACAAAACCTAGGAGGTTTTATATTTCAGATAGCAGAGCCTGCTATCAGCGTTGATCGATGACCACTTCATGCCTGACACTCAAAGAAAACCTCCGAGGTCTGCCGCTCACTTCTTTTGCAATTGCAGCACCAGATAACTCTGCGGCGGCAAAGCGGGCAGCGGTTGGAAGTTGGAAAACCCGCCCTGCGCATCGATGGTGAGATTTGACGGTTCGCCTTCACCTAACATGGGGACGACGCGATAATCGCCGGGCTTCACGTTGGACGTTGCAACCGTCAAGCCGTAATCACTCACGGCGTCTTTGCCCAAATTCACGATGATCAGCGCTGCTTCATCTTGGCTCACGCGCAATGCCGCGAAGACTTCCGAGTTGTTCGTTTTCACTTCGACGTAATCGCCCACGCGCAGCGCCGCGTGCTGATTGCGCAGCGCGATCAGTTGTTTATACAACGAGAGAATCGAATTAGGATCGGTGCTCTGCGCTTCAACATTTTTCTTGGGGTAATCGGTGTACGGCATGCGCCACGGGATGTTGTCGGTGAACCCGCCGTTGCGTTCGGCATCCCACTGCATGGGCGTGCGGATGTCTTCGTCGGGCTTCTTGCCGAGCATGCCGATCTCTTCGCCGTAATAGATGAAGGGGACACCGGGGCCGGTGAGATAGATCACGGCGGCCAGCTTGGCCCGATCGAGATCGCCGGCCAATTGCGACACCACACGATTCTGATCGTGATTGGTGAGGAACGATCCGAACTGCAACGGCTTAAAGACGTTCTCATTCACCCGATAGGCTTTCGCGATCCCCTCGGCGCGGCGGGCGCGCACGCCGGTGATGATCGCTTGCGCTAGATCGAAATCGAACGTGAGATCGAGTTGATCGCCCTGCGCGTATTCCGCCGACACGGGCGCGAGGTCCCACACTTCGCCGATGGTCATGGCGTTCGGATTATATTTCTTGTATTCCGGTCGGAAGTTCTGATACCACTGATGCGTCGAATCGGAATTCTGGACGACCGTGCCTTCTTCGATGAGATACTTGGCCGCATCCAGGCGCAGCCCGTCAACGCCGATGTCTTGCAGCCAAAAACGAGCCACGTCTTCCATCTTGGCGGTCACTTCGGGATTAGTGTAATTCAAATCGGGCATGTGTTCACCGAAGTAGCCGTAGTAGTATTCGCCGTTTTCCGCGCGATGCCAGTTGGCTTGCCCTGGATCGGTTTTGCTCCACACATACCAATCGCGATAGGGCGATTGTGGATCTTGCGAGGCTACGAACCACGGGTGATCTTTCGAGGTGTGATTCAGCACGAAGTCGATGATGACGCGGATGTTGCGCTGCTTGGCTTCGGTTACCAAGCGCTTGAAATCGTCCAGGTTGCCGTAAGTGGAATTGATCGAGTAGTAGTCCGTGACATCATAGCCGTGATACGACGGCGAGGGCTGAATGGGCATCAGCCACAAACCGGTGATGCCAAGGTTCTGCAGATAATCGAGTTTCTCAATGAGGCCATTGATGTCACCGATGCCGTCGTTCAGACTGCCGTCATAGAAGCTGCGCACAAAGATTTCGTAGAAGACAGTGTCGTTCCACCACGGATAGCCGTCGGTGCCGTGCGGCAAGCCAATCACAGGCGCGACGGCTTGAACAGGAATTGCAGTAGGGGACGGAGAAACAATCGGGGTGGCCGAGGCCGCTGGGGTGATAGCAGGCGCAGTTGGCGGGAGCGTCGGAGCCGGCGCACAGGCGGCGAGGATCGTGATCGAGAGCAAGAAGAAAAAGCCGAATGGTTTCATGGTCATGGCCCGCTGACGAAACAGCCCATGAGACGGGTCATGGGCTGTAGTCGGTAAGGAACCTTTGGGAGGTTGGAATTACTTCACACTACCCAACGTCAACCCGCCGATGATGTACTTCTGTAAGGCCAGATACACGATGGCCACTGGAATAGCAACCAGAATTGACATGGCCGCAAAGTTGGACCAGGGAACTTGCCCAGAATATTGCCCGGTCATGTTCCACAGGGCCATCGCCAGAGTGAAGTCCGAGGGCCGCGACAAGAACTGCCAGGACAGGGCGAACTCGGTCCAGCCGGTGAGGAAACCCAGAAAGCCAGTCACCGCCAGAGCCGGAATCGCGAGCGGCAGGATGATCTGGAAGAACACCTGATTGTGTGTGGCACCGTCAATGCGGCCCGCTTCTTCCAGGTCGCGCGGAATCGTGTCCAGATAACCTTTTAGATTCCAAATGGCAAAGGGCAGCGCTCCGGAGATGATGGCAAAGCCCACGCCCAGCAGCGAGTTGCGTAATGTGTCAGCCGGGGTCGGTCCGATCTGGACGCGGTTCAGTAGCACGAACAGCACCGCGATGGTGCCGATCGCGGGCAGCATCAGCACGGTCAAGACGGATAGCATCAAGAAGCGGCGGCCGGGAATATCAAAGCGCGAGAAGACGTAGGCAGCGCTGACACCAATCAACACAGAGAAGACCGAGATGCCCAGCGCCAGTTTCAATGAGTTGAAGGCCAATTGCGCAAAGGTCACTGGATTGTTGGTGGGCTTGTCCATCACCGCCTGATAGGCTTTCAACGACGCACCCGGCGGGATCAAATTCAATTCGGTCGGTCGGGCGATGTTGCGCGGATCCAGCGACAGGCTAACGACCCACATGATCGGAAACAGCACGATGAAGGCAATGAACAGCAGCATCGCCTGATACAACAGTTGTTTGCCCAGCGAGAGATCGCGCTTTTTATTGGTTTTAGGCGCGGCAGGCTGCGGCGCGCGCGCGGTGGGGAGGGGCGCAGTTGAAGTAGTCATCAGGCATCATACCTTTCCGTCGCTTTGGTAATGCGATTGGTGATCAGGGTTAACGCCAACAGGACAAAGAAGATGATCACGCTAAACGCTGCGGCGACACCGTACAGGCGCTGTTCGTTGACCAAACGATAGGCGGTAGTCACCAAAATTTCCGTCTGGCGCAGCGGACCGCCGCTCGACATCAGATAGATCAGGTTGAAGAGGTTGAACGTGGCGACGATGCCATACACCGCCGCCGGAATCATCGCCGGTTTCAGCAGCGGAACGGTGATCTTGAAGAACGATTGGCGGGAGCTGGCCCCATCGATTGAGGCCGCTTCGTAGAGATCACCGGGGATACTTTGCAGCGCGCCGGTGGCCACAATGCACATGAAAGGCCAGCCGAGCCAGATGTTACAGATCAAGAGGGCAAAGTAGGATAGGGGCAACGGCACCGGGCCGATCGAGATAACGGCATCGACTTGTTCCAGCCAGCGAATGGTGATCGGGTTGCCGCCAAATAAATGGGTGATGGCACTGAGCGCTTGATTGATGGCGCCGTACTGCGAGTCGAACATGTTGCGCCAGACAACCGCGATCACCAGCGAGGGCAAGACGATCGGGAGGATATAAATCGCCCGATAGAAGCGCTTGAACCACAGTCCCTTGACGTTGAGCAGCACGGCGATCAGCACACCGATGATCACATGGAAGGGTACATTAGTGAATGTCCAGATCAAATTGAAGGCCAGCACATTCCAGAAATTGAAATTAGCAACAGCGATCGGTAGTTCTCCGCTGAAAATCTGGCCGTAGCTTTTTAGCCCGATGAAATTAGGTGGCGGCGCGTCGAAGCGCAGATTCTTAATGCCATAATCGGTCATGGACATCCACACCTGGTAGAACAGCGGGTAAAAGGTGATGACGGCCATAATGATGAAGGCGGGAGCGAGATACAACCAGGCGGTACGAGTTGTCGTGGAACGATACCACCAGCGTTTGAAACCACTGGGTGCTGCCTGTCGTTCAGGAGTGATTGCGGCCATCGCAGAGCTCCTTTAGGGAGAGGGGTGCAGGTATTATCTTACAAAACTGTGTGTTGAGCAAGGAGTGCGACTCGTTTGCCTCACTCCTTGCTCAACTTATTCAAACGAAGAGACCTGACAGGTCTACCAAGACCTGTCAGGTCTTTGCTGGAACTACTTGCCGCTAGCCTTGTTCATGGCCGCGCACGCTTCTTTTACGGCAGCGACGGGTTCGGACTTTCCTTCCATGACCTTGGTCACGGCGTCGCCGAACGGGCCCCACCAATTGCCGAACTCAACCGATTGCGGGCGGGGGAAACCGGCAGCCGCAGCCTGGGCAAAGGCGGTCACGAGCGGATCTTTGGCGCTGACTCCGGTGGCCACCATCGGGCTGCCTGCGGTGTCGGCGTAGATCTGCGCGCCATCGGGGCCGAACAGGAACAGGGCGGCTTCCGTTGCCAGTTTCTGCTGCTCAGGTGTGCTGTTCGGATTGACGTACCAGTAGTCCACACCGGCGAGCGGGGTGGCTGCGCCGCCGGGGCCGGCGGGCATGGGGGCGACGCCCAACTTGTCACCCAGGTCCTTCTTGTAGTCGCCCAACGTCCACGGGCCGTTGATGATCATGTCGACCTGGCCTTGGCGGAAGGCGGTATCGGCCTTGCCACCGTCAGTCTCGAAGTTCGCACCGGCGGCCTTGAGGTCCTTCATGAATTGCAGGGCTTCAGCCATGCCGGGGGTCTTATCAGCGACGCATGTGCCACTACCATCCATCAAAGTACCGCCAAACGCACCGGTCAGGAAACCGAAGTTGTGGTAGTTGTTCTGGTTGATGGCGATCTTCTTGCCGCTCTTGACCAATGCCAACAGTTCGTCGGTGGTTTTGGGCGGATTGGGGACGGTGCTAGTGTTGTAGTACAACGCCACGGCCTTGATGATGCCCGGCACACCATACACCTTGCCGTCGATCGTCGCGCCGTCGAAGCTGCTGGGCGGGAACGCATCGGCCTTGCCTTTTAGCAGGGCGGTGATGTCGGCCAACAGGCCGGCGCGAATCTGGTTGCCGGTGTTGTCATTGGGGGCGGTGAACATGTCGGGTCCGCCACCGGCCGCGACTTCGGTCTCCCACTTGTTGAAGACCTGGTCAAACGGGATCTGCAGGACGTTAACCTTCAGATCAGGGTACTGCTTGTTCAGGGCCGCAATCGCTTCGGTCAACGCCTTCTCTTCGGCGCCGCCGGTTGCATAGGCGTTCCACAGGGTGATCTCACCCTTGGGGCCGCCAGCAGCTGGCGCAGCAGTCGGTTGAACGGGGGCTGCAGTTGGTGCCGCAGGTTGCGGCTGAGCCGGGGCTTGTGTCGGGGCCGGGGTAGCCGCGCCGCCGCAAGCAGTCAACAGCAGGCCGACGACCACGAGCAGAGCAACGAGCGAATAGCGAGTTTTCATTTTTCTTCACTCCTAAAGGTGTCTCTTTGGATACTACTACTTTCCCGCACCGCGTTGGACGCAGGTGAATTTGCGGGTAAGCCTTGATCGATAGCAGGCGTCATCAATCTTTTTCCGATTTGCGTGCCAGGCATCACCTCCTCGCCATGATCCTTCTCACGAGTCAAATCAGCGTAACACAAATCACACAGTATTCAGCGAAGTCGATGGTCCATTGGCGCAGCGCGCTGTGCTCTTGCCGCTGATCAACAGCGGCGGCATGAGGATCTGCTCCCGCTCGAGCGATTGACCTTCCAGTAAATCGATCAACATTTGAGCGGCTTGTCCGCCCACCGCTTCGGGCCGGGTATCGATGACGGTCAGATCGGACGAAGCGAGGTGCAGATGCTCTGAGCGGTCGAACGAGATCACCGAAATATCGTCGGGTACCTTGCGGCCGATGTCGCGCAGCGCACTGACTACGCCGACCGTCACCACTTCCGACCAGACCACCAGCGCCGTAATCGCCGGGCGTTGGTCGAGCAGCGCCAGAGTCGCGCGATAGCCGGCATCGGCCGAGGGGGCCGCCGGCGATACGATCACCGGCAGTAGATGTTTGCCGCAGCTTTTCTGAAAGCCCTTGACGATGCGATGGGCAAAGGCGAAATTAAGATCTTCGGGACAGATAAAGCCGATCGAGCTGTGGCCGAGTTCGGTGAGGTAATCCATCGCCAACCCGATGGCGGCTTCGCCGTTCAGATCGACGTAGGTCAAGCCTTTGTTATCGCGGGTGCGGCCAATGAGCACAAAGGGAATGTCAGTCTCGCGCAGCAGCTTGACGCGCTCGTCTTTCTGCTGGATGCGCATCAACAATACGCCGTCGACGAGACCGGAGTAGACAATCTGGCGCAAATCATCGACGTTGACTTGCGGGGCTGTGAGGGTCAGGAAGGTATAGCCGTGTTGATTGACCACTGCGCCGACGCTGGCGATGTAGCGCACTTCCACATCCGCAATGGTGGGCGAGGCCAACGGTAGCACTAATGCGATCGTATGACTGGGGCTGCCAGCCAGACGGCGCGCGATGGGACTGGGCGCGTACTGGAGATCGTGCATCGCCTTGAAGATACGCTCGCGTGTGGCGGGCGCCACCGGCCGCTTGCCGCTGATGGCATGGGAGACGGTGGTCTTAGCGACGCCGGCGCGCTGGGCGACTTCGTTAATAGTGGGGCGTGGTTTCGTTTTGCGTGGTGTCACGCTTGGGTGTCCTGGGTTTGGGCGTTTGCAGGAGTACGCTCTTAATGTAGCACAAACCGGTTTGCTAGTCAATAGCTAAAATGCGATTTTAATCGGAATTTTAAGCAAGTTGAACCGGTTTGTGTCAAATGATTTGTTGCGTCGCGCAACTAAACCGATCTGCGTCGTTGCGCGACGTCTCACGCGGCTCGCTAGATAAAAGAGGCAGCGCCCTTGGTTTCTGCGCTTTGACGAAGTCGGCAACGCAGAATAGAATTACCCTTGAACCTCTTACTGTCGGCTCAAGTATTCAATGCGTTCTATCTCGCTATCGGGCAAGGAACCTATGGCTCCCTCAACACAAGTCGAGACGCGCACCGCGCCCTCTTACCGTTTTGATTGGGTGGCGGTCGTGTTGGCTGGTCTGATCGTGTTTTGCGCGGCGGCCAGCATTGCGCTGGCGGAATGGATGCCCAATCTCGATTGGCTATGGGCAACCGTGGCGGTCAGCTGGGGACTGGGTAGCTTACTGGCCACGCGCAGGTGGCGAGGGCGAACGGTTCACGTCATGATGACTTTGTATGGGGTCATCTGGGTGATGCTGCTTGCTTTCAGCGACATGCCGGACAAGGTGTATGGCTTTACCTGGTTGGACAGTGTGCGTCACTTGATTGTGCGGTTGGGCGAGCACATCTATGTGTGGCTGGCAGCGGTCTCATCGGGTGGCGTAGGCAAGGACAACACGATCTTCTTGATGTTCCTCGCCGCGGGGTTTTGGCTGATCACCTATGTGGCCGTGTGGAACACCATCCGCCGCCAGCATCTGTGGCGGGTCGTAGCACCAGCTGGCATCGTATTGCTGATTAACATGTACTACTATGGGGGCCGCCAAGTGTTGGGCTTCTGGTTGGTGGTGTATCTGTTTGTCGTGCTGCTGTATGCCGCGCGATCGTATACGTTACGCCAGGAGCAACGCTGGCAATTTGGCCGGGTACGCTTCAAGCCCGAAATTGAGCGCGATTTTCTGCAGTTGGGCGCCATCATCGCCGTTGCCGCCGTCGCCTTTGGAATGGTGGCGCCGGTCTTTGCCGGCGCGCCGCAAGTCTCCGGCCTGTGGCGTGAAATCAGCCGCCCCGTTCGATCGATTGAAGACACCTTCAGTCGCATGTTCTCCGGCCTGGAACCACATGGCTTGCCGTATACCAATCCATTTGGGCGCACGCTGGCTCTGCTGGGGCAGCGCAATCTGGGCAACGAGTTGGTGCTGGAAGTGCGCTCGCCGGAAAGCCGCTACTGGCAGGGCGTCATTTACGATCGCTATACCGGCGCGGCTTTTCAAAGTTCGAACACCGAGCGGATCTCAGCGGCAGCCGATGAGCCGGCGCTGCCCCAAAAATTTGAGATGCGCGATCTAGTCACGCAAACCGTGGCCGTCTTCTTTCCGAACAACACGTTAGTCTTTGCTGCGCCGCAGCCGGTGGCTGTGAACCAGACCAGCTGGATCGATGTGCTGCCGGGCAACGATCTGAATATGTGGACGATGTTGACCCCTATCGGCGGCGGCGATTCGTATCGCGTGGTTTCTTCGATCAGCCGCGCCCCGATCGAACTGCTGCGCACCGCAGGCGCTAACTATCCGGCGACCATTCGCGAGCGCTATTTGCAACTGCCCGATACCTTGCCGCAGCGCGTGAAAGATCTAGCCAGGCAAATCGTCACGGATGCCAAAGCAACCAATCCCTACGATCAAGCTGCGGCATTGGAAGCATGGCTGCGCACGAACATCAAATACAATGATCAGATTCCAGCACCCGCCCAGGGACAGGATGGTGTGGATTACCTCCTCTTTGTGCGGCAGCAGGGTTACTGCGATTACTATGCTTCAGCCATGGCGGTGATGGCGCGCTCACTGGGCGTCCCGTCACGCATCGCGACCGGTTTTTCGCAGGGTACATTTGACTCGCGGCGCGGCGTGTATCAGGTGTATCAGAACAATGCCCATACGTGGGTGGAGATTTACTTCCCCCGCTATGGTTGGATTCAATTCGAGCCGACGGCCAGTCAGCCGGCGATCGAGCGGCCGCAGCCGGCCACTGCCTCATCCGACAAAAAGCCCACACCTGTGCCTAGCGATTCCTCAGGCAGCGGGCGTGAGTTAGGTGATGAGCAGGACCAGGCTCATCGCGCCATGCAGGTTGACCAGGCCGCCGCGGCGCTGGCTGCCAGCCAATCAACCACCATCTGGTTGATCGCGTTCGGGTTGGCGGCATTGGCACTGGTGGCCGGCGGCGGCTTCCTGGCGATAGGGTGGTACGAGAAGCGCGGCACACCTCAACAAGCTAGCGGCGGTACCTGGGCCTTTGCACGCCTGGCCCGCATGACGCGCTGGCTTCGACTCAAGCTGTCGGAAGCGGACACACCGTATGAGCAAGCTAAAACGATCGGGTTGGCGGTACCCCAGCGCCGGGATGAGATCGATCAGTTAGCTGATCTCTACGTGCACGAGCGCTACGGCCGCGCCGAGGTGGATCTCAAGCAAACCCGATCGATCTGGCAGCGCATCCACTGGTCATTGTGGCGGGCCGGCGTCAGGCGGCGGGTGCCGCGTTTGCTGTACGCGCCGCAGAAGTTGTGGCGGCGACTCAGACGTTAAGGCCGCATCTCAAAGATAACAACCGGGTTCCGCCGCTGCGTGAACCCGGTTTCTTTTGCCTGTTAGGTGATGTATAATCTTTGCGAATCACTGTACCTGACATCCATGACGCGGTATCACCGCGGGGAGAGCCAGCCGTGACCGCTACCTCAACTTCCAATCCTTCTCTCACGACGCTGTCTGATTCGACGTTATTGCTGCGCACCGCCATCGCGCAGGGCGATTTGACAGCCTTGCTGACGGAGCTGGGCAATCAATTGCATCAACAGGCTGCCGTGTTGACCAAGCTGCCCGCTTCGCCTGATGTGCTGAAGGCGCAGCAATCGTTGTTGAAGATGCAGAGTCTGATGCCGCGCTTTCAGACGTCGGTGGATGCGCTGGCTCACGAGCGGCAGGCGCTGCATGCACTGTATGAAGTCGGCCAGTCCGTCAACTCCACGCTGGAACTTGCGGAAGTGCTCAACCAGGTTATGGATCGCATCATTCAATTGACCGGGGCCGAGCGCAGCTTCTTGATGTTGAAGGGTGAAGACACCGGCGAGATGGAAGTGCGCGTGGCGCGTAACGTCGATCGGGCGGTGCTGGCCCAGGCGGATTTTTCCGTTAGCCGCACCATCGTGCAGCAGGTGGCCGCGGAAGGCAAATCGATCGCGACGACGAACGCGCAGGCCGATCCGCGTTTTGCCGCGCAGGAAAGCGTGGTGGCCTACTCGCTGCGCAGCATTTTGTGTGTGCCGCTGATCGTGCGCGATCAGGTGACGGGCGTGATCTACGCGGACAATCGCATCCGCACGGGTTTGTTCGGCGACAAGGAGCGCGATCTGCTGGCCGCGTTCGGAGTGCAGGCCGCACTGGCGATTGAGAACGCGCGTTTGTTCGATCGAGTGAAGCAGCAGCTGGCCGCGATCACGCTGATGAAGAACTTGATGGACAACGTCTTCGCCTCCATCACGTCGGGCGTCATCACCACCGATATGGACGATCGGGTGACGTTGTTCAATCGGGCGGCCGAGAGTATCCTGGGGATTTCATCGCAGCGGGCGCAAGAGGGTTTGTATCATCAGTCCCTGCCATTGGCGGTGGACTTTCAGCCGTGGATCGATGAGGTGAAGCAGAACCACTCGGTGGTGTCGCGCGAAGTGGAACGCGATCTGCCGGAGCGCGGCAAGGTGGAATTGAGCGTGAACTTTGCGCCGCTGCGCGGTGAGGGTGACGGCGATGTGTCCGGCGTGGCGCTGGTGGTGGAAGATCTCACCGAGAAGCGCCGCATGGAGGCGGAACAGCGCTTCATCAAGGATACGTTCAAGCGTTACGCGCCGCCCGCCGTGGTGGAACAGCTGCTGCGCGATCCGTCGCAGTTGAAATTGGGCGGCATCCGCAAGCCGATCGCGATTTTGTTCTGTGACATTCGCGGCTTCACCGCTTTCAGCGAGCATCTAGCGCCAGAAGAATTAGTGGAGGTGTTGAACACCTACCTGGCGATGGCGGCCGATGCCGTGCTGGAATTTGAAGGCGTGCTCGATAAATTCGTCGGCGATGCGGTGATGGGCTTGTTCAACGTGCCGCTCGATCAGACGCACTACACTTTGCGCGCGGTGAAGGCGGCGTTGAAGATGCAGGCCGACATCACGGCGTATCACGCGCGCACGGGCGTGGAGCGGCATTTGAATTTTGGGGTGGGCATCAACGCGGGCGAGGCCGTAGTGGGCAACATCGGCACGGAGCAGCAGCGCAATTATTCGGCCATCGGCGATGCGGTGAATTACGCCAAACGCCTGCAAGAGAATGCGAAGGGCGGACAGATTTTGATCAGCCAGGCAGCCTATCGGCACGTGGAAGATCTGGTGAAAGTGATCGAACTGCCACTGCTGCAGGTAAAAGGGCGCTCGACGCCGGAGATTGTATATGAAGTAGCAGGATTGAAAGCATGATGATGGACGATACCCTGTACCCTAAATTGAATAAGACGGCTTTCTCGCTTGCGCCGCTCTTTGACGAAGCGGATGAAAAGGCTTACTGGCTGTCACGTACACCCGGCGAGCGCATGCGCCACATCGAAATGCTGCGGCGGATTAATTATGGACATCGAGCTGCCACCCGACTTCAAAGACTTCTTGAGATTGCTCCGTGCACATGGGGTTGAATATCTGCTGATCGGCGGCTATGCGGTAGGGTATCATGGCTACCCGCGCGCGACCAACGACCTTGATATTTGGATCGCTGTCCATCCCGATAACGCCGCGCGCATGACGCTTGTCTTGCGCGAGTTCGGTTTTGATTTGCCGGAAGTGCAAGCCGGCATTTTCCTGCAGGACAAGCATATTGTGCGAATGGGCGAGTCGCCGCTGCGCATCGAGGTGACGACGGCGATTTCAGGTGTTGCGTTTGACGACTGTTACGCGGAGCGAGTCGTCGATACGTTTGATGGCGTGGAGGTTAATCTCATCAGCCTGCGACATTTGAAGATGAACAAGCAGGCCAGTGGTCGACACAAAGACCTCAATGATCTAGAGCATTTGCCTTGAACGCACTATAAGTGAGTCAGCCGTCAGCGAAGCTAGCTTCGCTGACGGCTGTTTGTTAAGTTTTCTTAGTTGACTTGCGGGGCCGAATCGTCCTATACTGAAAGCACCTTTCGACAGGAGGAATTTCCCATGCCCAAGAAGATTCTGCATCTCGTCGGCGATTACGTGGAAGACTACGAAGTGATGGTGCCGTTCCAGGCACTGCAAGCGGTGGGTCACACGGTGCACGCCGTCTGCCCGGACAAGAAAGCGGGCGATCACGTCCGCACGGCCATTCACGACTTTGAGGGCGATCAGACTTACAGCGAGAAGCCCGGCCACAACTTCGTGCTGAACGCGACGTTCGCCAACGTGAAGCCGGAGGACTACGATGCGCTGGTCATCTCTGGTGGTCGCGCGCCGGAGTACATCCGCTTGAATGCGCGCGTGCTCGAAATCGTGCGTTACTTCTTTGAGGCCAACAAACCCGTCGCCGCGATCTGCCACGCCGCGCAGGTGCTCGTCGCCGCCGGGGTGGTGAAGGGCCGCACGGTCTCGGCGTATCCCGCCGTCGGCCCCGATGTCACGGTGGCCGGTGGCACCTATGCCGACATCAAAGTGACCGAAGCAGTGACCGATGGCAATCTGGTGAGCGCTCCAGCGTGGCCTGCGCATCCAGCGTGGATCGCGCAGTTCCTCAAAGTGTTAGGCACGCAGATTTCGGGTTGATGGCTTGTTCGAGCGGAGTTGAAGTCAAAACGGGGGCGACATGTTACTGCCGTCCCCGTTATTGATTGAGCAACTTGACGAGCTTTCGGTCGAGCGTATACTGAGATTCAACTACTACGACTTGAGCGTGCACATGTTGCCAGTTTTGGAGGTTGTTTATGCGACGCATTTTCACTCCCCATGATAATGACCTGGGCGTATGGGTGGGCAGTGTTGTCCGTTTCAAAACATGGGAATTCATGAAAACGGTATCGAATGACGAATACGGTGCTCATGTCGATGTGAAATTTGGTCACATCAGTCATGACCGCCGAAAGTATTTCCTCAAAGATCAAGCGCTTCCTCTCACGTGTTGGGATTGTGGTGAAACCCCCGATGGATCAAGCCGTTGGCAACTGTTCGCGATTGGTGATTCTGCTGCAAGCACGTTCTTGCAAGAATGTGACTTGAGCAATCTCCAGTTTCCCGTTCAGATAGCTGGCGTTATTCTCTTCGCCGATATGCGCGCGTTAGAAAATCAACGGCCAAGCCCCCGCTTTGAATTTGGCTGGGTGGCCAATCAAAATCTACCTTCGGTTATTGCCGCGGTTGGCTATGCTGAGCCTGAGTTTTCGTCGGAAGCATTTCGCGAGCGTTTTGGTTTGGATGCGAGTATTCCAGTTATCTCAGGTCCTGCCCTTCATCGGGACGAGGAGCCGGAATTTGATCCTGAGTTTGCGAGACGCGTGCTAGAAGCACTGTATCACAGAATAAAAACGTGGTCATGAAACTCGCCTACTTCATCACTCATCCCGATGCGCCTGTGTCGCGCTGATCCCGCCCGCCCCCCAACAGCGGCACCTCATCGACGGGTGCGCGATCTCTGCGGTCTGTTGCCAACTCGTGCGGCTCTGCTATAATCTTCACCATTGCCACTATTCAATTCACCAGGCACATCATCCTCGTTCATGTGATCAGAACTTATCATGTCAACCGATTCTACTGCCGTTGATCCGGCCTCGCCTTCACTCATGTCTCCCGAA
>Ga0208980_10000924_pt1 | contig 17412 bp, 14 predicted proteins | sample WetSurMetagenome_3_FD_187993 | JGI IMG/M metagenome (GOLD analysis project Ga0208980, IMG submission 187993) | Wetland microbial communities from Twitchell Island in the Sacramento Delta, sample from surface sediment Aug2011 Site A1 Bulk (version 2) | ecosystem: Environmental > Aquatic > Marine... | reverse complement strand
CGTTTGTTAATGATAATGAGGCTGGTGAACACAGACTGATGAATTACGAATACAGGAGGCCTTACCACCTGTAAACAGAACCTTCAGGTTTCTGTTTACCCGGTTTCGGCTCATTCAAATTCGATTATTTAACCCGGTAAGATCAGTGATCTTCCGGGTTTTGTTTTTCAGAACCTGAAAACTATCTGATCCATGGAAGTAAAATGTGATCTATTTTACAAGAGGAAAATGTCTGGTTGCTGATAACTGCAGGCAGGTTTCAATTTTTGAATATGAAAAACAATTATTAATTTTAATCCGGATACTTAACTTTTTAAAAAAGATAATTATGTATAAGAGAACATTTGTATCAGTATTATTGGTATTATTCTCAGGTTTTATAATACTAAGAGCCCAGACCACCGGTAACAATGCGGTTGATGTAATATTGAAAAGTTACTCGGCGAAGATGTTCACAACCATCCCTGTATCGGACAATGATATAGACCTTATCGTGAAATGCGGTATGAAAGCTCCGAGCGGAAGAAATTACCAGCCCTGGAAATTTACAGTTATTAAAGACCAGACAATTACCCCGGAACTCTTAAAGGACATCACAGCCGGAAATATATTAATTATTATTTCCGGAGTTGTAAAACAGGATGGCACAGTCGACCCTTTTGATTGTGCCCTTGCAACAGAAAACATGTATGTAGCTGCTCAGGCTCTTGGCCTTGGTGCACATATCTATGCCGGACCAGTAGCTAATATAAACACCAACTGGAAGGAAAAGCTGGGGATCCCTGCCGATTACAAGGCTGTTACCGTTCTGAGAATAGGAAGTATAGACAAGAATGTCGATGCTGTCTCTGCTGCTTCCACAAGAAAGAAACCTGAGGAGGTAGTAAATTACAAGTAGGGTAATTCATCAGGCAAAATAGACGATCTCCCTGGTTTTTAGTTTTATAAAACATTATGCTTAGTCTTAAGCCAGGCCTGGGATTTTGGTTTATGTAATTATAGAGATTGCCATATTCCCTCGGCCCAAAATCTACCTAATGACTCTGCTCCCTTTTTGTTTGGATGAAGATAAAAGGTTCCGGCATTGCCTGCCTCAGGTATCAGCTCGTTGAGATAATTATCCCTGAAATAGTCAAATGCTTTTGTATCTCCCATATATACCCGTCCCGGATTGGTATCAGCGAAATCCTGTACCAGCGACTTAAGTTCAGGGAAATAGCTTTGCAACCGGGCAAGTCCTGCAGCGAGATACCGCGACCTGTTATACGTGGAGGGACTATACCAGATAGGTTGCTGTATAACCACTTTGCAGCCAGGGAAATCTTTTAACAACTCACCGGTTATTGCTTTCATATTCTGCCGGTATTCAGAGGGACTGACCGGTGATCCTTTTGGTCCTTCCTCGGCGCTGTCGTTTGTGCCCAGAGAAATAGAGAAGACAAGTAAACGGCTTTGATCGGTGTGAAAATCCTTTACAGCTAGTATAACCTTTGAGAGTTCTCCATCTGCCGACGGCAGAAAATTTACGGTAGTGTATCCGCTCCTGCCCCTGTTAAGAAACTGGGCTGACTCCACTCCTTTCAATGTCCTTAAATACCTGGTTGCATAAGCCGGAGGTGCCTCTTCCCCTGCATTTTCAAGCTGCACTCCCTGGGTAATACTGTTGCCTATGAAAACGATATCTAATTTGCTGTTGTTTGTGTTAGTCTGGCCCGTCAGGTTAAGAAAGGAAACAGCTGAGAGTGAAAACAGGAGAATTAAATTGAAGAGAATGCTGCGGATCTTCATAGTAGCTATTTATTTGAATTAAGATTAATGATTCCTAATTTTATGTCGAGGATTTTACCGGCATCGTTAATTTCAGCGGAAAATTTTGCATTACCGGCATCTGAAGAGGCCTCTAAGTTCAGAGCAGCATCGTATTTTGCCCCGGGGCCTATATTTATCAATCCGCCGGGCACGCCTTTTACAGTGTATCCGGATGGAAGATTTTTAATACTCAACGAAATATTCTTCACTTTATCAGTTTTGTTGACGATACCTATTTTTAATACTCTTGATTCACCACTCTTCATTTCAGGATTCCCGTTATAGTCGCAGATAAATGACAACTCATCAGTATTACGGGTGATCTGATAAGGTGAACGAAGCCATATTTGTGATAATTCTTTCTTATCCACAGCTGGTAATACTGGCTTGGAAGAAAGGTTGGTTTTACCTGATGTCACCAGAAATGGAGACTGATAAAGTTCTGCCACTTTTTTTTGCGCTGCAACTGTTCTATCGGTAAGCAGTTGTAAAGTTGCAGGAACCTCAAATCCACTGACAGCGACAGTTTTTATCCCATCACCGATCGGTGCTCTCCATTTTTCAGGGATGATGGCAGTGCCATAAATAATACCAAAAATAGAACCCAGTGTGGCTCCGGTACAATCAGTATCATCGCCGCAATTGACAGCAATGCAAATTGATTTGCCAAAATCACCATCACCATAGAGCCAGCCAATCATTGTGAAAGCAACATTTCGCGGTGCCTGGAACCAGCCCAGATCCTCTGTCGCCTTTACTACCGATTCCCTGGCCTGCTGCCATGTCTTACCACTTTTTTTTGCTTCGACTGCAGTTTTTACAGCAGTTGTAACACGGCAATCAGAAGGGATCATTGTGAGGGCAAATTGTATTAATTTATCCCTGTCTTTTTCAATGAACGCTGCACTCTCCAGTGTGGCGGTAAATATTTCTGCAAAAGTTCCTTCACTGCATCCATGATCAACACAGGCATCATTCCAGGCAAACTGAGCAGCAAGCATTGGATTGCCAGGGGCCAGGCATGCCCAGATTTCGGAACGGATCCAGGCCCCGTTACTTGTTTTCCATTTCGCATTATTATACTCACCGGAAAGTGGAGGCATAATACCCAGTTTCATATTTGCTTTGCCTATTCCATATTCGTTCCAGTCAACAGGCACATACTTAAGCCAATATTCTCCAAGTGTATAGGCATCAATCCGGTAATTGTTCTCTTCCATTGCTTTCAGCCATAGAATCTGCAGATCGAGGTCATCATTTGCCGCCGGTTCTCCTTCTTTTAATTTTGTATAAAACGTGACATTGTTGATCTCTTTTTTACCTTCAAAAGGCATACCCAGTGTTCCACCTATATTTTTACCGAGCCAGCAGGAATATACCCGGTCACGGAATTCAGCATCGTTAAGAGTTGGTTTCTGAGCCGTCGCTCTGTAGTAAACTAAAAAGATCAAAACAGCAGAAAAAATTATTGCCTGACTGAGTTTTAATGATCTGTTTCCTACCTTAAGATTTTGTTCCATATTATTTCAAATTAAGAGTAATATTGTATCATATTCCTTCTAACCAGGGTGTTACACAGGGTTTTAGTAGTTACACTGCTTTAAATCCTCCTATATCCTGCTTTTCGACCTGATTCAGGGGTCAGGGAATTTATTTCAGAAGGATTTAGCATAATAGTATTTTAAATAAATAACAGAAGGCTGATGCAATTTACAAAAAATAAATCCGACACCGGGAATAATTTAAACCACTTCAGGAGATAATTCAGGTAAATGTAAAAACATTAACTCCAATTATTCGTTCATATATTTAGAAATTGAAAAACCAGGTTAAAATGAATCCAAATACAATCAGAGAATTTGCCGCTTCTTTTCAAAAAAGCAGAATATTATTAAGCGGTTTTGAGCTTGATATATTCACAAATGTTGATGAATCAGGTATTACAAGCAACCAGATTGCAGATAATCTGCATTTGGATGTACATGCCTGCGAGCGTCTTCTGAATGCTTTGGTATCTTTAGGTTTCCTTACAAAGCGAAACCATTTATTCTTTAATACTCCTGAAAGTTACACTTTTCTGTCTAAAAAAAGTCCAGACTATCTGGGAGGTCTGATGCATACAAATCATCTCTGGAATACATGGAGTAACCTTACGCAGGTTGTAAAAACCGGAATTTCAGCTCATCCTGCAGAAATAAATGACAGGGGAGATGGATGGCTTTTACCTTTTATAAGTGCAATGCACGACAGGGCAAAAAAACAGGCCCCTCAACAATTAGCAAATATTGACCTGTCAGAAATAAAATCAACTTTAGATATTGGTGGCGGCTCAGGTGCATATTCCATGGAAATTGTTTCTATAAAACCTGAAATTGAAGCAACTGTTTTTGATTTACCCAATGTTGTTCCCATAACAAAAATGTTTCTTGAAAAGGAAGGTTTTTCGGATAAAATTAAAACCTGTGCAGGTGATTATACAACTGATGAACTGCCAAAAGGATTCGATATGGCATTTTTATCAGCTATTATTCACAGCAATTCGTTGGAGGTGAATCAGGAATTAGTAAAAAAATGTTTTGATTCATTAAATAAGAACGGCAGAATAGTAATTCAGGACTGGATAATGAACAATGACCGGACCCAGCCGGTATCAGGAGCTATTTTTGCAATAAATATGCTTGTGGGAACTGAATCAGGTGATTGTTTTACAGAGCAGGAGGTGACAGAAATGTTAAATGCCGCAGGATTTAAAAATATTTCCAGAACAGAATTTGAAACTGGTTTGAGCCAGATGGTTGCTCATAAAGTTTAGTCATGCAGCCGTCAATAAGAGAAGGTCGGTTCGCAAGGCTTTTTTCACTATCTTCGCAAAATATTTAAAATCAAAATTAATTCACGGGAAATAAGTGATATTCGATGATTTGGATTTGAATCCGGAGTTGCTGGAATCAATTGATTATATGGGTTTCAGAGAGACAACTCCAATCCAGGAGAAGGCCATTCCGGTCATACTGGCGGGCAGAGATCTTATTGCCTGTGCTCAGACAGGTACCGGAAAAACGGCTGCTTTTCTGCTGCCTATAATGAATTTCATTTCAGATAAGCGCCCTGTTCATACTCACACCCTTATACTGGTACCTACACGGGAACTGGCCATACAGATTGACGGGCAAATACAGGGATTAGCTTATACTCTCAATATTACATCAATAGCTGTTTACGGCGGTGGCGATGGAAGCGGATGGGATCAGGAGAGAACAGCTCTGTCGAAAGGGGCCGATATAATTGTGGCAACTCCCGGGAGGCTGATCTCACACCTCAATCAGGGTTATGTTAAATTTAACCAGATAGAAGTGCTTGTTCTTGATGAGGCTGACAGGATGCTCGATATCGGATTTCATGACGATATTATGAACATAATTTCCCATCTGCCCAAAGTACGTCAGACCCTGATGTTCAGTGCCACCATTCCATACAAGATACGGTCGATGTCGAAGCATATTATGAAAAATCCTGTGGAAATTGCACTGGAAAGGTCGAAGCCTGCCGAGGGTGTCGTACAGGCAGTATATATGTTAAGAGACAATCAGAAATTACCTCTTGTAAATAGCTTTCTGACCGACCATCCCGAATACAGCAGTATTTTGATATTCAGTTCTACCAAAAAGAAGCTGAGTGAGATCGTGCGGGGGCTGCGCTCAAAAAATTATCATGTCGAGGGCATTTCGTCCGATCTTGAACAGAGAGAGAGGGAAGAGATGCTGCTGAGGTTCAGGTCCCGTAAAACACGTGTGCTGGTTGCTACCGATGTGCTGAGTCGTGGAATCGATATTAAGGATATCAATCTTGTAATAAATTTTGATGCACCCTCCGATGCCGAGGATTATGTGCACCGTGTCGGACGTACTGCCCGGGCCGAGACCACAGGTGTTGCGATAACGCTCGTCAACAGGGCGGATATATCCAAATTGCAGCGAATTGAAAAATTAATCGGATACGAGGTTCATAAAGAGCCACTGCCTGCTTTCATTGCCGAGATTCATGATAAGAGTTCCGATCAACCCTCACTGACAAAATCTGAAAAACGGGGGTTTAAACGGAGATATAATCAAAAAGGCAGTCGGAAGGGAACGAGTGATAGACACAGCCGCATTTGATGTTCATTTGACTTCGCCGGGCTCGCCGTATTTTACCCCGCCAGGCGGGGGCTCGATTCTTCTGATCCTCCAAACGAACCGGGAAAGATCTAACCTGACGAACCCGACGAAATCAAAAAATGAACAATGAAATTATACAAGTACCTCCGTTTCGGATTTTCGGCCTATAGCATCTACTGCAACAATTTTGAATTCCTTTCCTGACTGGATTGCAAAGCTGAAAGGTTCTTTGGAAGCCTGCGGATGATGCGGGACAGTTCCGACAACCTTACCATCGCTTACAATCTCATAATGAGAAATGGGTTCATTGCCTGCATAGCTGGTATCCCATGTTAATTTAACTCCGTCTGACTTCGTGAGTACGGCATTTCTCGGGGGAGTTAAGCCTGTGTCAGCCAGTTGAAAATAATTTGTATTCCCGTTACGTGCCCTCTCACCTATCTTTTCAAGTTCACGTCTTTCCTTTTCACCCAGCGCATCGGGTTTGATCTGTGCTGCATAGTAGTTCTGGACAAGCTGACATTTAAGTGGATTATCATTTATTTCACCAATACCTATGATGAGAGTATGTATTCCCGGAGTAGTAAGGGCATATTCAATCAATGGTTTACTTGGAACCGAATCAGTTCCGATTATTCTGACCACATCAGCAGGTTTATTTGACCACCCTGGTTCTTTGGTGTACATCGCTCCGTCGGCAAACACCTTCATGCCTATTATTGCCATATTCCTGGCCTGCGCAACAGGGATTACATTGTATTGCATATTAAGGTAGCGCCTGTCATTCACGTTGATTGCAACCAGCATCCCTTCGAGAAGATCCCATTTGTCACGCTGAATCATGTCTATCATTGCAGGCGCATTGTAATGGCCTGAAAAGCCAAGGTGCCTGACCAGCTTTTCATTTTTGGGATTCAGTCCGGTAATGTTGGTGCCATCTCTGTAGTCGCGCAGAGCAACGAGGGCTCCGAAATTTCCGTTTATATCAAGTGGCGTCTCAAGTCCTTTATATACCACATCAACTTCTTCGAAATTTGTAAGGTTATGAATAAGAATCATATTTAAATAAGCCCCTTCAGGGTAGGTTCCGTCATCATTCCCAAACATCAGTGAAAGAGAGCGTTTCAGGTCAGCCACTGCTCCACCGCCATGGGTTCCGTCGGTGCTGTTACGAACATTATCAAGTTTCGGATAATCTCCCTTTGCCCAGCGGACCATTGTCTTCGTTGTCAGGAAGATGGAATCCCTGAGTTTCTGGTTGTAACCTTTCTGACCCGGAACAAGGTTAAGTTTCCGGAAGGCTTTTCCATAATTTGCCTGACTTGGGCCATAGGCATTCGAGGTATCGTAGTAGTTGATTCCCAGGTCAAAAGCTTTTAAGATGATGTCAACTGGTTCAATACCTTCCGGGGTCCACATGAGTGAACTTTGTCCTCCAAGCCCAATTGAAGTAACATCGAAACCAATACGTCCGAAACTCCGTTTCATGGGAGATGGAATGGTTGTAGAAGAGCATGAAAGACCAGGTATCAATGAAACGCCAGCTGCAGCTGCTGCAGAGAGTCTCATAAATTCGCGTCGCGAAAGATTGGATCTTGTTTTGATTGAAGCCATTACCGGATAATTTTAAATAGGTTAAGAACTTAATACAAATCTAAGAAAACTAGCATTATTACATAATAAATTTCATGCTATTTATTAATTTAATGTATCTCCCCATCGCCCCTTCTCCCTGTCTCTAATCTTTATACACATCTTCCTGAAAACAATACTTTCGATGATTTGTTCGGATCTATGAGATCCCTCATCCCGCTGGCGCAGGATTCGGGATGACATCGGATTTAGGGGAGGACAAGGAGGAAGGAAGCAGCGGCGATTCAGCTGAATGTTGATTTTCTGATAAAATGACTATTGAATCGCCGCTGCTTCCTTCCACCATACACTCAAAAAAATGTGTCATCCCGAAACTCATCCACCCAGGGACACATCTCTAAAGCAATGGATATGAGTGGATGAGTTGAGGGATCTTACAATCATTAAAACACTAGTCATTACTGGTTCATTTTGCCTGATGAAGCCTTTGATTAAGATTCAATTCTAACCAATCCTTATTCATCGATTCAATAAGTGCATTTTTTTTTGCTCGCGAATAACCTTTTATCTGCTTCTCTCTGGCTATTGCTGACTCAATTAAATCAAATTCCTCAAAGTATATTAGTTTGTCAATATTATATTTTTTAGTAAATCCTTTAATTCTTCTCTGTTTATGTTCGTAACATCTTCTCTTTAAATCATTTGTCACACCTACGTAAAGCACTGTATTTGATGCACTTGTCAGTATATATACATAAAATTGGGATATCTTCATAGTCGACATATTTTCGTTTAAAATCTAATTTACAAAAGATTTAGAATTTAAGTAGAAGAACTCTCTTGTTATATTAATACGAGACTGCCAGAATAAATATCGATTTTACTCTCAGAGATCCCTCATCCACCACTGGACACACCTATAAAACAATGGATATGAGTGGATGAGTTGAGGGATCTTCAAATCACTAAAACGAATTATTTTTAATTCATTCTTGTCATTAGGCAAATACATCTACTATAGTGACATAGAGAAAGAGATGTGACGAAAGATTAGCTCCCAGTCTCCCCTTCCTTCCATCGCGTTCATAGTCCACTCTATACAATCTGTCATTATGTACCTGATTTCAGACAATTTGGCGGAGCATACGGGATGATCCAGGCAAATTTTAAAGCTTTAATCAGAAATACATTTAAGAAAACATTAATAAATATCTTCCTGCCTCTTTGGCTTCAATATTGTTATTGTTAATAAAAGAATAATTATGGATATTTTTTCTGAAATAATCGTTACAGCGGTCGACAAAGTGAAGAATGCTGTAGTCAAAATTGATAAATATTCACTTATCAGGGGGAAGGAAAGGATTTCAGGATCTGGTTCCGGATTTGTTTTTTCCAGTGATGGGCTGATTCTTACCAATGCACATGTTATTGAAAACTCTGACAGATTAAATGTCACACTCCTGGATGGAAATGAATTTGCCGGAGAGGTGACAGGTAGTGATAAAGATACAGATATTGCAATAATTAAAATATTCGGAGGCGGCTACACTCCGGCAAAGCTGGGCAGCTCAACTGATATGAAAATCGGGCAACTGGTTATTGCGATTGGTAATCCTTTAGGATATCAGCATTCAGTGTCGGTAGGTGTGTTGAGCGGGGTTGGACGAACTATGCGTACCCCGGATGGTCATTTAGTCGATAATGTCCTGCAATCCGATGCAGCCATGAATCCCGGAAATTCAGGAGGACCTTTGATAGATACTGACGGAGCAGTAATTGGTATAAACACAGCAATTATTCCAAGTGCTCATGGCTTAAGCTTTTCAATCAGTATTGACACTGCAAAGGAAATTGCCAGATACCTGATAAGAGACAGGAAAGTGACCAAAGCCTACCTTGGATTAATGCTTCAGGAGATTGAAATTCATCCCAGAATCAGAAACTTTTACAGACTAAACTCAATGAAAGGATTAATGGTTATTGGTCTTGAAAACTCTTCTCCTGCTGCCAGGGCAAACCTGCAGGAAGGTGACATTATTATCGAATTTGACGGTGGAACAATTACCAGCAGCGTTGATTTAACAAAACATTTAACCGGGGGAGCATTAATATTCAAACCAACTAAAATGAAAATAATCAGGCAGACGAAAATAAAAGAAATTGATATTTTCCCGGTTGAACGACCTGCAGCGTAGTATAATAAGTTTTATTACTTTTATACTACTCTTTATTCCAAAAAACTCAACTATGAAAAAGATCCTCGGTTTTTATGTAATGATTTTGATTATCCCGTTCTCATTAATGGCTCAGACAGGAAAAGTATACGACAACCTTATACTTAAAAGTGCAATACTTAAAATGGATCGGAAATACTCAGTTTATTTACCGCCTGATTATGAAACGTCAAGTCGCAGTTATCCTGTGCTTTACCTTCTGCATGGGTCCGGTGATGATCAGACCGGCTGGGTACAATTCGGCGAAGTGGAATATATTGCCGATAAAGCCATAAAGGAAGGAAAGTCTACAGCCATGATAATTGTTATGCCTGATGCAAACACAGGCCGAAGGGGCTATTTTAACACTATGAAAGGAGACTTTCAGTATGAAGATTTCTTCTTTAAGGAATTTATACCATTTATAGAAAAGACATACAGGATCCGTTCTGAAAAACAGTTCAGGGCCGTTGCGGGTCTGTCAATGGGTGGCGGTGGAACAATAATTTATGCCCTGCATCATCCGGAAATGTTCGCCTCAGCGTGTCCTTTAAGTGCCTCTGTAAGGCGACAGACAGCTAACAGGAACAGGCAGAATGCTGATACCGTAGGCCTTCAACCACAGCAGATTGATGCCTTTCGCAAACAGCACGATGCTTTTTACCTGGTGGAAAACATGCCCGATAGTCTTAAAACCAGTGTGAAGTGGTATTTTGACTGTGGGGATGATGATGCCTTGTCTGAAGGGAATTCACTGTTGCATATTGCTATGCGCACCAAAGGGATTCCTCATGAGTTCAGGATAAGAAATGGTGCACATAACTGGACATACTGGAGGGAAGCCCTTCCTGAAGTACTTGATTTTATTTCGAAGGGATTCCACAGGTAAAGGTCATTCTTTCATTTATTCATTTTAATGATCTACGGCTTTCCGCAACCATATTTGAAAGAAAACTCTCAAATATGCTGAAAACGGTTTATTACCAACAGCCTTTCTTTTCACACCTGCACGGGCAAATTACATGTATTAAATGGCTGGTAATTGATAACTTATGTTTATTTTTGGTAAAGAGTTGGATTACTATACCGGAATGCTGTTGAAATACTTAAATGAGGACAGATATCCATATAGGTGTATTTGATGTAATTATTTTTCTAGGTGTATTCCAGGGGCTGTTTTTATCGTGGTTTTTTATAAAAAACGGACAAAAGGATAAAAGGGCTAACATATACCAGGGACTCCTGTTACTCTTTCTTTCGCTCAATATTTTTGAAGAGTGGCTGAATAATACCGGTTACATAGTTAAAGTACTGGCAATAACAAATTTCAGCGAACCAACTAATTTTACATTTGCTCCTCTCCTATACCTCTATGTTATTAACAGCCTCAATCCTGAAGGGAAAAAGAAAGAATGGGTGCATTTTATTGTCGCAATTTTCTGGCTGATATACATGGTTTTCCAGTTTATCCAGCCAGACGAAATGAAATATAATTCATACATAGGTACAAAACACCCTGACTGGGGTTATCTTAAAGTGCCTCCCGGAATCACCGATGATCCGTTAGGTATCAGGGATTATATCAACCAGCTAACGGCAATTCATTTTACTATTTATTTAACTGCTGTTACAGTAATTATAAGAAAAAAGCTCAGATCACTGGGGCACACTTTATTCAATACCAATAATGAGTTGTTAATTATACTACGGAATTCCCTTATCCATTTTTTTGTAGTCTTTATAATTTATATTTCCACTAAAATATATTTCGGAATGCAGAGTGATGTAGGCGGCTACCTCATTGCTTCCTATATTTCCTTCATGATCTATTCCACAAGCTACCAGGTATTGAACAGGTCGGATTTTTTCAACCAGCCGGGTTCGTTTCTTACTTTCCCGCTTATGAAATATCAGAAATCATCACTTTCGGAAGAGAACAAAGAACTGATATTATCCAAAATAAGGAAGGAAATGGAAGGGAATACCTATTTTACAAATAACCTGGCTTCGCTTTCCGGTCTGTCAAAGCAGATAAATGAATCCTCACACCATGTTTCGCAGGTGATAAATGAAAAACTGAACAAGAACTTCTTTGAATTGCTGGCAAGTTACCGGGTGAATCATGCAAAGAAGCTTATTGAGAAGGATAAAGATTCAAAACTGACTGTTGAAGAGCTTGCAGATCTGGTAGGATATAATTCAAAATCCTCTTTTAATAATGCCTTCAAGACAATTACCTCACAAACCCCTTCAGAATACAGAAAATCATTAAATATGCGATAACAGGCATATTAACAGACACATACAGAGTCACATCATCCCTGAAAATGTTTAATCCGATAGGGCCGTACTACGCTCCGATAGGCTGATTCGATCCACCTCAAATTTCACGTGTATGTTTGTCATGAAATTAAAATCTGACAAAAATGACAACTTACACAAATCAGAAATCCGAACGTCAATTCTACATCGACTGGTTACGCATCCTTCTTATATTAAGTGTATTTCTGTTCCATATCGGAATGATATTCAACACCTGGGGCTGGCATGTAAAGAATGATCAGCAGTATGGTGGAATGCTGGAGAGCGTTATGTCATTTCTGCACTACTGGAGAATGCCGCTGCTATTCCTCATTTCAGGTGGAGGAACATACTTTGCCCTTGGGAAAAGAACATCTGCCCAGTATCTTGGTGAAAGGTTTAAGCGCCTCTTTATTCCATTCGTAATTGGTGTATTTACCCTGGTTCCCGTACAGGTTTATATAGAAAAGGCCTCATCATACAGCTCATTGCTTGATTTTTATCCTCATATGTTTGAAGGAATTTATCCTGAAGGCAACTTCAGCTGGCATCATCTCTGGTTCATAGTATATTTATTTGTGATCGCCCTGATAATCTCTCCATTCTTAGGGATATTAAGGAGTGCCCGGTTCGCAGTTATCACTGACCGGATAGCAGGAATAGTCACAAAACCGCTTGCCCTCAATATTTTATTGATCCCTCTGCTCCTGTCACAGATAGTGCTGCGCAGGTATTTCGAGGTAAATACTAATGCTCTTGTTAATGACTGGGCTTCAATGACACTCTATATCATTTTCTTCCTGTCGGGTTTCGTACTGATACCTGACAGAAAAATTGCAGAGGCCATCCGGAAGCAGAGACTATTATACCTGGCAGAAACAGTCGCTGTAACAATTATTATGTTCAGGGTTCCTTCACTTGCCGGATCGGAAGATGCCGGGGAAACAATATGGGAAGTTTCGTCAGTTGTTGTGGCGCTCACCTGCGGAATCACCGCATTGGGTTTTGCAAAACAATATCTTAACAGGGATTCAAAATTCAGGAAACTGGCAAACGAAGCAATATTTCCCTTCTACCTGCTGCACCAGCCGGTGATAGTAGTGGTCGGTTACCTGATGGTAGGCCTGAATATTGCAGTTCTCCTGAAATTTGTATTCATCACATTATCAAGTTTTACAATAACAGCCGGTTTGTACTGGCTGCTCATCCGCCGGGTGAATCTCTTAAGGATAATTTTCGGAATGAAGATTATGAGGAAAGAGAATCAGGATGCAGAATCCACTATTGTATTAAGCCAGGTAATGGCAGAGACAAACAGATCTTTAGTGGAAATCAGACAAAAGGCCTCTTAATATCAGCGAGTGTTTAATGATTAAAAATCAAACCATTAATATAAACTTAAAAACAAAAACCATGAAAACAAAAACTGAAAATCAAAAAATCAATCTGAACGAAGTTGTTTCAGCAATGATTGTAGTTCTTATGTTAATTTCAACAGGAGCTGCTGCGCAGCAAGATGACTCTATCAAGTCCCTGTTCAGGGAAGATCTTACAGTAAATGAACTCTGGACCCCGGAAATAAAAATCAATTCTATCCAGAGCGATATCGGCACTCTTGTAGGATTCTACGGAGGAGCATTGATTAACCGTACATTTTTAATTGGTATTGCCGGCGGAGTGAATCTTGGACATCCAAGGGTTAATTACGGATACTTCGGAGGTATAATGCAATATATCTTCAAGCCTTCAGAAGTTGTGCATTGCAGCGGTCAGATGCTTCTCGCCTATGGAAGTACGAAAGATTATGAGAATCCGAAGGAAGGACTTTTAGATAATTTCTGGAATATTTCCGGGGCACCTTTCTTTTTAATGGAACCGGGCGTGAATCTTGAGGTTAATCTTAGCAACAGAGTTACCCTGGTTACCGGGATGAGCTACAGGTATGTATCAGGGCTGGACGAAAATAATGAAAATGTCCTGATCACCCATGTAACCAATGAGGATCTGAGCGGATTGAACTTCAATATCGGCCTGAAGTTCGTCAAGAGACAAAAGAAATAGAATATAAAAGTTTTGCAGACTGGTGTAAATCAGGTTCACCATGAAGAAACTGCGTTCTTCATGTGACGAAAACTCTCCCCTCCCTTATGGAAACTTTTGCAGGGTTTCTTTAAGGGAGCGGGAATTTATGTTCAGAATGTGTCAATAATTGAAAGGATCCGTTCTATGGTTATACTATCCGGTTTTTCTTCCAATGCCCTGTAAATTATTTCCTTTTTTTCGGGATATATTTTTGCCAGCTCTTTCTTGTTTAACCTTGACGGGTGAATCATACAATCATAAGTTATATTATTGAAAATGACCTGGTGAAACACGCCGCTGAAATCCTCAAGGTAATATTTTCTATCAGTCCTGTATTCATCAAAATGTCTGCCTGAGTTGAATGTGGGTTCATCATCAGCTTTTACAAAGGATTTGAACGTAATCATAATGAGCCGGTAGGGTTCTTCCCTGACGACCTGGTAGAATTTATTTTCTTTGATTTTCTTCTCAAATTTAAGCCCCCTGGTGGTCCTGTAAATAAAATCTTTATCATAGATATTAAAAACCAGTTCCTTAACATTATCAGAAGGGATTTCCATGAGAATACCGGTAGCAGGATCTCTGAAAACCACAGTATTTCTTAAAATGTCAATATCACTTTCAACCTGGATATATTTCTCCTGTCCACTGCCCATCAGATATGAATTAACTAAGGAATTAAACAGATTAGGCGTCCCCTTTACGCCTTCATACCTTGAATCGTACGTATGAACAAAGCTATTACCCCAGGGTTTGACCATAGACTTTATATTTTCCAGACCCATACTGCCATCCTGGTAAACATTGACTTTCTGAGAATAACTGTTCAGGAAGTAAAAGAAGATTATAAATAAAATGAGAAACGATTTCATAACGTCATTGCTGTTCAAGAATAATCACATGAATCAGCTGTAATTTTTTAAAACACTTATAAAGATATCATTTTTTACAATCTGCCTGAAATTTAAATCTGGTTCTATCCTGCTTCATCAGTATCCACTAAAAATTAAAAACCGTTATTTGAAATCACAGAATCAATTATATTTAAGTGGACATTACTGAACCCAATTATGAACAAAGTAACTCTTTATCACTATGAAGACCCTGATATTAAAATAACCATTGAAACCTATTTTAAAGGTGAATGGCTGATCATAGAAGGATATGATATTGGCAAAAGAGTAGAAGAAGCATGGGGTGACAGTGACTATGAATATGCAGTTGGAGTAAATCAGGAAGAACTAAAGAAACTCTATCCATTGATGAATGTACCGGTTGGTGACAAAGATGGCTTACTGAAGGCCATCGCAGAAAAGTACAAAACCAAAACCTGCTATAGTGAGTATATTGATTTTCTTGACAAAAATGGTATAAAGGCAGAGGGATTTTCGTGGGTATAATACCTGTAATCAATTGATATTAAATGGTGAAATAAAGAAAACCATAATTAAATGAGGTTGTATCAAAAGGTATTTTAATCACCCCGTCATGACCCTTTGGGCATGACACCTCTTCTTGAAAAGGCTAATCTTAAGTCACATCTTTTTCTCTCTATCACTATAGTAGAGGTATCTACCCAGTGACAAGAATGAGTTAACATAATATCAGTTTTATTGATTGGAAGATCCCTCAACTCATCCACTCATATCCATCGTTTTAGAGATGTGTCCTTGGGTGGATGAGTTTCGGGATGACACATTTTTATAAGTTTATGGGGGAAGGAAGCAGCGGCGATTCAATAGTCATTTTAAAAGAAAAATCAACATTCAGGTGAATCGCCGCTGCTTCCTTCCCCCTTGCCCTCCATTAAACCCGGTGTCATCCCGAATCCCGCACCAGCGGGATGAGGGATCTCCCAGATCCTTTCAAATTATCGAAATTACTATTTCCAGTAAAATGTGTATAAAGATTAGTTTTAAAGTAGAAGTATTTTAATTTGCTGAATATAAATATCAGAGATTAAAATCCATGCCGTACTGGTTCAATTAAAAATGTGAATTCATAATCAGCATAAGGTATAAGATATTTTTCCAGTGGCATTGCCCCCCAGCTGTTAACACCACCCAATCCCATCTGAACCTTATCGATACAGATATTAGTGTAATCTACCCGGGGAACCAACTCAGAGTGACGCTGATCTTTTTCCGGTCCGTCATCAAGCGATTCAATTGAATAATGCAGAGCCGAAGCAGAGAAAGGTGTTTCAGCTGTAAACTTAATTCCCTTGCCTGCCATGTTCATTTGCTGCCACCAGCGGATATCTGTCTTTGTGCCCGTCTCCTGCGGACGAATATACGGATAGAACTGTTCATCAACAGTCTGGCTGTATTTACCCAGATCAGCTGAACTTTTACGATCGGCATAGTTTTCAAGAGGCCCGCGTCCATAGTACTTTATATGGTCAAAATCCTGTGGCATTTGTAATTGCATTCCAAAACGGAACATGTTGGATATTTTTGCCGTTTTATCAGTTTCCATCTTTTCTGTTACTTTAACCGAACCTGTATTGCTGATAATATAGGTCAGGTAGAATTTAGCGGAAACGGAAGGCATGTCGTATATAGCTCTCACAACAACCTGATTGTTTTCAATACTGTCCCTTAGTGATTTCAGCTTAATTTCAGGATTCTTCCAGACAACATATCTTTTCTGCAGGCTGGCACCCATGTCGTTATCGGTTGGTGCACGCCAGAAATTCGGAGTCAGGGCACCACCATCATTAAACATAGCAATGCCGTCGATATCATATCTGCAAAGAAAGCCGGTTCTCCTGTTAAATTCAATCCTGAATGATTCGCCCATGACCATCATGAAAAGTTTATTCTCATTCTTAACAACCGGGGCAACATCCGGGAAATTGCTAAGAACATTATTCTTTAACTCAGGCTTAAGTGGTTGATATGCAACTAATACCAGCTGATTTTTAGCAACGGTGTAACCTGCAGGCAGCAGGTTTTCTGCCTTTTTAAGTTTAAAGCTGACATTAAGCAAAAGTTCTTTGTTTTCATACCTGGCAGCTGTGTTATAACCGAGTTTTATTTTTGCAGTCTGATGAGGAGCAACATTTAATGTACCTTCCTCACCTGTTTCAACCACACAACCGTCGGCTAATAATTGCCAGACGAGATAATAGCCGCTCAGATCGCGAAAAAAGTTCTCATTATATACATTTACTTCTCCGTTTGCCAGATCTGCAGGAGTCACCCAGACAGACTGATACTGGGCTGCTGCTTCATAAGCATGCGGGTTCAGCCTGC
>Ga0208980_10000921_pt1 | contig 17437 bp, 14 predicted proteins | sample WetSurMetagenome_3_FD_187993 | JGI IMG/M metagenome (GOLD analysis project Ga0208980, IMG submission 187993) | Wetland microbial communities from Twitchell Island in the Sacramento Delta, sample from surface sediment Aug2011 Site A1 Bulk (version 2) | ecosystem: Environmental > Aquatic > Marine... | reverse complement strand
TACACGCCGCTGGAGTTGGCCTGGATGATGTAAATCCTGCCCGGAACGATCTTTTTCGTGGTTACAATGGCGCTTATGAACAGGCTGTCAGCGCTTTAAGGAATTTTAGAGATGCTGGTATATTCACCTATGTTAATTTCTGCCCTTCTGATGCCTTAATACAGTCAGGCGATATTAATCGCTATTTTGAACTGTTGAAAAGTCTGAATGTCGGTTTTGTCAGATGGCTTGAGCCGAAGCCTTGTGGCGGATATTCAGATGAAGACTCAGAGAATCTGATGAGCCTGGGAAATCGTGAAATCCTTAAGGATCTTTATATTAAATTAAATACAGGAGTTAACTACAGCGATTACCCTCCTGTTTCGTATGAAGCCTTCTCTGAAGCACCCGGTAATATGGGATGTATGATGGCCGGCCATTCGCTTCTTTATATAGACAGTCTGGGAAATGTAGAACCGTGCGTATTTATGCCCGTGACGTTTGGCAATATTATGAATGAGAATATAACTGATATTTTAAAAAGAATGAAAATTGCGGTCCCCAAACCATTACATACGACCTGTCCATCAATTCTTTTAAGTCATGAACTTAAAAGAAAAAAAGAGAGCGGAATCTCTCTTCCCGTTCCATTTGAAGAGATAAAGAAAGAATTCTATTCCCTGATCCAATAATTTGGCCCCGGATCTCACTCACGATCTCATTCCCATTATCATTCCGCCGAAGTAGGGGATAAGCCAGATCAGCCAGACGATTAAACTATACCGGTGGAACTGTATACGGACTTTCTCACTTCCTTTTCTGACCGCATATGTTGCCCATATTGCATGGATCAGCATAAGCCAGATGGCTATCTGACCCGTAAGAGCATGTAAATCGAAGAGGTTTAAAGGATTATTTGAAAGTCTGCCCATGGCCAGTGTGCCTGAGACATCAAACATAAAACCTGTCCAGAATGCCGCAACGTGCCATCCCTTAAGGTATCGTGCAAAACGTTCAGCCCATACACCTGTTGAATAAAAAACCAATGCAAGAGTAATTAGAGTTGTTGAGAGCACCATGAGCATATTCATCTTAATATGTTATAAGGTGACGAATGTAGTGACAATTTCAGGTTGTTTATTAATGCCAGATTTATTTCCCGGACTATTTATTTTTTCAGGAAGTCCACTATCACTTTCCCTTTCTGTTTGTTCAGATCAACCTCTTTTGAAATACCATTAACAGTTATTTTGTATTTCCCAAAGAAAGCTGAAGTGGTAAGAACTCCATCTTTTCCTGCAACACCTGATTCTTTGGTCCACCACTCCTTGAAAATCAGATTCTGATAAGCTACTGCTGCCGGAGTTGGAGACCAGTCACGTTTATACAGCGATGAAACCGGAATCCAGTTTGCACCTTCCCAGAATCCCCACATCAGGATGCCTTCTACTGCCGGGTGGGCAAAACAGATCTTGTAATAATCAACAATTTCCTTTGCTTTTGATTCCTCCTCCTGGGGTGTCATTTCAACAATTTTATCCTTATAGTATTTTGAACGCTGGCCGGGCATATTAAATTCGGTAATCCGGATCGGTAATTTGAATATCGCCAGTGAATCCAGCGCATTTTTAAGTTGATCACGGTCAAATGTTTCTGTGTGGAGGTGCCCCTGAACACCAATTCCGGCAATTGGAACGCCCTGTTTTAAAAGTGTGCGTATCTGGGTCATATAATCAGCAAGCCTGTTACCTGTCAGTATATCGTAATCATTTAAAAAGAGTTTAGCATCGGGATCGCCATTATGTGCCCATTGAGCCATAAGTTTTGTAATTTCAGGACCAAGCCGGTCTTCGTAGTAATTTCCATGAATCATCTCATTATTCAGGTCATATTCGGCAAACCGTCCTTTATAACGTCTAGTTATTGTCTCCGCTCTGTTCTGCAGTGTCTTCCTGAGTTCATTGTCATCCAGTTCCTTTACCCATGGCTGTATGAACTGTGGAATCCCCCAAAACAAGTTGTGGCCTCTCAGAGGGATGTGATTTTCCTCTGTCCATTTTAAGATTCCATCTGCCACAGCATAGTTTACCTCCCCCTTTTGTCGCTCCATGTTTCCCCATTTCAGTGCGTTTTCAGTCACCGCCGAATTAAAATTTTTCAGAAAATTCTCCTTGTATTGCCTCATATCATTTTCTGTCATTGACCCTCCGGCAAGACTGTTGCTAATTGCACATCCAAACCAGAATTCATGGCTTAACTGTTCTACTATTACCCGGTCTCCGGGTTTTGCCTTTATCATTAGCTCCCCCTTACGATTCTTTGCTATCGATTCGTTTATACCAGGATACTGGGCATTACTCTCCGTCAGGTATAAAATCTGAAATATCAAGATCATACAAAAACAGAAAATCATTTTTTTGATTCCGGGTTGAAGTTTTTTCATTTCGGTCATTTTTATGGTAAATGTTAATAGATCTATATTAATGTCAATTTTGAAATAAATGTATATCAGATTTTTCCAAAAACCGTTATTGTTCTGATTTTTATTTAACTTGTATTGAATTGTGAAGTGAGGGGATTGAATAAATTAATTGATATTTAAACTTATAGTATAATTATATTCATAATAACTAATAATCATATTCAATTATATCGCAAGCTATGAAAATTCAACAGGTTATTTTTTATATACTAAAATGGATTGCACTGGTTATCTTAACCATTCTATCGACAACTGAAGTTCAGTCAGGAAACTCTAAAATCATCATGTACGTGCTTATTTTATTCATTGCAGTTACATTAGTCATTGAGGGCAGGAAGGAATTCAAACCTAACAATTAATCAATTAGATAATAAGAGTGTCAGCAATCATAATAAAATCAGATTGCGATAGAATTCTGCATCAGAAAAGATTAGTTTTTATTTATTGCAGAATTTCCGGCACTTTATCCATCACAACTTAAACAGTTCTTAATAAGTTTGTGATACTTTTGTGCAGAATTATAAACTTTAAAACAATGAAGAAGATAAATCCAATAGTAGTTCTGATAATACTGGCAGTATTGCTGAATAGTTGTGCAACAGTTTACAGGTGTGGTGACCCAAGGCCATCAAAACAACCTGCATTGTGGGGAAAAAGGCTTAAAACTGTTGTGAATGAAAGAGACAGGTTGTGTATTGATCTGGCAGCAAAGGATAAAGAAAATGCCGGATTGAAGAAGGATCTGACGGATCAGACAAATAAAAACAAAGAGCTTACTGATGAGTACACGACCTTGCAGGAGAAATATAAAAGCTTAACCAATCTTAGTTTATCACAAACCGATAAACTAAGTAAGGCTCTAGCTGCAAAATCAGATGAGTTAAATGCAAAAGAAAAATTGCTGCTGGAAAGAGAGAGAACTCTGGATGAGATGAAACAGGTTATAGCAAAACAGGATTCAATAACCAGACGTTTGAATTCCATCCTGAGAAATGCACTGCTTGGTTTTAATTCCGATGAGTTATCAGTAGAAATCAAAAACGGTAAAGTATATGTTTCTATGTCTGACAAACTTTTGTTCAAATCAGGCAGTTCAGCAGTTGAGTCAAAAGGAAAAGAAGCTTTAAAACTGTTGGCGGGGGTTCTTGAGAAAAATTCAGATATAGATATTCTTGTTGAAGGACACACTGATAATGTTCCGATAAAAACATCTGTTTATAAAGATAACTGGGATTTAAGCGTTGCAAGAGCTACTTCAATAGTCAGGATACTGATCGGTGACTATAAAATTGTACCAACCCGCATGACCGCATCGGGGAAAGGTGAATTCTTTCCAAAAGCTGATAATGGAACATCTGAAGGAAGAGCCAAAAACCGGAGAACTGAAATTATTCTTTCTCCGAAGCTGGATGAGTTAATGAAATTGCTGAATGTCTGATTCTATACTTTACATTTCTTTTCTGTACTGTGGTCTGGTTTCATTTATTGACTCTCATAAGTAAAGTTAGAAGCATGCTTTAATCTTATCAATTGTTTCTTGGAATTGATTTAGACGAATTATCTCAAATGCCATTTCCATTGTTCCATAAGAGTGATACCTCTGACGGCGTTATCGCTCTGCTATAAAAATATGCATTATCAAAATTTCCATTGCAGGGCCAAACTCCCTGACGTTCGGCTCCAAAATATAGTGTATTATCACTTCCAATCTGATATGATGAAGCTACTTCACCTATTTTCACGCCATCAACATAAAAAATCATTGTACTTCCATCATAAGTTGTAACTAGATGATGCCAGAGTCCATCAGTGTAATTGTAATAGTCTGGATATGGATCATAAGATGTTGCAATAAAGTTGGTTGGCGGGCTGTAAGTAGCCCAAATGAATCTACGGACACCAATGTATTCCTGCTTGTAAGAAATGTCAAAACCATTGCTTCCCATTTTGCCAATAGAGAATACAGTATTGCTCCAGTTAACCAAAAGACTTGACTTATACCAAAATGATATTGTGAAAGGTGAATTTCCTGAGTAATAGCTCTTTAATGCACCTGTTGATAAAATAGCAGAGTTTTCTATCTTAACACTTTCCCCAAGTTTGCCCTCTTCATAACGAATTAGTCCTGTTGATGATAAATGGTTTGATCCTATTGCATCATCAATTGTATTATTAAACTCCCATTTTGCTACCAAGCCATTCGTTGGAAGTACAGGTGCTTCCATGGTTGTAAATGATAGCTGACTGCCGTAGGAAGTTCCTATACTGTTGACTGCATAAGCTCTTATATAATACAAAGTGTTAGGCAGTAATCCGCTTATTGAACTCATAAAGCTGCCTGCCCCTGGACCTTCATTTGTTTTGTTACCAGAGACCGACGGATTAGCGGTCGTGCTCCAGCAAACACCACGTGCAGTTATTGCTGCACCTCCGTCTGAGATAACATTCCCTCCGCTTATGGCAGTTGATTGTGATATTGATGATGCAGCTGTGGTAGTGACAGTTGGTGCTGTTGCAAGTGTGTTGAAAATTAATTCATTTCCGTAAGCTGTTCCTGCACTGTTTGTTGCATAAGCCCGGACATAATAAGTAGTAAAAGGATTCAGGCTTATGAGGTTACTTGCAAAGCTGCCTGTGCCTGACCCGTTAATAGTTTTTGTACCGGCAGTAGTAGGATTGGGTGTTGTGCTCCAGCAAACCCCACGGGCGGTTATTTGAGCTCCCCCGTCACTGGTTATTGTTCCTCCGCTTGTAGCTGTTGATGAAGTAATTCCAGTTAGTGAAGCTGTGGTGAGAGTTGGTGTTGTTGCCAGGGTCAGAAATGTAATTTGATTACCGTATGATGTTCCAAGACTATTGGTTGCGTAGGATCTGACATAATATGTAGTACTTGGCAGCAGCCCGCTCATTAAACTTACATAGCTTCCTGTTCCTGAGCCATCAGATGATTTATTATCTGCTACTGTCGGATTTCCTGTTGTGTTCCAGCATACGCCTCTTGCATTAACCGGAGCACCTCCGTCGGTTATTATATTACCGCCGCTTGTTGCAGAATTAGAGGTAATTGCAGAGATAATGATGGTATTCAGTGTCGCAAAGTTGGGAGTAACAAACGACATATCACCGCTATAGACTGTACCCAGAGCATTTACAGTTTTTACCCTGAAGTGATAGGTAGTACCCTGAGTTAAACCGGTAATATCAGCACTTACGTTGGTGATGCTGTTCCCTGTTATCGGGCTTTGCACTGCGGCTATGGTTTGTCCGTAGCTTGTTGTTAACCCGTATTCAAAGGTAACTATGGTAGATAAATTGTTAGGATTCACCACACCGTTTAATGTGACCCCGGTGATGGTCAGATTTGTCGCCTGCTGAGCGACACTTGCCGGCACCTGGCCTAATGTCACAAATAAGACATCAGCACCATAAGCAGTACCTGCAGAGTTTACAGCATATGCCCTCAGATGATATGTGGCACCAGCTGTTAATCCGGTTAAACTGCTTACAAATTGACCGGTTCCACTGCCATCAGAAGTTTTTGAATCTGAGGTAGTAGGATTGGCTGTTGTACTCCAGCAAATCCCGCGAGCTGTAATTGATGCTCCTCCGTCAGTAGTAATTGTACCTCCACTGGCAGCTGTTGAAGATGTTATTGCGGAGACAGGAGAGGTCGTAATTACAGGTAATACTGCACTGGTTGAAAAAGTAATATCAGAACCATAAGCAGTACCAAGTGAGTTTGTGGCATATGCCCTTAAATGATAAGTGGTTCCTGCAGTCAGCCCATCGATTTTACTGGTAAAGACTCCGGTACCGGTACCATCTGTGGTCTTTAGGTTCGATGTGGTAGGATTGGCTATTGTGCCCCAGCAGACTCCTCGGGCAGTAATAGTTCCTCCTCCATCATAATTTATATTGCCGCCGCTCGTTGCCGAAGAAGTTGAAACACCTGTTACAGGTGCAGTAGAGAGTGTCGGAAGAGTTGCTTTGGTGGAAAAAGTAATCTCATCGCTGTAGGCAGTCCCGATAGCATTTGTAGCATAGGCTCTCAGGTAGTAAACAGTTCCTGCAGTCAGTCCGGTAATTTTACTTATGAATGTACCGACTCCTTTATCATCGGTAGTTTTCGATCCATCAATGGATGGATTAGGACTAGTGTTCCAGCAAACCCCACGGGCCGTAATCCCTTCACCTCCATCGGAAACAACTTTACTTTTACTTTCAGCATTATTATCCGCAACAGAACTTATAGAAGTTGTTGAAAGAACAGGTAGTGATGTGAATTTTTCTTTTTTACAATCCGTTGTAAGAAATAAAATAATCACTGTCACAATTATGGGGTTAATCCAGAATAATTTTTTCATAGTTCTGCTTTTTTAATGTAACTGATTTTTAGATAAATATTCTATTCAATTCAATGTACTTATATAAGACTACTTTCCAAATAATAGTGGAAGTTTAGATTCATTTTTTTAGCTGGAGATTTCTTCGACCCAATATTGCATTTTTTATGTTATTTAAAATAACAAAAACAATATTAAGCTAAAAAGACGCCATTTGTTTAGCATCTTATTAACAAGGTTATTATTTTATCAACAGACTTTTATTCAAAGCTGGCTAGTAAGATTTTTTAATCCTCAGGATATAAGGATTTTACCCCGCAACCGTTGTGCCTTTGAACCGTTGAACCTTTAAACCGTTGAGCATTTGTAACTTTGAGACTTTTTCTCAGGAACCAAGCAATAATTTAACCCTGGCAGAAATCTCTTTCCCATCTGCTTTTCCTGCCAGTTCCTTTGTAGCAACTCCCATTACTTTTCCCATATCGGCAGGAGATTTTGCACCAACACGGGTAATGATCTCTTTAATAATATTATTAAGCTCATCGTCACCCATTTTTGCAGGAAGATACTTCTCAAGGACATCTGCCTCAATAACTTCTTTCTCGTATAAATCCGGCCTGTTTTGGGTTTTATATATTTCTGCTGATTCTCGTCTCTGTTTCACTAACTTCTGGATAATTTTCAATTCTTCTTCAGGCGTTAGAACAGAATCAGCCCCTTTATCGGAACGGGCAAGAGTGAATGCAGTTTTGGCAGCTCTTAACGCTTCAAGTACAATTTTGTCTTTAGCTTTCATCGCAGTGATAAGATCGCTGGAAATTTTCTCTGTAAGTGACATATTAATAAATTTAAACTATTAAACTTCTTTGAAGAATCATGTTATAAAGATACAATTTACATGTCAAAAGAAAATACTGTTATCAATATACAGAAAAAGAAAAACTCTTTTTTAATAAAGTGATTGATTTCCACAGTTCAAAATCAGCTTTTCATAAGATAACAGATGAGATGTTAATTGTTGTTAAATGTAATTTTACATACAAACTATCGATATTATTTTTGATAATTTCGCGGCGGATTATTTTTCGGGAAAACTGAGTAAATGTTATTACAAGAAATATGAAGAAAACATTCATAGTTACAGGAAGTATAATTGCGGCATTTTTCATTTTATATCTCTTCAACAGACTTACTTCAAAGAGTGACACAACATATTCATTTACAGAAGTTCAAAAGGGAGAATTTGAAATTGCTGTTACATCTGCAGGTGAATTGATAGCAGAAAAATCAGTTGATATTACAGGGCCTGAACTGGCACAGGGAAGAGATATAAGATCAACTAATATCAGAATTCAGGACCTGGTGCCTGAAGGCACTTTGGTCAACGAGGGCGATTATATAGCGACTCTCGATAGAACAGAACTCAACAATAACCTGAAGGATGCACGTGAATTACTTTTACAGCTTCAGACAAATCGTGATATGAAATTGCTTGATACTGCGATTGTCCTTAACGACCTCAGAGATGAAATAAAAAACCAGAGATACATAGTTGAGGAAGCAGGTATTACTCTTCGCAATTCAAAATATGAACCGCCTACTGTCATCAGGCAGGCTGAAATTGATCTCGACAAATCTCAGCGGGTCCTTGAACAGCGCCAGAGGAGTTATACACGGCGACTGGCACAGAGTAAGACCGATTTATATAACCAGAACTTCTGGGTTTCAAGAGTTTCAAGTAGAGTCAGGGATATAGAGGAGGTACTTGCAGGCTTTACTGTAACAGCACCTGCTTCTGGTATGGTGATTTATAAAAAGGAGTGGCGCGGAAACAAAAGGAAAGTCGGATCAACAATCAACCCAATGGACAGGGTTGTCGCAACACTTCCTGATCTTACATCAATGATTTCAAAAACCTATGTTAATGAAATTGATGTCAGTAAAATGAAAACGGGACAAAAAGTTAATGTAACTATTGATGCCTTTCCAAAAAAGGCATTTACTGGTGTTGTATCTTCCGTTGCCAACATCGGTGAGAAATTGCCAAATACCAACGACAAAGTCTTTGAAGTACAGATCAAAATTGATGGATCTGACCCTGCGCTCAGACCGTCAATGACAACCGGCAATAAAATTATCATTAACACTTTCAGAGATGCAGTCTATATTCCTATTGAATGTGTACAGGCCGGAATCGACAGTATCCCGTATGTTTATAAGAAAAATGGTACAAGGCAGATTGTTCTGCTTGGGGCAACAAATGAGAAAAACATAATCATTGAAAAGGGACTTGATCCGGGTTCTCAGATCTACCTTAATAATCCTGAGAAACCTGAAAAATTCAGGTTAGCTGGTGATGAACTTATTCCCATGTTAAAAGAGCGGGATAAATTAAAGAAAGCTGAAAACAAAACTTACAGAAAGAACCTTCAGGGAGTACTTTAGCTCGGTTCCACATGAATCGTCACTGTAAGATTTTCATAGTTGTTTGTCAGTTCATTCTCAATCTTGTCACAGTATTTATGAGCGCTTCCAACTGATACATTTTCAGGTATCTCAATGTGCAGATCAATGAAACGATAATTCCCGGCTACTCGTGTACGGAGATCATGGTAATGCACGTCAAGTCTGTCCAGCTTATTCTCAAGTTCAACAATCTCTTCTGTGGCCCATGCTGTGTCGAGAAGAGGAGTAAAGGCCCTCTTCAGAAGCTGATAGGATTCTCTGATGATAAAAAGCGCCACAAGTATTGCAACAACAGGATCGAGCCAATTAATTCCGGTCAACATGATCAAACCTAACCCGATGGCTACTCCCAGAGAAGTGTAAACATCGGTTTTCAGATGCAGTGCATCAGCTTCCAGAGCAACGGAATTTGTCTCCTTTGCTACCTTATATAATCTTCTTGAAACATAAGTATTGATTATTGCCGAGATGACCATTACTGCTGAACCTAAAGCAATAGTGTCGAGCACAATAGCCTCCCCCAGAAGTTTTTTTACAGCCTCTACAATAATCCAGATAGCAGCTACAAAAATAAGAAGAGCCTCGATTACCCCTGAGATATTTTCAATTTTGCCATGTCCGTATGGATGCCTGGTATCGGGTGGATTATCTGAAACTCTCACTGAAAGGAAAGCTATGACAGCTGCAACAAGGTCCATTGAGGAATGAATTGCTTCAGAAATTATGCTTACCGATCCACTGATAATTCCGACAATTAATTTCATCGAAATCAATAAAGTGTTTGACAGTATGGAGAGGCGGGCTATACTTACTTTCGAATTCATAGAGTGCAAGGATATTTGTAAAAATTCAAATTTAGTGAGAAATTAGGTTGAAGACAAGGTTATCTTCAAAGTTACTGTGCATTATATCACATAGTAATAAGCTCATAATTTCTATTTCCCAGTCCGATCTTTACTCCATGGTCTAGTCCTGATTGCCAGTAAGTTTCCGGATGTGCCTTTTTAAATTTGTCCTCACCCTGCATGTTGTCCTCTGGATGATCATCACAGATCCTGCTTCCCGGTAACGCCGGAGCAGCAACAACCAGATCGGCACAGGCCTGATCGAGAGCCACCGGGTCGAATGAAGCAGCAATTCCAAGGTCGGGAACCAGCGGGTAATCATTAAAACCCCAGCAATCACAATCGGGAGAGACATTCATTATAAAATTTATGTGAAAAGAGGGTTTGTCCTTCACTGCGGCAAACGAATACTCCGCAATTCTCCTGTTAACAGTTTCTGAAGAACTTTTCCATACAACTCTTGCAGAATCGTATTGACATACTGCAACACATTGTCCGCAACCGACGCATTTTTCGTATTCAATATGAGCAATTTTGTCTTTCCCAACGGCAATAGCACCATAGGCACATTGTTTTTCACAAACTCTGCAACCGGTACAGTTTTCTTCATATATTTCCGGTGAGGAACCTGAATGAAGGAACAATTTTCCACCAACTGAGGCACAACCCATTCCAAGGTTCTTCAGTGCACCGCCAAATCCTGTCAGCTCATGTCCCTTGAAATGGTTCATCGAGATAATTATATCTGAATCAGCAATTGCACTACCAATCTTGGCAGTTGTGCAATATTCCATATTCAGCTCAATTTCACGGTATTCTGTCCCTTTTATACCATCCCCGATTATTACCGGGCAGTTTGTAGTTAAAGGATTATATCCATTCTCAAAGGCAGCTTCCAGATGCGCAGGAGCATTCGATCTTCTTCCGTAGTAAAGAGTATTACAGTCGGTAAGGAATGGAATCGCCTCTTTCTTTTTCAGGTATTTAACAATGCGGGCTGCATAATTTGGCCGGAGATATGCCAGATTTCCTGGTTCACCGAAATGTACCTTGATTGCAACAATTTTTTTCTGAAAATCAATCTTATCAATTCCGGCTTTAATGATAAGTGCATCGAGCTTTTTTAACAGATTTTGGGTAGGTTTTGCCCTGAGGTTAGTAAAATAGACTTTTGAAGCTGACATATAAAATAACTTACGGTTTCTAAACAGACAATATTCTGGCTAATTCAACAAGACTGTGATTTACATCTTTATGGAGTTTTACCGCTTTCCGGAAAGAAATAAGTACTATCTCTCCGTTCGACAATCCTACCATAACACTCTGTTGTCCATCGAGCAGAGCCTCAACTGCTGCATGTCCAAGGCGGCTTGCATTTACCCTGTCAATGGCTGATGGTGATCCTCCACGCTGCAGGTGTCCGAGAATTGATACTCTTATATCAAATTCAGGGAAATCGGCTTTTACCTGTTCAGCTATTGTAAATGCACCTCCTCCTTTATCACCCTCGGCAACAATGATCAGGTTACTTGATTTTTTTCTGACATTACCCGCCTGGATCATCTTCTTAATATCGCGCTCTTCTCCCTTTAATTCAGGTATAATTATTGCTTCGGCACCCGTCGCAATACCGCTGAAAAGTGCAATAAATCCTGCCTCAGCACCCATGACCTCAACAAAAAACATCCTGTTATGTGCACTGGCCGTATCCCTGATCTTATCGACAGCCTCAACAACTGTGTTAAGGGCTGTATCGTAGCCGATTGTATAGTCTGTTCCAAAAATATCGTTATCGATTGTGCCGGGAATTCCGACAATAGGTATCTCATGCTCCTCATTAAACAACCTTGCTCCGGTAAAAGAGCCGTCACCGCCAATTACCACCACTCCATCAATCTGTGCCTGCCTTAGATTATCATAAGCCTTTTGTCTTCCTTCAGGAGTTCTGAACTCTTCACATCTGGCAGTCTTCAGTATTGTACCACCCTTTTGAATAATATCACTAACACTTGAAGCATACATTGGAAAGAAATCTGAATTTATCATTCCGGAATACCCCTGTCTGATTCCCATCACTTCAAGTCCTTCATAAAGAGCGGTCCTGGTTACAGCACGAATTGCTGCATTCATTCCCGGGGAGTCTCCACCTGATGTAAGTACCCCGATCTTTTTAATTTTTCCCATGATAATTATTAAAATTTGAAGGCACAAATGTAATACAATTAATTATGCCTTACAAATGACGGAACCTTCCAATAGTCAGATATTTGAAATGATATCCCTTATCTTTTCGATGAGCCATTTGGGTGTGGATGTAGCTCCGCATATACCTACTGAATTCTTACCTATAAACCATGACAGATCAAGTTCTTCCGGGGAGGATACAAAATGTGTATCGGGATTTACGTTCCTGCAAACCGAATAGAGCATTTTTCCGTTGGAACTCTCCTTTCCGCTTACAAATATTACGATATCATGTTTTTTGGCAAAAGCAACAAGATGTGGTTCTCGGTTTGAGACCTGTCCACAGATGGTTTTATTAATTACCAGGTTTTTATCAGGATCTGATACCCCATTTTCCCGCATCTTTGAACGTAATGTATCTGCAAAATTCCGGTACTCTTTAACACTCATTGTTGTTTGAGAAAATAGATATATATGTTTTTTAACATCTATCTTTTGAATATCATCAGGGCCTGTTACAAGTATACCTTTATTATTTATCTGGCCAAGCAATCCAACCACCTCTGCATGACCTGCTTTTCCAAAAATAACTACCTGTCCGTTGGTCTCTTTTATATTAAGCCATGTTTCTTTGATTTTAGACTGAAGCCTTTTCACGATAGGACATGTAGCTTCTATAATGGTAATCTTGTTATTGTCAGCTGTAATATATGTTTCGGGAGGTTCCCCGTGTGCCCTGATGAGCACTTTGCAGTTCTTAAGATTCATGAACTCATCATGATTGATTGAAACCAGCCCCAGAGTTGAGAGCCGTTCTACCTCTTTATCATTATGGACGATGGGCCCCAGAGAGAATACTTTTTCCCCTTTTAGCAGTGCTTTTTCTGCTATCTCAACTGCGTTTTGTACTCCGAAGCAGAAGCCTGATTGCCTGTCAATCTCAACAACCATCCTTTTTTCTTTCAATAATCTTTTTTATCCACGACATCTGTTCTTCAACAGTCATTCTGCTGTTATCAAGAATTATTGCATCTGCGGCTCTTCTTAACGGGCTGATATCCCTGTTCTCATCTGCAATATCACGGGCGATGATTGTCCTTTTAATCTCTTCAAAATCAACGACAATGCCTCTTCCTTTAAGCTCATCATGTCTGCGTTTGGCTCTGATATCCACAGATGCAGTCATAAAGATCTTGATATCGGCATCAGGAAAGACCACAGTTCCGATATCCCTCCCATCCATTACAATTCCCCTGGTTTTACCTATCTGTCTCTGTAATTCTACCATGCGCGAGCGAACTTCGGGTATCTGACTTATCCTGCTGACATGACCTGTGACTGCCATACTTCTTATTTCCGTTTCAACATTTTCAGAATTTAAAAATGTCTCATATTCATTAATCTCAGTATTAAAAACGAAATCAATATGAATATCATTAAGTTCTGACAAAACACCCTCAGTATTTAAGCCTGTATCATTGATGAAATTTCTTTTCATGCAATACAGAGTCACAGCACGGTACATTGCTCCACTATCAATATATATATAATTAAGTTCCTTTGCGACAGCTTTTGCAAAAGTGCTCTTTCCGCAAGATGAATAACCGTCAATTGCTATGATAATTTTCTTTTCCATATCACTTTTTTCCCGACTTTTTTGCCCCCGCCTCCTAAAGAGGGTTCTATAAGTTTCTTTTTTAGCCACCCTTTATCCTTTTTTGCCCCCTGCCCCCTAAAGGGGGTTTTATTTGTTCCTTTTTTTGCCCCCCTTTAGGGGGGATGGGGGGCTAAGAGAAGGATGAATGACCTCAAATACAGATAATTGCTATAAATTCAATTTTCTAATTTTACAAAACAACTACAACAAACACTAAATAAACCAATATTAACCAGTGATTGTTTAATTCCGGTTCTTTTTATAAATATAATCCGGTCTCACAATCAATGAAAAATTTGTGGATGATCCTGCGAGATGATATGTTGCCCTGCCAAATTCAATATCCAGCCAGGAAGTGTTTATTCCAAATCCCCATGATAATCCTACTGTTGAAACCTTTGAGTCAACCTGCAACTCCTTTCTTCTCTGATAGTTGTATCCCGCACTTAGATAGAAGTTCTTATGAGGGATCAATTCAGCACCAAATACCGCATGTCTCATCAGGTTCTCAGTGAATTCAGATGATGATGAGGTGTCGTTTTCTCCGGGGAGAGATTCATTGTACTGATAGGTCAGATCAAATTTTTCAAGATGTCTCATTGTTAATGAGAAGCGGAATGGAGCATGAGCTAACCTCTGTGAGACACCGGCCTGTATCTCAAAAGGCAGTTTCTGACGGGATTCTCCGGCATATGTTGTTACCTGGTAGCCAGCATTTTTTATAACCATTCCTGCTGAAAAGAGCTTGCTGTAATTGTGCCATGATGCCCCAATATCAAAAGCAAACCCGAAGGATGTGTATTTTTCAAGCTGAGATAATACCGGTTTAAAGGTTACTCCAACAGTAAAGAGTGAGTCAATTTCACGGGAATAGATCATTGAAAAGGCATATTCTGCAGCGCCGAATTCACCGGTTATAACCCCTGAAGCATCACTTTCGGTAAAAGACCCGTAATTAAGATAGGTTATTCCGGCAGCAAAATTTCCTATCCCGCGATAAGATCGCGAATACATAGCCAGCCCATAATTTATGCCTGCAAAATAATTTGCATAATTCAGTGCAACAGATTTATTCATCGCCGGTTTGAGAAGTGCCGGATTATGATATGCCAGGTTAAGATTATTGCCCTGTATTGAAACATTTGTACCTCCCAGAGATGATATAAGTCCTGAATGGGTAAGGTTAAGGAATTCATAGATATTGTCTCCTCCGGTCTGTGAAAATGAAGGTGACATAATCATGGTCAGGGAAAGAAAAATCAGGATCCTTTTTCTCATAACAGTCAATCCATGCCAAAGATAATATGATTTATTGAAACGGCAGAAACAGGTAAAATAGTATTAATGAATATAATATAAGCTTCAATGGCAGATCAGGCTGTTTTTCCGGTAAGTATAAGTGCGTCATCAATAATCTTTTTTCTCCCGTTAATCTGCGACATAAAAAGACCTGCAATTACAATAGCCATCCCTGTAATATTTTGGGCAGTAAGCTTTTCACCAAGTATAATAAAAGAAAAAACAGCAGTAAAAACGGGAATACAATTCGAAAAAACATTTGCCTTTGTTATGCCCATATTTTTTACCGAATAGGCGAAAAGGATAAAAGCTCCGCACGATGCAAAAAGGGCAAGTTCCAATATTGGTCTGAACATATGAAAAGTGAAAGGTGTATTAATAAAATGTCTTAAATCGAGAATAATGAAAACCGGAAGAAAAAGAACAGCGCCGATAACGTTCTGAACATTCACAATATATACCGGACTGTAATTTCCGACCAGACGGCTGAGTGTAAGGTTGTATCCGACTGCTGAAAAAACTGCCCATAAAAGTAGTGCCAGTCCTTTAATATTTAATGAGAGGCTGCCATCTCTGTTCAAAATAAAAACAATTACCCCGATAAATGATAATATAATTCCTGCATAGTTAATCGCCTTAAGTCTCTCCTTAAATATCAACCAGGCACCTAAAGTGGCAAAAACAGGTATTGTTGAGATTAGTACAGAACATACTGTTGCCGAAACATAGGTAAGTCCGAAACTCTCTCCCAGAAAATAAAAAAAAGGCTCAAAAACTGCCAGCATCAGGAATAATTTGCGATCCTGTTTCCTGATCTTCATAAAATTCTTTGTGACAATCAGGTAGGTTGTCAAAATAATTGTTGAAAAAACCAGACGGACAAATACTATGGTTATAGGGTGGAATGATTCGTTTGCCTTTTTGAACCAGATAAATGAAAATGACCAGAAGATCATTGCCAGAACTACAGACCCGTAAACTTTGAAACTTTTACTCAATTCCTGACTTTCTAAATTTTAAATGGTTTAAGCGCTGCGAATTTATAGCTAAAAAAGTTATTGTGTGTTATCTATTTATAAATTTTCTTAATTCTATTTGAACTAACTCTTGCGTACCTTCATGAAGAACTTTGTGTGTGTGGTAAAAACTCACTGAATCACAAAGCTGCCTGAATGGTGGTCAGGGCAGGCGGGTGATATCGAAGTATGACAAAAAGGTTAATTCAACTTCTTAGTTAAATATTTCGACTCTTATCGCCTGGAATATTTATGTAATTCAATATAGGTCTGTAAATAAGGCAAATAGATTTATAAACTGGATCGAACATACAATAAACATGATATTTTTGTGATTTGATTGTGAATCATAAATTATTATATTTGCCGCCTCATATGTTTAGATACATTATGTTTATTCTATTAACCTGTTTAGTATAAGTTTAATAACTAATACCAAATTTTAGATGAAAATTCTGGTTTGTATCAGTAATGTTCCCGACACAACGACAAAAATCAGATTTGCCGGGGGAAATACTTCAATTGACACTACCGGCATTCAGTGGGTCATAAATCCATGGGACGAATTATCTCTTACCCGTGCACTTGAACTTAAAGATGATGCAGCAAGTGGAGTAAAATCTGTAACTGTTGTTCATGTTGGTCCGGCAACCGCGGAACCTACAATCCGTAAAGCCCTGGCTATTGGCGCTGATGATGCTGTGAGAGTTAATTCTGAATCGGCCGATGCGTATGTTGTTGCAGCCCAGATTGCTGAAGTGGTAAAAAAGGAACATTTTGACATTATCATGTGTGGCATCGAATCGAGCGACTATAACGGATCAGTCGTTGGAGGAATGGTGTCGGAATTTCTTGGGATACCTTCAGTTTCAGCAGTTTCAGGCATTAAAATTGAGAATGGACAGACTGTTCTGACTCGTGAAATTGACGGAGGGAAAGAGGTGGTAACTGTACCGTTACCTTTTGTGGCAATTGTTCAGAAGGGTATTGCCAAAGAGCCAAGGATCGCCGCAATGCGCGGTATTATGATGGCAAGGACAAAGCCGGTCAAACTGATTGAACCTATAGAAGTTGATTCACTTACACGGATAATTGAATTTGAGAAGCCAACTCCGCGTGCAGCCTGTAAGTTTATTGATGCTGATAACCCGGCACAGCTTGTAGAT
>Ga0208980_10000919_pt1 | contig 17450 bp, 14 predicted proteins | sample WetSurMetagenome_3_FD_187993 | JGI IMG/M metagenome (GOLD analysis project Ga0208980, IMG submission 187993) | Wetland microbial communities from Twitchell Island in the Sacramento Delta, sample from surface sediment Aug2011 Site A1 Bulk (version 2) | ecosystem: Environmental > Aquatic > Marine... | reverse complement strand
GCTATGCGCCTATTTGCAATTCCAGATCCATTGACGTTTCCCGATTTCCCGAATCTGTTTGTGATCCCCTATGTGCATGGCCGTTTAATGTTCGCGCAGGCTGCCGCGCACGCGGTCCAGACGCTTCAGCCTGATATGCTGGCGGTCGATTTGCCGTTTTACCTCAACAAAAGCCGGCTGCTTGATGCCGCGCTCCAAGCCTTTCCATTGGCCACGGCCCTTTTTGTCAGCCACCCGTCGCATGGAATCCGCTACCTGCCGTTTGTTGTGACCGATGCTCCGATGCTTGCAGCGCATCAGGCAAGGGCCCGGAATATTTCCTTTGAATGCATTGACGAAGGATTGGATCCGGAGCCGCTGTTATGCGCCGGCGATGCCGGATTACCGGATGATTGGGAACTGAGCCATATGTCTTTGGATTCATATTTTGATGAAGCATGGGGCGAGCGCGGGCCGGATGCGGGCGCGCGGCAAAATAATCCGGCCTTTGCCGGGAGGATTGCGTGCCGTTTGCAGCGTTTGATGGATGGGTGCCGGCGGATTTTGTGTGTGTGCGAATGGAAACGATGGCGTTGGGTGGAAAAAATGCTGGGCTCGGCAGAACCATTTGAGGATCCAGATCCCTTGCAGGCCCCAGCTGCCCTGATTTTTGAGGATCCGCAGCAGCTATGGAATTGCGGATTTATGGACGATTTCCCGGCCCTGAACCTCCGGTTTTTCAGACACGTTCAGGCGGGGAAAACGGAAAGGTTCCATAAACGATCGCAGCTGTTGGCCCTTCTTCGAAGGCATGGTTGTGCGGGCATGAAGCTGCCATCCGGAACGCCGCGGGCTGCGATGGATGTCCTGGAAAGATCGGAAGCTTTATATGGGCATGAAGCGGTCACCCGGCTGGCAAAATCATTGCTGGATTATCCGATGCCCACTCTGGAGCATGCCACCGGCCATCTGCCTGCATTCAGCGCCATTAAAAATGATCACATCGAGGAAGAGCCAGCAGCCGCATTCACGCTGCCGGACTCGGCCCGTGCAATTCCATATTACCCGCTTTCTGCAGCCGAGAAAGAATCTTTCTATGCGGGACCTGAACTCGAGCAGCGCAAGTTCTGGGGGCCTGATTCCGCACCGTGGATCAGCCGGATGGAGGCCAAAATCCCATCGCCGTCCTTTATGGATTGCCGCTGGTCCGTGCCGCAGAATTTTTCCTTTTATGCCCGGGTTGGCGAAATATTGCGGCAAAGCGTTCGCGAAGCCACACTGGATCCGCCGCTGGAAGGCTTGCTCGATGAATTCACGCCCGTGGTCTTCATATTGCGGCTGGAAAGCGATAATGATGTCCGGAGCGTGGAGGAAACCAATGCCACGGCGAGAAGGCGGCAACTGGGATTGGAATGGGATCACGATGAAGACCCGAAACCCGATGTCATTCACACCCTTCTGGCAACGAGAAGGGCGGTAGTTCCTTATGGCCCACCGGATGCCTGCTATGACGACGCATCCTCGATAGCGCTATTATACTCCGGCCCTGAGGAACCCGGGCCCGATCGATACGCTGCGGTGGCTCGAAGGCTTCAGCGGGATCAAATGAACCGGACGCTTCCCGGGTGCGATTCTGAACTGCGCCCTTTTCCCCCGCTTCAGGTATGCGCCGCCTGGGCTGTGCGCTGGGCGCCTGCCGGGATCGTCCTCATCGCCGCCTGTGACGGGTGGGAACCTTCAGAGGATCTTCTGAAACTGGCGGAAAAGAGATCTGTGAGAATGATCCTTCAGCCGCTCTCTGTCATCCCCCGGGAACTCATGACGCGATTGCGAAGGCGTGTATTCGTCAGCAAAACCGTGCGCTTTCATTCGGAGGGTGAACTTTTGATGACGCGACTGGCTCAGTGGCGCATTTAGGCATAACCCCGGTCCATATCATTCCTCAGGCAACCCGAGCTCTTTCAGCTTTGCGGCTGATGCACGGTGCCCGCAATACGCAGCCCTCTTCCACAACATCACCGCACGATCATGATTTTTCCCGACTCCCTCACCCAGCTCGTACCGCCATCCGAGGTTCCATATAGCCTCGAGGTCTCCAAGGCCGGCAGCTTTGCTGAAGAACCGAGCCGCTTCGCGCTGCAAAACGCCGCGTGGCGTAAAAAGATACATTAGGCCCTCATAGCGGGCCCATATCCTTTTCAAATCGCTCATCGAGTCCTGATACAGTTCATAGTTGCCGGCGTCGCATGCATAGGTGGCTCCGTCATCTGCTCTGCGCCAGTCTTCAGGAAAAAGCTCATAGTAGGGCTTATTATAATGGCTGCCCGCCCATTCCATGATTTTCATGCCGAGCTGGTTGTATAACTCACCTCTTGCTCTTTGGGCATCCGGCATCGTCGAGAAATATTGCGAATCGTCAGGAATCCATGGAGGCCGTGAGGGATCCAAATCCAGGTTCAACTGTTGGGCCAATTCCGCAAGGCTTTGGAGATAAAGATATCCGACCCGAAAATCCGCAAAATATCTGGCCGAGAGACATTCCGGAACTTGACCGCTGCCCAGCAGGATCGGCAGAACCTTCACCGGTTTCCCGAATATCTCCTGGTTCGTCAGAGTGGCAAGGTCGCGGTCGAAAAGAGACAGGCGAACGGAATTCCTCGAGACTACGGCTGCTACGAAGTCGGCGTCGTCCATTCTCTGTTTGACCTTCTCGATGATCGAGTCGTCCCTCTTTATCATGACGAAGTCGATCAGCAGGTCTTTACTGAGATATTCCAGATCATGGACCAGGTGAAGGACAAAAGGGCGATCCCCTTCGGCATAGCCAATCAATAATCGAGACATAGTTGATGCTCCTCCCGGCAGAATTACGGTTTACATCTGTAACCTGAAGATCCGCCTGGCCGGCGGGCTCGTTGACGGCCAATATTCAATTTATAAGTACTCCAATCCCGGACAACAAGAATAAACCACAAGGGAATCGCCAATATCATAAAATAACCCGGGGTTAGAATGGACCGGCAAACTCCTGGCCTTGCCGGGGAACTCAGGATGCATGCTGGCTCCATTAGCGGGCAATGCTGTCACGCGCTGATGAGCTCTGACCTTTATTGCGCTTGTGTATCAATCTGTCTGATCCTGAACCGGATGGGAAAAATGAAATACGGATATACGATTGTTTATGTCTCGTCGGTGGCGGAAACACTGGAATTCTACAAAAAAGCCTTTGGCTTTGATGTGAAGCTGATCCTCGATTCGGGAGTCTATGGAGAGCTGGCAACGGGCGAAACGACGCTGGCTTTTGCCTCCCACGAAATGGGCGATGCAAACCTTGGCGGCAGGTACATAAGGGCGAATATCCATGAGACGCCTTTGGGGATGGAGCTCTCGTTTACCACCGAGGACGTTGAAGCTGCCTATGAGAGAGCGATATCGGCCGGGGCTGTCCCGATTAATAAGCCGGAGCGGAAACCGTGGGGCCAGGTTGTCGCTTATGTACGGGCAATCGAGGGCTCGGTCATTGAGATTGGCTCCCCCATCGGCGCTTAGCAGGACTCCCCCGGGTGATGGTTGCCATCCGACAGCACGAAATAAAATTCCACGCCCAACACAGGGAGTGTGATTGTCTGTGAACAACCGTGACTTCGAAAAAAATTTCGCAGCCGCTCGCGGCCCTATCCTAAACCGCTGCCTCTTTTTCCTGAAGTCTACTTCCAGACGGACCAGATGAAATCGCCGTGATCCCGAATTGGCTGAACCGCCCGGGTGCATACTTTTGCATGGAAGATAGCCTGGGAGGCTCATATGGCTCATATCTGGGTTCGCGAAGATTCTCAGTGGGCGGTCCTTCCGCTGAACTGCGCACTCTTCAGCCTGCAACGCCGGAAGGCGCTGGCACATCGGTCCGGACTGAGTCCCGACTGGGAAAAGGAAATCATGCTGGTGCGCTCCGGCGGCCCATCCGACGATTCGTGGATTCTGCTGGCCGGCGCCCAAGCCGACGTCCGGGTCAACGGCATCCGCCTGAATCCCGGGATCAGGTCCTTGCGCGATTGCGACGAGATCCGCGTCGCCGGCTCGGGGCTTTTTTGCTTCTCAACGGAATGCCTGGCGGCTGTGGAACCCTTCGCGGGTTCCTCTGCGGATTCATTCTGTCCACGCTGCAGACAGGCGATGCATCCCGGACACCCTTCCGTAAAATGTCCCGCTTGCGGCGTGTGGTACCACCAGTCGGAGGATTTCCCATGCTGGACCTATGCGGAAACATGCGCGTTGTGTCCGCAGGCCACAGACATGGAGGCGGGCTATCGCTGGGCGCCCGAGGAGATGTGAAATGTCTCATGTGATGGTTGTGGGGTGCGGCAACATCGGGTCTCATCTGATCCCTCACCTTGCCCGGCTCCCGGGAATCCACAAAGTAACGCTGGTAGACGGGCAGTCCTATGAGAGGAAGAACCTTGCGAGCCAGGACATCGATGCCGCCGACATCGGAAAACCGAAAAGCCGTGTGCAGGCGGCGAGGCTTCATCGCATAAGGCCGGACCTGAGGGTTGAGGCCGTCGTCGACCTTGTCGAGAACCTTCCCCATGGATTCCTGTGGTGCGACCTGGTGTTGAGCGGGCTGGACACCAAACTGGCAAGAATGCGGCTGGGGCAACCGGTCTGGCGGTTGGGCAAGGTCCCGTGGATTGATGCCGGGGTCGAGCCGTCAGGAAGGCTCGCGCGGATCAATGCCTATCTCCCGGGTGAAGACTGTCCGTGCTATGAATGCGCCTGGTCGGATCAGGAATACCTCGCGCTGGAGACCGTCTACCCCTGTGATGCGGGAGGGGAATGCTCGAAGCCTACCAACGCCCCTTCGGGACTGGGGGCGCTTGCGGCAGGACTGCAGATAATCGCCGCTCAAAATTGCCTGGAGGGTCATTGGGACAGGGTCCCTTTCGGGCGCCAGGTCCTGATAGACGGCATGCACCACAAATGCTATCAAACATCCTATCGCCGCAATCCCCACTGCCGGTTCGATCACGAGATCTGGGAGATCGAAAAGCTGGAGTGCAGGCCGGAGGAAATGACCCTGCAGGATGCCCTGGGGCGGGGCTGTTCAGGGCAGCCGAATGAGGAATCCTGGCTGCGAATCGATGGGAGGCCTTTTGTGAAAAGGCTGACCTGCACGAAATGCGGCCATGCGAAACATGGGTTGAGGCTCCGGGAATCCCTGGGCCGCAGGGCAAAGCAGTGCCCGATCTGCGGGGGAGCCATGCTGGCCAGCGGCTGGGACCTGACGGAGAAGCTCACCGCTCATCTGCCCAGGCGGATTCTCTCCCAGTCTCTTGCAAGTCTCGGCCTGCGCAATGGCGAGGTGTTTACCATAGGCAGCCCTGAATGCGAGCGCCACTTTGAAATTACAGTGACCCGCGGTGATCCGGAAATAGGCTCGAAAAATAAGCTTTGCGGAGAGAAGGACTTGAGATGAGCGCGCGGTGTTATCGACGGCGGAAATGCCGGGGCGACGCAAAAATGTGATCCACTACAGGGCGTTGACTCTCTTGGTGCGGAGCAGAAGATGAACGACAAAATATATGAGGCATTCCTGATGCGCCAGGCAGAAGAAGGAAAGGCCCTGGCGCAGGCAAGCGACCTTATAGAGATCCATCCCGTTGCTCCTCAGGCTTTCGCTGTGGATCTGCACTGCAAGGGGCTCATCTGCAAAGCCGGGGAAGGGGTGACAACAGCGGACTCGTTCCGGGTCGGCATCTGGTTTCCGAGCGACTACCTCCGGCGGGCAAATCCGTTCGAGGTCGTGACCTGGCTTCAGCCGTCCAATGCCTTTCACCCCAATATCCTGGCCCCGTTGATTTGCATCGGGCGTCTGGTTCCCGCCACTCCGCTGGTCGATATCATTTTTCGCATATTCAGGATCGTGGCCTATCAGACGGTTGCCATGCACGATTCGCTCAACCTGCAGGCCAGCGCCTGGGCAAGGGAAAACCAGCACCGGTTTCCGATAGACAACCGCCCTTTGAAGCGAAGGGCCCTCGATTTGGAATTCGAGGTCCTTGGCAAGGTGGATGAGACATGACAATCCCGATTGTGGAACGAGACAAAATGATTTCAGGATGGTTGGCTCAATCGGCAGCCGGCGCCAGACAGTCGGGCTGCGGCCGCTGGGAACTGACCCTGAAAAACAGAGGCCGGGCCGGTGCTTTTGCTTCGGTCGAAGATGATTGGCTCGTATTCGTCCTGCCCCTGACCGGTGCAATTATTCCTGCAGACGAATGGAGCCTTTTATGCCGCAACGCGGACCTGGCTGGCCTCTGCAAGTTTGTCCACAGCCCCGGGCACAGCCCCCGGCAGCTTTGCGCAGACTTGCCTATGGACTCCCAGGACCGGTTTGGAAGGCTTGCGCGCCGAATTATAGAGACACTCGAAGATCTCGAGGCCGCCTGGGAAGGGCTTCGAGATGCCCCGAAATCCGCGGCCCCGGCCGCGGAGCGGCGGCCGAGGAAAATGCACCCGGGACCGGAGGATGCCGTGAATCTTACCGATCTCCTCAACGGGATGGATTGGCCCTTCGTTGAGCGGTCGCCATCAAAATACGCAGTGGACCTGGAAGTCCAGGGCAGCTTTGCCCAGGCGCTCGTAGAACACCAGAACGACCTGGTTGTTTCATACGTGGAAGCAGCCCGATTCGACTCTTTGTCTGCTATGCAGCGTGCCGCCCTGGGAAGCTTCCTGCTGGAAGTCTCCGGAGCCGTCAGGATGGCCCGGGCCTCGGTTGTGGAGGCGGAAACAGCGGCTGTTGTCCGGTTTGAAGTCGGGGTTGCGGCGCCGAGCCCCGCTGAGCTTGGCCACGCTCTGGCGGCATTGTCGGTGGCGGCGAATCTCTACGGACGGGAAGCGCAGTGTTTCGAGAACGGACAGGTTGCGGAAATCTACCGGGTGGCGAACGGCCATGCATGTGTTCCATAGAAGTGAATCCATAAACAAATAACAAAGGAGATAGCCATGGGAAGTGCAGGAGCAGTGGGATTGACGATCGATGCTATGGATGTTTCACAGCAAAAGATGCGTCGGGTAAGCAATATTGGAGTGGAGATCACCGTGAGGGAGCTCACGGACTCGCTTCTGGCGGCAATGAACCTGCCGCAGAACGATTCTGACGGACGGCCCGTTGCCTATCAGGCGGTGCTCGAGCGGGAGGGGCGGCACCTCCAGAGTTGGGAAAAAGTTGGGGATGCCGTGAAATCCGGCGACCGCGTGGTGCTTCAGCCGAACATCGATGCGGGCTAAATCCTATCGGTGTCCATTCTTCGATTCTTCGGGCCTGGGCAGTCGTCTCTTTGGCTGCCAGGCTCGAAGACTTGAAGTAAGTCGGCCACATCTCTCACCTTGATCAAAAAGCAGGGAAAGGCGCTTCCTATGTCCGAGGACCTGAATCGATGCATTATTGAGATCCGCTCCGAAACGGGATCGCCGCTCGGTCAAGTGGCGGTGGATGTGGATTTCGCGCCCGCCTTCGAATGGACCCGTCTGGCCGGCGTCCGGAGCGGGCGTCTCGCCTTCGGCGATTACGACAAGCCTGCGTCTGTGATGCCTTTATGGCACGTCAAGCTGTCCCGGCCCTATCTGCAGGGATTCAGAATTCAGCTGGATTCGGCTGTAAACGCGGGTTTCCACTGCGATTTTTCAGCGACCTATTTCAAGGGACTGGCCACCCAGGCTGCAGCCCTCCTCGTAAAGGCCGGGAAGATGCGTCTGAACGATCGCTTTTTCTATCTTATTGCGGCCTATCCGGGCGAAACAGGCGCTGACGAAGGGAACGGCGGCGCTTTGGAGATCCAGGATATTGCGCCGGCCATTCCCGTTCGGGAAAGCGTCTTCTCCCGGTTTATGCGCATCGCAACCGCCCGGGACTGCACCGACACCGGACTCCTTCCCGTATTTATTCCGGGCCGCGTTCTGGCTGAAGTCTCCTCGATCACCCAGCAGGCTCAACAGATCGAAACAGGCGGCTTTTTGATCGGGCATCTGCACCACGACGCAGCCTCGGCGGATGTTTTTGTGGAGGTAGCGGCCCAGGTCCCGGCCACCGGCACGGTGGGAGAACAGTCGAAGCTCCGGTTCACATCCGAATCCTGGACTGCCGTCCGGAGTGCATTGAGGTTGCGCCGCAGAGAAGAAATGCTACTGGGGTGGTGGCACAGTCATCCCGTAAGAAACTGGAACTGCCAGGACTGCCCGCCGGAAAAGCAGAAGGTGTGTCCATTGACACGGGGCTTCCTCAGCGAACAGGACCAGTCCCTGCATCGGGCTGTTTTTTCGCGGGCATGGTGTATTGCCATGGTTGTGAGCGATGTTTCCTACGGCGATCCGGGGATCGCCGTTTTTGGGTGGAACGAGGGAATGCTCGAAGCGCGCGGTTTTTACGTCCTGGATTCCCCGTCTCCGGAGCTCGATGAATTTCCGGGAGCGGCGGACCCTATCGATTGCGGTGATCGGAAAGGGTCTGGGGACACGGTTTCAGCACGGCCGGGCGGCCTGCCGGTCGGCGCCATGAATTTGCATCAACAGGAGGAATGACAAATGCCAAGACCATCGAGAGAAACACCGGAATTCACCGGCCTGCTTGCCCAGTTGATCGCCACTGGCGAGGGCAGCCCGACGACGGATCAAAAGGCCCAGATGCTTGAACTGATTCGCAGCCGTTCCGTCGATACGTCGCGCCATCTAGACCGATTTTTGATCGACCAGATCTGCGTGCTCCGGTCCAACCTTGGCGAAGCCGTGACCAAGCAAAATGAATTGAAATCCATACACCGGCGCCTGACCAGCCCGCCTTTTTACCCCGCGGTTTTTCTGGAGGTCAAAGAGGCCGGGCAAGGCATTTCGGCGATGGTGATGTGTGGTAATTCACGAAGGATTGTCGCCTGCTCGAACGAACTGGATGTGCGGTCTCTGCAGCCCGGCGACGAGGTCCTGCTCTCCAACGAGATGAATTTCATCGTGGACCGTTCGCCCTTCGGCACGCTTCGTTGCGGTCACACCGCAATTTACGATCGCCACACGCCGGACGGCCGGATTGTGTTGAAAGACCGCGATGAGGAAATTGTTGTGGACATCGCGGGTGCGCTAAAAGGTCAGACTCTTAAAAGCGGAGATCAGATCCGGTGGGAGAGGAATGCCTGCATGGCTCTGGAAAAGCTCAATCGCAGGACCGCCGATGCGCTTTTCCTGGAACGCACTCCCGATGAGACCTTTGAACACATCGGGGGCCTGGACCGGCAGATCGAGCAGATGCAGCGGCCCATCCGGATCCAGTTCTTCAATTCCGAGACCGCGGGCAAGTACCGGCTCCCGCGCGCGCGTTCGGTGCTGCTTACCGGGCCTCCCGGCACGGGCAAAACCATGCTTGCACGCGCCATGGCAAACTGGATGGCGACCATGTCGAAGTCCGGCAGATCGCGTTTCGCACACTTCAAGCCCCTCGAGTTCTGCAGCATGTGGTGGGGCGAGTCCGAGAGAATGCTGCGCGAGATTTTCCGGGCTCTGCGCGAAGCCGGCGACGCGGAACCCGAAACTCCTGTGGTGGCCTTCTACGATGAAATTGACTCGATCGGGACCGCGCGCGGGAACTCCGTGACGCGCGTCGACGACAAGGTGCTGACGGCGTTCATGGCCGAATTGGACGGTCTGGAATCCCGGGGCAATATCCTGGTGATCGCCAGCACCAACCGCCGGGACGTTCTCGATCCCGGCCTGCTGCGTCCCGGCCGCCTGGGCGATGTCATCATCGAAGTTCCCAGGCCGAACATGAAGGCTGCCGCCGAGATATTTGCGAAACACCTTCCTGCGGATGTTCCCTTTGCCGTGAACGGCTGCGGCGCGGGCGAAGCGAGGCAGTCCATCATCGACTCGGCGGTCTCGCGGATCTATTCGCCCAACGGCGACAGCGAGCTTGCCAAGATCACTTTCCGTGACGGGAAACAGCGCAAGGTCAAGGCCGGCGACCTGATGAATGGCGCCAGCATTGCAAACATTGCCCGCGTAGCGCTCGAGCGGGCTTGCCTGCGCGACATAGAGGCAGGATCGTCGGGATTGAGACTGGAAGACATTCTTCATGCGATTTCGGACGAATTTGAGGCCATGGCCAAAACGCTCACGCCGGCAAACTGCCGCAACCACCTGCAGGATCTGCCTCAGGATATCGACGCAGTCCGCGTGGAACCGGTACGGAAGAAGGTCCCCCGGACCTACCGGTACATAAACGCCGCCTGATCTTCATGGATCAACCATGGATACAGGGAAGCACGGACCACAACCCTATGCCCGATGTTCAGAAAGAGGTGAAAAAGATGGATCCTTTGCCCAAGCTGTGCGGAACGGATATTGAATTGGGAAATTTTATGCTCGGCATCGACAAATGGGGCGGCACCTGTGACATCGCGTCGCGCATTCTTCTGAGGGAAATCCAGGGAGTTTCCCCTTCAATCTCCGCCCAATCGGACGAGGTCGAATGCGGGTGCCTTCACTGCCGCAGTTCGGAGGAACAGGGCAAAAACGGATCCGTCCATCCTTCCCAGGATTGGGGACGGAAATATCTGAAGAGCAACGGGGGTTGCGCCTATATCGATCTGAACCATCTGGAACTCTGCACTCCCGAGGTCGTCAGCGCCTTCGATCATGTCGCCTCCTGGAATGCCATGTTGCGAATCGCGCAGGAGGCGCTTCTGTCCGCAAATGCCAAGCTTGGCCGCAATGTCAGAATCCAGGCTCTGGTCAACAACAGCGACGGACTCGGCCACTCCTATGGAAGCCACCTCAATTTCCTGATAACGCGGGAGACGTGGGAGAATATCTTCAATCGCAAGCTCCACTACATGCTGTATCTGGCTGCGTATCAGGTTTCGAGCATCATCTTTACCGGCCTCGGAAAAGCAGGCAGCGAGAATGGAATGCCGCATGTGGACTTTCAGATATCTCAGCGGGCTGATTTTTTTGAGCAGCTCACAGGCGTCCAGACCACCTTCAATCGTCCTTTGGTAAACGGACGGGATCAGGCTTTGTGCGGATCCGGAAAAAAACGAAACTCCGGGGATTCCGTTGCGGAACGGATGGCTCGGCTTCACATAATATTTTTCGACAACACAACGCTCATGGCAGCCAACCTTCTCCGGGTGGGGGTTACTCAGATCATCCTGTCTATGCTCGAGCATGGCCGGATCAATCCAAACCTTCTTCTGGACGACCCTTTGGAAGCCGTTGTTTCGTGGAGCCACGATCCCTCTCTTCGCGCAAAAGCAAAAACGGCATCCGGGCAGCGCCTGACGGCTGTGGAGCTCCAGTTCCTGTTTCTGAACGAAGCAAAGCGCTTCCAGGAGTCTACGGACTGTTCCCGGTGGGTCCCGAGAGCGGGAGAGATCCTGGCGCTATGGGAGGATACGCTGGATAAGCTCCAGACCCGGGATTTTCCCGCGCTGGCCCGGCGGCTGGATTGGGTGCTGAAGATGACCATTCTCAATAGATTCATGGAGAGCCAGCCCCGCCTCAACTGGAGATCTCCCCAGATCAAGCACCTGGATCATATTTATTCCAGCCTGGATCCACATGAGGGCCTGTTCTGGGCTTATGCGCAAAACGGCTTTATGGAAAGGTTCGTGGATGAATCGCGGATTGATTGGTTTGTTCACAATCCCCCCGAGGATACACGGGCCTGGACGAGAGCCATGATTCTGCGGCGTGTTTTGCCGGAATCCCTGGAATCCATGGATTGGGATTCCATTCGCATCAAGACGCGCCGGAAGGGGAGTTGGTCCCGCTATGCGGAGCTGGATATGTCGGATCCCACCGGCTTTACCAGGGAGGCGGTGGGTCACGTATTCCGTGAGGAATCCGCGCTGGAAGATATTCTGGAATGCCTTGCCACGAATCCGGCTGACGATACAGCGGATGAGCAGAAGGAAACCGGGGTAGCCGGGAACTGCTCGCTGCCGGCCAGACAAATCATGTGAGCGGTTGGGATGCTCGAGTCTGCACCGGATGCGGATTGGTTGCATTCATCGTGTGGCTCCGGGGAGCCGTACTCAACCTATAAACAATTTACTTTCAGGAGAGGATTATGGAACCGCGTGAGAGAAACAGGGAAGGGCGCAGAAGAGAACAGGAATCGCCGGCGACGGCATCTTTGAATCAAAGCCTTGCGGACCAGAGGCAGGCGGGCTCGGACCTGCTGGCGGCCGCGGATGAGGCCATCAGGCGTGCTTTGTCGGCTGATTCCGAGGCCTTCCTGTCGGCGAACAGGCAGGAGGGCGGGCAGTAGCTGTGCGCGAATGCCTGATGGGCGTCGAGACCGAGTACGCGATCTCGGCCGTATCCCGGAAGGGGAAGAGCCTCAACCGGCAGGTTTTGGTACAGGCTCTCCTTCGGATTGCCCGGGAGCTGATGCCCCATATCCGCGATTTCGGAAACGGCATGTTTCTGCAAAACGGGTCCCGTTTCTATGTCGATTCCGGTCTGCACCCGGAGTTTGCCACTCCCGAATGTAGCAATCCTATGGAGGCGGCAACCCATGTAGCGGCGGGAGAGGCCATCCTCGGCAAAATTATCGGGGCCCTTGAAAACCGTTTCCCGCAGATTGAGGAAGTGCAACTGTTCCGCGCGAATGTTGATTACAGCGGGACAGAGTCGAGCTGGGGCTGTCATGAATCATACCTGACGCGGCTGAATCCTACCGCGATCTCCGCCCAGATCATTCCCCACCTGGTGTCGAGAGTCATCTACACGGGAGCGGGCGGCTTCAATCCGCTTGCGGAAGGGCTTGCCTTCAGCCTTTCACCCAGGGTGGCGCATTTGCAAAGGATTTTATCGGATGAATCCACCCGCAACCGCGGCATTTTTCATGACAAGAACGAGACGCTGGCCCGGGAGGGCTGCAACCGGCTGCACATTTTGTGCGGCGAGAGTCTGTGCTCGCAGGTATCAAGCTTTTTAAAGATTGGCACGACAGCTCTTGTGGTCGCCATGATTGAGGAGAAGGCCTGCCCAACAGAAGCGGTTCAACTGAGCTTTCCGCTGAGCGCCATTCGGGCATTTTCATCCGATCCGGGATGCACCGCTGCTGCGGCGCTGAAAAACGGGAAGTCGGCAACGGCCATCGAAATCCAGTCCCACTACCTCCGTTATGCGGAGGCCAACCTGGGCCGGAAATTTATGCCGGAGTGGGCGGAGAGTGTGTGCACGGAATGGCGCCGCATCCTGAATCAGCTGGAGCGAAATCCCGGAGCTCTCGATACAACTCTGGACTGGGCCGTCAAGCACTCCCTTTTCAGGGACCAGGCCCGGCGCCGGGGCGTGGCTTGGGAATCACTGCCGCACTGGAACCGCGTCATGAACTGGCTCAGGGGAGCGCTGACCGCCACTGAATTCCACGCAATGCCTGTCACGGCAGAGTTGGTGCTGGGCCCCAACAGCCCGGTGAAGAATGAACAGAAGATTATTGCGCAATACCTTGCCGATGCGGGATTGAATTGGGCCGGTTTCGCCGGTTATATAAATCTCAGGCGGGAACTGTTCGAAATCGACATGCGCTTTTCTCAACTGGGCGGGAAGGGCATTTTTGCAGCTTTGGATAGGGCGGGAGTTTTATCTCATCGTCGCTTCGGCAGCCGGGAAATACGGTCCGCCATGACCCGGCCTCCTTCGTTTGGGCGCGCAGGGCTGAGGGGTGAGTTTGTGCGCCGGAATGCCGGCCAGGGCGCCCGTCTGCGCTGTGATTGGCGGGGAATCTGGGACATTCGCAGGAAGCGGGTTTTGGATCTTTCCGATCCTTTTGCTGCTGAGGAGAAATGGCGCGATTTTACGGATCTGGAGACGGAGCGGAGCCGGGACCCCGGATTGGCGGAATTGCGGCATCTCAGCCGGTTTCGAGGGATACCGGAATCGGATCCCTTTCAAGCAGAGGATCCGGCTTATATCTCATCCCCTGATATCCCATTCTGAAAATGAAATTGGCGGCCTCGCTTCACGTCGAAACAGCAACCTCCACATATTCCGCCCGATAAGGGAAACTCCGGAGAGGGTGTCTAAAACCGGGCACCCTCGGCGGATGTTCAGGGGCCTCCGGATGGCCGCCCGCGAGATGATGGATCTATCATCCGGGAGCGGCCATTCTGGAGCCTTTACATAAACCAATCGCATGCTTTGAGACGGCCTTTAGGACAACCGTCACCCCCAGGCTGAAGCAGGCTGCATGTCAATCTGCGGCCGGTTTCTGCTGCTTTCCTGCCAGATACGCCCTTGCCGAACGGCTGTCGACTACCAGATGGGTAATGAGATTTCGTTTGGCAAGGATCGCGCCGAGCACGTCGTCTTTCGGCCGCCCGCAGGTGCCGCAGGGTCCCACCAGAAGTATCACCGACTTGCCCCGCTTGATAAATTCCGGCAGAGCGCTGGGCTCTATCAGAGTTACGGTGCGCATATCCGTGTCGACTTTGAGCGGGCCTTCTTTCCCCAACGGGCGCCACATCAAGTCTCCGATGCAGCCGGCTTTGGTCAGCTGCTCGACTGTTTGCGGGGATGCCTTGCTCAACAGGCTGAAGAAACTGCTGTGGCCCTGCTGCCAATGGCCGCCTGCCGAGGTGACGATGATGTCGATGTCCTTGACGGAATCGAAAGCCTCGCTCAGGTAGGAGATGGTGCGCAGTTTCCCGATCTCCCCGGATTTGACAATCACCGGCGCCGGCAGACCAATAAACTCCGCCTGCACCTGCAGATCCATTTCTCCTGCAAAATAGTTGAAGAATCCGTTCGGATCCGTGGATGGATCCATCACCTGAAAGCCGGCGACAATAGCGTGAAATATGATTGTTTGCGGAAGGTCCATTCTGGGTTCCCGCAGCATCTCTGAAAAAATCCTCGCGGTCTTTCTGAGTGCCTTTCCCCCGGCGAATCCGATGTGGACCGCTTTATCTGCGGACCGGGTTTTGCTCAAGGCGCAAACATGATCGAGGAGCGTTTCGGCAACCCGGTAGGAAACATCATCCGATACCGCCGTGCGAACCACTCTCACGTCCTTCAGCCAGCCGCAATCCCTGGCGATCTGATTTTCAAGCTCGGTCGCGAGCGGCGCCTTGAAGCTGAGCAGATTCCTCTGGCCGGCCGTTGAAAGAAGCCGGTAGGGCTGCTCGCGGGTGAGCATGATGCCCAGCTTCTCCAGAACGGCTTTCCTGATTTCGGCGGGGGTCATGCCGCGGCAGAAATACTTGCAGACTGCGGCAATAAGCTCGTCGTTCGAAAACTCTTCCGGATTTTCCGCAGCCTGCCGGCGGATTTTCTCGCGGTCGGTGGGTGTTTTTGACATGGTTTTGGAACTCCCCTAAAAAGAAACAAACATCGGAACGTGCAAGATGCGCGGAGTTTTGAACAACAATATTCAGTCGCCGCTTCGCGCTTTACTTCGAGTCCAGCCTGCGCATAATCGCGCGATCGAGAATGCGATCCGCCCCTCTGAGCAGTAGACCGAATTTTGGGTCGGAAGGCTCTAAGGCCTGCTGCCGGAATCCGATACCGTGAGCCTGAAAGGGCAACAGAATGGCTATAAAAATCCAAAGTGTGCAATCGCAAAAACACTTACTGTAAACCGCACGAAACTGGGCAAATTTGCGCGTCAAACAACGCCGCGATGCTTGCCATTGCAAACAGACCCTATGTATAAATAGGGTAGCACCAAAGTCCGATCAGGTCAAACTGTGAGGGGGCCCACATGAATTGCCGCGAGGCCATTTCCCGGATCAGCAGATGGACACCATCGGCGGTGGTGTTTCCGCCGTATCACTCCGGTTGCTTTTTATGTTCCGGCCTCAGGGTACCAGAGCATGGGTTGACCATTCCACATTTTTACTTCCGCCGATTTTACCGCTTTGTGTTTGTGAAACGAAACGGGGTCGAGGGGGCGCCGGCCTTCACCTTCGGGGAGGTGCTGGGCAAAGCTGCGCGCAGCAGCAGAAAGGCAATTAGGATGAAAGGGAAGGCAAAAAAGGGGAACGCGATAGGAATCTTCAGACAAGGGATGGCTTTCCAGGATAAAGCCACCGAATGCTTTGAGCAATTCGAAGTGGAATACGTCAGGGAGGGAACCCCTGAAGAGTATATCAAGATCAAGCCGCGCCGGCAGCGCGAGCAGGTTTGCCGGTGCCAGGTAGCCATTGAAAGCGACGGGACCGCAACTGTGGAGATGGAGGACATGGATCCGTTTACTCTCTCTCCCGTATTGGGACATCTGGCCTTCTATCTTGCCTCGGATAAAGGGGAGGCCGTGCCGATCGACGAGGATGATCCCTTTGTGCCTTTTAAAACCGGCGGGGAAATCGTTGCTTACATGAGGGCATCCCTGCATAAGGAATTTACAGATAAGGCGTTGAAGCAGGCCATCCATAGGCTGCGAAAGAGACTGGTATCGCATGACTGCGGCGACGTGCTGCAGACCAACCGGCAAGCGGGGGCCTATCGGATCAAGCTGCGCCGCAAAAAAATTTGCGCGTTTGCATGCGGTCTCTCAACCCCCGGAGGCGGTTTAGGGGGGTCGGGGCAGCAGTCTGCCGCATGCTGCGAATAGCGCATCCGTACTCTCTGGTATGGCCGGAGATCTACAAACACCCCGGCGAGTCCCCCAGCTTTGCCTGGGGCTCACCGGGTCTGACAACTATCGCTCCGGGAATGCCGACGCACGCCGAATAAGGCGCGCACTGAAGCCGACCCCGGGGCGTCGGTCAGCGCACAGGAATCGATGAAGCGCTTACGAGAGTGTGTTATGCGGCCGAATTGCGGCAAGCGCGGGGAGGCGGGGCCGGTCCGCCTCAACTCATCCCTCAGCCATACGCTAAAAAACAGTGACTGGGTGTGACCGTTTATTTCTGCAACAAGGCAAATGAGTCTGCCGCAGCGGCTTGCGGCAACACGGCAGTGTGATTGCGCTGTTTTTCCATGAAGGGCCTCCTTCCTGTGTTAGGTTCTGCGACGTATTCCGGGGAAGTGTCCGGCCTCTCCGGCCAGGTCGGCTTCAGCGAAACGAGGTTCTCTCGCATGCTTTTACTTGCATCTTTCCCTCTGGGCCGCATCCGGGGGATTCCGATCCGGGCACACTGGTCGGCTCCGCTTGGCCTATTGATCCTGATCGTTGTCTTGTGGCTGGAGCCGAGCGGCAGGACCTTTGCCTTGACTCTCATGCAGAGGCTGCTGGAACTTTTCTTAATAGCCGCCATCCCTGCAGCCGTGCTGATGCACGAACTGGCTCATGCGCTTGCAGCAGGGATCTGGGGGATAAGGACGCAGGGGATTTACCTGCATATCTTTGGCGGGCTGGCGCTGGCGACGGATCCGGCGGCAAGGATTCTGACGCACTCGAAAAAAATCGCCATGCTCTCGGCCGGCCCGGCCTCGAACCTCATCTGTTGCGCCCTTGCCCTGGGCCTCGCCCA
>Ga0208980_10000918_pt1 | contig 17454 bp, 15 predicted proteins | sample WetSurMetagenome_3_FD_187993 | JGI IMG/M metagenome (GOLD analysis project Ga0208980, IMG submission 187993) | Wetland microbial communities from Twitchell Island in the Sacramento Delta, sample from surface sediment Aug2011 Site A1 Bulk (version 2) | ecosystem: Environmental > Aquatic > Marine... | reverse complement strand
ACCACATAAAGGAAAAGCATATAATCTGATATTACCGGCAGAATTCTAGCAACTTCGAAATTAATGAAAATTATTCTTATTCGAATATGCGCATGCAGTGATTATTACATTTTGCAATGATGCAAAATATTGCTCTGCAAAATAGTAATACCGGACCAAAACTCAAAAAGATTCGATAATAAATTTTGTTCCCATATGCTGCCGGTAAGACAAACTTTTTGTGGAATTTGAGCCAATTAAGCCATTTTAATGAGGATAGACTTGAGGGTATCCGTAACATCTTCCTCCTCATCGACACATCTCTCAAGTATTTCCAGGATCTTGTTATTCTTGAGTAATTCTTTTGGGTCTTCCTCGTTCTCGAACATTTCCGCTACACCTGCAAAGTAAAGTTCATCTGCCTCATGTTCAATGCCTTTTACCCTGTCGCAGGCATCGGTAATTTTCCGTTTGTTGGAGACGGGATCTTTCAGGCAATGGATGGCTTTCTCAATCTCCTCAGCACCATCGCAGATGAGAGCTGCCATTTTAGAGTAGACCGGGATAAGTTTCTTGGGTTTGTAAAGGCAGATCCTCCGGCTTATTCCATTTATTGAATCAACAACATCATCTATATGAGCAGTGAGTTCATGAATATCTTCCCTGTCAAATGGAGTTATAAAGGATTTATTAAGCTGCTCATAAGTCTTATTGGTTATGTCATCGCCGATATGTTCAATATCCTGTATCTCTTTGTATATCCTTTCATATTCCAGGCTGTCGGTACTTGCCATAAGTTCTTTGAGAAGGCTGGCTGCTTTGACCAGGTTCTGTGCATCACTTTCAAAGAGGGGGAAAAAAGAATGGTCTTTGGGAACAAAAAACTTGAGGAAGCTGTCAATATTCATTATTGCTGATATTATGTTATTGTTAATGCAAATTATTTAAGAATTCCATGAAGTACTAAATATACCATGGCTCCTACTACTCCTGATACCGGAATTGTCAGAATCCATGCCCAGAAAATATTTGTAGTCACTCCCCATTTTACTGCCGAAACTCCTTTCCTGGCTCCTGCACCAATTATAGCACCGGTAATTGTATGGGTGGTACTGACAGGTATCCCAAAGTGAGTGGCTCCGAAAAGGGTGAGAGCACCTGCTGTTTCAGCACAGAAGCCTTCAAAAGGTTTAAGCTTTGTAATTTTCTGCCCCATGGTTTTTACTATTCTCCAGCCGCCAAGTAAAGTGCCGAGAGCAATAGCTGCCTGACATGACAGAACAATCCAGAGTGCTATCTTATCATCTTTTGTGGCCAATCCCGAAATAATCAGCGCTACCCAGATAATTCCCATCGATTTCTGGGCATCATTGCCACCGTGACCCAGACTGAATGATGCAGCGGATAAGAGCTGGAGCCGTCGGAAATGTTTGTCGACCCCGGCTGGTGAATGATTCCGCGAAAGCCAGATCACTCCTGCCGATATAAAAAATGATATCAGCATTCCAAGTAAGGGAGCAATTACAATGAATACTACAATTTTCATAACTCCTGCAAATATGACAGCACTCCATCCCGAACCAGCGACTGCTGCCCCGACAAGTCCGCCGACAAGTGTATGGGATGAGCTTGAGGGAAGACCAAGCCACCAGGTCAGAAGATTCCATGCTATCGCTGCAACAAGAGCCGAGGCTATAACTGTCATGCTTATCACATCCGGATTAATAACTCCTTTACCCATGGTGGTAGCTACCTTTAAAGGGAAGATCAGGAATGCTATGAAATTAAAAAAAGCAGCCATACTCACAGCTGCAAAGGGTGAAAGAACTTTTGTTGAAACAATGGTCGCAATTGAATTTGCAGAATCATGAAATCCGTTAATAAAATCAAAGATCAAAACCAGACCTACTACAATGTATAAAAATGTCATCCCTCTACGCTTTATAAAAAAGTTTAAAACCTTGGGAAAGCTGATACTGCAGGAAATACATTTGTTTCATGTTTAGGATGTTACAGTTTCGGGTACAACAATATATAAAGTAGTGCAAAGTAACCAATTCATTACGACATTCAAAAGGATAAAGATTAAGTTTTTGTTACATTTTATATTTAACTGATTTGTTCAAAGAAAAAGGAATCACATGCATCATGGCTTAAATCTGCAATATTGCTTATCTTGCCAAATAATATTATTTTTATTCTCTCAAAGATAAAATCTTAAAATATTTGAAAATGAATGACATACGAAATCTTGAGCCGAAAGCTGTATGGAACTATTTCCATGATATCACACAAATTCCTCATCCTTCAAAAAAGGAGAAAAAGATTGTCGAATACATGATGGAGTTTGGGAAAAAACATAACCTTGAAACAATAAAGGATAAGGTCGGAAATGTAATTATCAGAAAGCCTGCCACTAAAGGCATGGAGAGCCGCATGGGTGTGATTTTTCAGACCCATCTCGATATGGTTCCGCAGAAAAACAATGATAAAAAGCACGACTTCGAAAAAGATCCGATCGAAACTGTTATTGATGGAGAATGGGTCAGAGCCAATGGAACAACGCTTGGGTCAGATAATGGAATAGGTGTAGCGACCGCAATGGCAGTGCTTGCATCAAACAATATTTCCCACGGCCCTCTTGAGGCTCTTTTCACTATCGATGAAGAGACCGGTATGACAGGTGTTTTCGGCCTTAAAAAAGGATTGCTGAAGGGGGATATCCTTATGAATCTCGATTCCGAGGATGAAAATGAGATATGTGTCGGCTGCGCAGGAGGGATTGACGTTAGTGCCACCAAGGATTATCAGGAGGAGAAGACTCCAAAAGGTCTGGCCGCATATAAAATTACCGCCTCAGGTCTCAAAGGAGGCCATTCAGGCGTCGATATCGCAATGGGCCGGGCAAACTCAAATAAGCTCATGTTCAGGTTCCTGATGCAGGCAGAATCCGACTTTGGCATAAGACTGGCAGAGACAGCCGGTGGCAATCTGCGAAATGCTATCCCGCGTGAATCATATGCTATAGTTCTGGTTCCCGATATAAAGGTTAAGGAATTTGAGAAATTTGTAAAGAAGTATGAGAAGATGTACCGATCGGAGTTCGCAGAGACTGAGCCTGATCTGAGCTTTAAAGGGGTTAAGGCTGTATTGCCTGCGAAAGTCATGAATAAGGATGAACAGTACAGGATCATACGGGCTGTCTTTGTCTGCCCCAACGGGGTTCAGCGGATGAGCCAGGCTATGAAAGGTCTTGTTGAAACTTCAAACAACATGGCGATTGTAAAATGCGCTGCAGGTAAATTCGAATGCCACAACCTCACACGCAGTTCTGTCGATACTGCAAAAGAGGCAACTGCCTGGAAGATAGCTGCCGTATTTCATCTTCTCGAGGCCAAAGTGTCATTAACAGGAGGCTATCCCGGCTGGAATCCGAATATGAAATCGCCCATCCTGAAAGTATTATCGGATGTTTACAGGAAGAAGTTCGGAAAAGAACCTGATGTAAAGGCTATACACGCCGGACTTGAATGTGCTATTATCGGAGGCGTTTATCCGAACCTTGATATGGTTTCATTCGGCCCTACAATCAGGCATCCTCATTCCCCTGATGAAAAGGTCAATATTGCCTCTGTGAAAAAATTCTGGGATTTTATCATTGAGTCACTTAAACAGGTACCTCTAAAATAAAGAAATGCTGAGCAAAAGGCTTACCGGGGTGTTCATGTCAGACATTAAACATATAGTACGGATGCCCCGGCTGCTTATTGCCATTCTCTTTCCCCTGATCATTATTATCCTGCATTTCTTTGCCTTCAATTATACTTCCGGACTGAAAGATGCAGAAAAAGTGTTCCAGTACTATGCTGTAATTGAAGTTTCCCTTATATCATCCATACCGTTTATTTATGGACTTGTTTTTTCATATATCCATGTGCATTCAAATCTGTTTGATGATCGGGGAGAACCGGTTCATCAGGAAATTGAAAAGAGGGAACTGTATTTATTCAGAATGGTAATTTCAGGACTTTGGGCCTTCGTCGCTCTTCTGCCTCTGATTTTCATTACGGATGCTGTATCCACTGAAGGGTGGTTAAGGAGCATTTATGCCACATTTCTATTGTCATCAGCAGCAGCGTTTATTTTTGCCTTTTCCGCAGGTTCAGGCGGGAGCAGAATGAGATGGCGGACAAGAACGCTTGTTTCAGTATTGTTTCTTCTGCCGGTGCCATTTGGACTCATGCTTCACCATCCGTGGAATTACCTGGCATTTTTCTCACCATTTTACTGGATAAACTGGGCATGGATAATTCCCTCTCCCGGCGAAAGCTTAATGTACGGACTTATAGCGATGCTTATTACAACCGGGGGGCTGGCTTTCCTCATCAGGAGGTACCCAAGGAGTGTAATGAAGGATTAAATTTACCCGGTGTATCTCGACATATGGGCAAGGAACAGATCTTTTCTGTTCCTCGAAATGGGTATCTGTGCCCCATCAGTCATCTCAATGTATCCGCCGTCATGGCGGACAAATTTCTTAACATAGTCAAGATTTATAAGGTGAGAATTATGGGGACGGAAAAAATTCCTGTCGTTCAAAAGATCCTGGAATTCCTTGAGATGCTTCGATACAAGTATTTTACGCTTGTCAGTTATATAAAACCATGAATAGCTTCTGTCTGCCTCTATCCTGATGATCTCTTTCGGATTAAGATATTCCCTTCCGTCGGAAGTAGGTATTACCAGCCTTGTAGGGTTAGATGTCCTTAGGTTCTCCAGCAGGGCTTCGAAATTTTCGCTTGTAGGAAAAGTATTTGTACTCCTTTTGTGCACTACCCTGTTGACAGCTTCTATGAACTCGTTAATGTTTATAGGCTTAAGGATATAATCCACCGCACTGAATTTTATCGCCTTTATTGCATAATGGTTGAAAGCAGTTATGAAAACGACGTCAAAATCCTTTTCCGGAAAATGTGTCAGAAGATCGAAGCCTGTCCCGTTTGGCATTTCAACATCGAGGAAAACAAGCTCGGGTTTGATTTCCCTGATAAGCTTAACCCCGTCTTTGACATTATGCGCTTTACCTGTCACCTGGAGACCCGGGCAGTATTCCGCGATTATCGATGAGATGAAATCCACAGCATCCGGCTCATCGTCAATAATAATTGTTATCAATCTGTGCTTCATGACAATATCGGAATTTGAATTTCAACTCTCGTTCCTGCAGGTTCACCGTTTTCCTTTTTCAGGTCAGTGTAAGTTGTTTTGAGGCTCGTCCCGTAAAGTGTATTCACCAGGTCAAGACGTGAAGAGATTATCTGGGTACCGAGTGAGTTGTGGTTGCCCTCTTTCATCTTATTCTTTTCGGAGGCTGCCTCACGGCCGATTCCGTTATCTTCTACAGTACAAAGAATATATTCATTTTCAAGCTTCAGATCGATTTTCACAAAACCCTTGTTTTCGCCAGGTATCAGTCCATGCGTGATTGAATTCTCAACATATGGCTGGATGAGCATTGTCGGGACTTTATACATAAGTGTGTCAATCTCCTCGTCTACTGTAATTTCATATTCAAATTTATCCTTAAACCTTATCATTTCCAACTCAAGGTAAAGATTTAATGCATCGAGCTCGTCGCGGAGGGGAACAGAAGTATGCTGTGAGTTTTCAAGCACCTTCCTCATCAGGCTAGAAAATTTTGTAAGATAGTTGTTGGTAGCCAGCTTGTCATGCTGGTACATGTAATACTGTATGGAATTGAGAGTATTGAATATAAAGTGGGGGTTCATCTGCTGCCTGAGATTTGCCTGGGTGACTTCGGCTATTCTTCTGTTCATCTCGCTGATGCGCCTCTTTGCGTTGATCTTCGCCCTGCCCAGCAGGAGTACGAGAACTGCGATGCTAAGCACCAGCAGACCCAGTGCTCCGTATATAATCAGCCTTTGATTGTAAAGCTTGAGGGATAACAGCTCAACCTCTTTGTTATGTGAGTCAACATCATACCTTATCCTTGCGTCGATGAGTCCCTGGGTTTTTTCAGATTTGAGGGCAGAATCACTGTATGTTTTGTACAGGACATAAGCCTGAAATGCCTTCGATGTGTCTCTGTTTTTCAAATACAGGTCACTCATGTCCCTGTTAATCCACCAGAGTGAGTAAAGATCCTTGGCAAGCTCGGCCTGTTCGAGAGCCAGATGGTAGTAATGAAGTGATTTATTGTCCTCGCCTATATCACGGTAGATCGTCCCTAGATTGCCATATGCATTTGCCGCGTTTGCATAGATTTTATGCGGGATACTATATGCTAGCGCCTGATTGTAGTATTTGATTGCACAATCATATTTTTTTTCAAGATAGCAGTTCCACCCCAGTTCGGTAATTGGAAGAATGGCAAATCCGCTATCCTTTCTTGCCAATGCAATCTCCAAACATTTTTTGTTTAATGAATCGGCCATTTTGAAATTTCTGTCCCTCTCTAGATATGTCCTCCCAAGGCGTGTAATTCCGATCTGTACAAAGAGGGTATCATGTTCCTTGTACGCTGCATCGATCAGGCTGGAAAGAGTGGTCCTGTATTCCTTAAGCTTGTCAAGTTTACTGTATACTTCTGCAAGCATGGCATAATTCATTGGAATTATACCTTTAAGTTTGTTTTTCTGCGCCAACTCTATGCTATGCTCAAAATAGTTTATGCTTTCAAGAGAGAATCCTGTTCTCTGGCTGTACTTGCCCAGAAAACTCATAGTTTTGGCAAGGATATCCATCTCGTCATTGTTTTTAGCCTTCTTGATGGCTATGGATGCTTCCTGGGAGGCATTCCTGAAATCATTGGTGGCGAAGAAATACTCGGCCCGGGCTAGATGAAGTGCTGCGGGGAATTCCATATTCGCTTTAACGCACAGTAATTCAGCTGTATCTATGTTTGCTTTCAGTAAGGCAGGATCCTTTGATTTTGAGAGGGAATTCAGGGCATTTCTTACATGAATGTTTATCTCTGCAGTATCTGCTGCGTGCTTCCTGAAGAGACCTCCCCCCGCGGCGCTTACGGAGATAACCGGCAAAATGGCTAACCCGGATGTGATAGCGAGAAAGAGTATTTTGCTTGCATATTTTCTCATAGTATGCCGGTATTTAAAGACATAATACCCCAAAGTCCAAACCTCATGCGTAAATGATTTTCTCAAAAGTCTTTACGGCAGGCTTACAACACGGGTTACGTAATGCAAGTTAACACCATTCAGGTGAAAATGCCAATCTGAGTTTACGGATTGCAGGTTTGAGTTGACGGATGGTTACAATTTAATCTCCACAAGCAGATCATCCTTCATTACATTGGTATTCGCCCTGGCTGCTACCTTTGTCACAACACCGCTTACAGGTGAGAGGATTTCATTCTGCATCTTCATGGCCTCGAGAATAACTAAAGGCTCACCACGTGTAACAGTTGCGCCCTCCCTTACAAGAACGTCAATTATTTTGCCGGGCATCGGAGCCCTCACAAATTCCTGCTCGACCTTGCCTTTCTTTGAGTTCAGCACCTTCATTCTCTGGAGTGAGAACGGCGTTTCAACGGTGAATGTGTAGCTTATATCATTGAAAAGAATCTCATACTTATTCTGCCGGGAGCGTACGATCTCTACCGGAAACTTCCTGTTCTTCCAGAGAATATATGTTCCGTATTTCTCATCAGACTTGAGCTTGACCTCGTAATTCCTTTTTCCTATCCGGATTGTGTTTTTCAGCGGTATAGTGAAGCTGAATTTTTTGTTTTCCGATGAAAGAGCGTAAAGCTTTTTAATTTGAGTTTTATCGTTTGTCATTGCCGGCAGCCTGTATTAAAATTGATTAATTCTCTTGTTAAGAAGCCATGGGCTCATCTCCTTGCCATGCTCAAAATCGATGTTCTTGCTGTTATCACTGAGGTTTTCCTCGACAAATAGTTTCGTTGCAAGCCAGGCGGCAAGCATCTCTTCATATTCACTGTTAAAATAATATTTTTCCAGATCTTTTTCGATAAAAGCTGTGGTGAAATTGCCATCCTGGAATTTCTGATGTCGAACCAGCATCCTGAAAAAGGGGAGAGTGGTTTTTGTGCCTTTTATCCAGACCTTGTCAAGAGCCATTTTAGTGTGTTTAAGAGCCTCTTTCCGGTCTTTGCCCCTGACTATCAGCTTGGCGATCATGGAGTCATAGCTCGCGACAATTGACGAACCGGCCTGAACGCCTGTATCGACTCTTACACATGGATCAGCCGGCATATTGAGGCTCTCAATTTTGCCGGGATCCGGAGCAAAACCTGCCTGAACATCTTCGGCATTGATCCTGCACTCAATTGCCCATCCGCGAAGTTTTATATCTTCCTGAGAGTACTTTAATTTTTCACCATTTGCTATCCGTATCTGCTGCTCTATCAGGTCGATGCCTGTAATTATTTCTGTTACAGGATGTTCAACCTGGATCCTTGTATTCATTTCCATGAAGTAGAAATTCTTTTCTGAATCGAGCAGGAATTCCACAGTTCCCGCCGAATGGTAGCTCACTGCCCTGGCTATCTGAACTGCGACAGCTCCCATCTTCTTTCTCAGCTTGTCATCAAGGGCGGATGAAGGCGCCTCCTCCAGGAGCTTCTGATGCTTCCTCTGTATTGAACACTCCCTTTCTCCAAGATGAATGACATTTCCATGCTTATCCCCAAGGATCTGGAATTCGATATGCTTAGGATTCTCAATATATTTTTCTATAAATACAGACGCGTCATTGAATGCTTTTTCAGCTTCCTTGCTGGCAATAATGAACATCTTTTCCATCTCTTCCGACTTCCTGACAATCCTCATTCCCCTGCCGCCACCTCCTGATGCAGCTTTGATGATGACAGGATATCCTATTTTCTCGGCTACTTTTACAGCCTCTTCTTCATCTGATATATTTCCCTCGCTTCCCATAGCCATCGGAATACCCCCTGACAGAGCTATTTTCCTGGCTATCGTTTTGTTGCCCATTTTATAGATTGCGTCGGGTGCAGGTCCTATGAAGTTGATTTTGTTATCAAGGCATTTCTGCGCAAAGTAGGCGTTTTCTGCCAGGAATCCATACCCTGGATGGACTGCATCTGCTTTCGTTTTTAAGGCGATAGCTATCAGCTTTTCGATATCGAGAAAGACTGGTATTTCTGAAACATCCTCGGTATTATCGAAAATAATATCAGCCGACGCAAGGTACATCGCATTGGGTTCGACTGCAGTTCTCACTGCGACGGTTTCAATATTCATCAACCGGGCGGTCCTCATTATCCTGACCGCTATCTCGCCCCTGTTGGCAATTAGGATTCGCTTAATATTCATCACTTAATATTTATTTCCTCAAGATAGTATAAATTTCTATGGTACCGTAGTTGTTGCATGTTGCCGGGTGTAAGTTGCAGGGAGTACACAAAACCCTTAACCCTGAGTCCAACCTTCGCCAAGGCTACGGTTGGCAAAGCCTGCGCCTTTCACCCTCCGTAGCTTTAGCGAAGGAGGGCTGAGCCCTACAGCGGCATATTCCCATGCTTCCTTGCTGGTACCTTTACCCATTTATTTCTGAGAGCCTCGAAGGCTGAAATAACCTTCTTCCTTGTATCAGCCGGATCAATAACCTCATCAATATACCCGCTCTCATCGGCTATGAATGGATTTGCTATTTTATCCCTGTACTTTTTCACAAGCTCTTTTTTCATTTCGACCGGGTCTTTGGCTTCGGCAAGCTCTTTTCTGTAAAGAATTGCAACGGCTCCATCAGGTCCCATCACTGCTATCTCAGCAGAAGGCCAGGCATAGCTGAAATCGCCGCCAAGGAATTTGCTGTTCATTACTATAAATGCCCCGCCGTAAGCTTTCCTTAGTATAATTGTAATTTTCGGAACTGTTGCCTCGCTGTAGGCAAATAAGAGCTTGGCTCCGTGGCGTATAATTCCGGCATGTTCCTGATCGACGCCTGGCAGAAATCCCGGTACATCTTCAAAAGTGAGTATGGGTATGTTGAAAGCATCGCAAAACCTTATAAACCTAGCTCCCTTAACTGAAGAATCGATATCCAGAACCCCTGCAAGAACCTTCGGCTGATTGGCGACAACGCCGATGGTTTTTCCCTTAAGTCTGCCAAATCCTATTACAAGGCTTGCCCCATAAAGTTCGGATATTTCAAAAAAACTGTTCCTGTCAACCACAAGATTGATGACATCCTTCACATCGTAGGCTTTGTTGGGGTCATCAGGAACAATATCCCTGAGTTTTTCTATATAGTCGCCTGTTGAACCGTCGTCGGCAACCACAGGCGGATTCTCCACATTGTTTGAAGGCAGGTATGCCAGGAATTTCTTAAGGGCGAGGATTGTATTCTCCTCGTCGTCATAGATCATGTGAGCTACACCGCTCTTGCGTGCATGTACTTCAGCCCCGCCGAGACCGTCGGAAGAGACATCCTCATTCAGAACTTCCTTTACAACATTAGGTCCCGTTACAAACATATAGCTTGTGTGATTGACCATGAAGACGAAATCGGTAAGGGCAGGGGAGTAGACGGCGCCGCCGGCTGCTGGTCCCATGATGACCGAGATCTGAGGGATTATTCCTGAAGAGTTGATGATATTATGAAAAATAGAAGCATATCCGCTTAGACTCGCCACACCTTCCTGTATCCTGGCACCACCGGAGTCCATCAGACCAATGATCGGAGCACCCATTTTGAGTGCCATTTCCTGTATTTTGGTTATTTTTTTTGAATGCACCAGACCAAGAGAACCACCCATAATTGTAAAATCCTGGGCATATGCGAATATCAGGCGGCCATTTATTTTTCCATGACCTACAATAACTCCATCACCATAGGTGCGTTCGACTTTGCCAAACTCTACAGGCTGACTTGCAGGAGTAACAAAGGCATCAATCTCCTCGAATGTACCTGCATCAAAAAGAAGGTTTATTCTTTCGTGAGCTGTCAGCTTGCCTTTTGAATGCTGTTTTTCGGCATTTTTGGAGCTGTATTGTTTTTTTAATGCCTCTTTCCTGTCGAGAAAGGCTTTGAAGTTTTTTCCTGATACATCCATACCCTGTAAAATTAACTCGTCAAAAGTAGTCAATCTCGTTTTAATTACAAAAATAACCTTCGACCGTAACAGAGGGTCATATCATAAATCCGTGAATTACAGTTAACATGTACATGAAAAAATTCGAATGGTATCGGAACAGCAATCCTTATCGTTTTGCTGAAATGCTATTTAGGCTTGAACAGCCCTGCTTCATTTGAGCCCAGCATACCCGCTTTCATCATAATATCACTGGCCTTCTTCAGATTCTTTATCATCCTTTCGTCAGCAAGGGGGTAGTGGTGCATTGCTTCGAGCCTGTCACCTATATATTCAAGATCCTCGTCAGTCGTTTTCCAATGCCTGTTGTTATAGATTGTCAGATCGAGGGGGCGTGAATAGGAGCGGAGTGACTTGTCGCCGTTAAGATTGAAATAAAAATCGAAATAGGACATTATGAGTTCCCTTAGCGACCGGTAAACCGGTTCCCGGTACCGCAGTGTTGTGAAGTTCGATTTACCAACTGCTCCCCAGTGCCCCTCTACCATAAATACTGCAATAACGTGATCGTCGTCATTGAAGGCTTTCATGTCGACGATAAGCGGCTTATATCCAAGAAATTCGAGAGCTGCGGCGGAAAAGAGAGCCCCTTCAAAGCAATGCGCCGATCGTTTCCTGATCACCCATCTTGGCGATCTGCATTCATAATTGGGGTTATATTCTATGGAATCCAGGAAGCTCTGGATGCTGTCGGGCCCGGAGAGGGTTTTAAGAAAACTGAGTTCGTCTTTTGTCCATTCCATATTTGTAACAGCGATTTTGACCCCCCAACCCCCCCAAGGGGGGCTTATTATGTAACTTAATTAGCATTCTGAGCCCTCAGCCCTCAGCCCTCAGACCTCAGCCCTCAGCCCTAACCCAGCTCCCTTATTATCCTCTGCATATCCCCGTATTGTTCCTCCATGCTCATTACCAGTTTCAGCTGAGCCCTTGTCCTCTGGAGGTTATGAAATTCATGATGGATCTTAAAGTAATTGTCGCCATCTATAAAATCTGTCAGGAAGCGCACGCCAATGGTATAAGTTATGAGTTTGGGAGCAAATGCAAGGTATTCTTTTTCGACCGGGTTCAGTGTACTGCCAGTTTCAGAGAGGTATCCTCTGGCATATGACCTGAAGAGGTTGATATCCATTCTTATCTTTGAAAGGTCTTTTTCGTCTTCGGCAGCAGTGTTTGTAACAGTTCTGATTGCATCACCAAAATCATAATGGACATAGCCAGGCATTACTGTGTCGAGATCAATTACGCAGAGTGCCTTATCATGCTCATCAAGAAGAATGTTGTTGAATTTGGTATCGTTATGTGTTGTCCTGATAGGAATTTTACCTTCCCTGCCCAGCTTAAGGATAGTCTTCATCTCCTCTCCCCGGCTGAGATACTGATCTATTTCCCATCTGACTGTTTCAACACGACCCTTTGGGTTTGCCTCTATTGTGCGTTCAAGGATCGCCAGCCTGTTAGCAATATCGTGGAAGCGTGGTATAGTTTCATTCAGAGGCTCTCCTGGCATATCCGAGAGCATCGCCTGGAAGCGGCCGATGGCCTTGCCTCCCTCGAATGCTTTGTCATCGCTGTCGACAATATTATAGGAACGGTGGTTGGAGATGAATATATACATTCTCCAGTAGTTTCCATCCCTGTCAATTATCCAGCTTTTATCGTCGCTGGCTGGAATGAGAATGAGGCATTCTCTCTTGATGTTTGATCCGGGAACAGCGAGCAGCTTGTTTCTGAGATGAACGGTGACTCTTTCAATGTTATGCTGGAGGGCAGGAATATCTTTGAAAATCTTGTTATTAAGGCGCTGAAGAATGTAGTCATCCTTATCGCTTTCCCTGGTTTCTATGCGGAATGTATCATGAATATGACCGCTGCCATAAGGTTCGCCCGACAGATAGGTCCCATCAGCCGTGAAATGGCCGAATATTTCTTTAAGATCGTAATTCATTGCTATCTGCCAGCTTTATGACCTATAAAAGCGTAATACATTATGATAAGGTAACCTGGTACGCAAAGCCAGTACGCAGTCTGGGTTGAAAATGAAACAGCCAGCTTCCCGTAAAGAAGGGGCAGTAAGGCGCCACCGGCAATAGCCATAACCATTAGAGCAGAACCGGTCTTTGTGAATCTGCCCAGTCCGGCAAGTGTTAGCGGCCACATAGCAGGCCATACCAGTGAATTTGCAAGTCCAAGCAGAGCTACAAACAAAACTGTGACAGGAAGAACAAGTTCAATAGACTGAAAGGTCATGATATCAACGAAAGGAATCGTGAATGCCAGATGAGCAGGTGTCAGTATAGCTCCAAGGGAAAACAAGACCCCGAGAATAGTACATGCCTTAAGTGCGGTGACCTGGCTGAAATATCGTGGTATAAAAATAATCCCGCTGGTGTAGCCGATTATCATCCCCAGGAGAGTGAGAGATGTATAGTATTTTGCTGATTCCATTGCAATTCCTATAGATTGTCCGTACCTGATAATGCTGTCGCCAGCTATTACCTCGACACCTACATAGAAGAAGAGTGCTATAACGCCAAGAATAAGGTGGGGGAATTGCCATACGCTGGTCTTGGCTGAGTTTGACTCGCTGCTGGCAGCATCTTCAGCATCCGTATCCACTTCGGGCAGATGTGCAAAACGCAGCAGCAGCCCAAGGAGTACAAGCGCAACTGTCATAACTATATATGGCATTATTACCCTGCTGGCAAGTTCATCGAGCAGGCCTGTTCGTGTGGCTGCATCAGCTGCCTGGGCAAGCTTCTCTTCTAATATTTTTGAATCCTTGAGGATTATGCTGGCCAGTATTATAGGGGCAATTGCACCGGCAAACTTGTTTGCAATACCCATGATACTCATTCTCTTTGCAGCACTTTCCGGTGGGCCGATAATTGTTATATACGGATTTGAAGCTGTCTGCAATAAAGCCATTCCCGTTCCTTCAACAAAAAGGCCAAGCAGAAAAAGGCTAAAGGTCCTTGTCATTGCAGCAGGAATAAAAATCAGGGCTCCTGCCGCCATAATCCATAATCCGATAGACATACCATTCTTGAACCCGGTCTTTTTCAACAGCGCTGAAGAGGGCAATGACATTACAAGGTAGGAAACATAAAAGGCGAATGTCACAAAATAAGCTTCAAAATCGTTCAATTCACACGCCGTCCTCAGAAAGGGGATAAGAATGCCGTTAAGCCAGGTAACGAATCCGAACAGGAAAAAAAACAGGCCGATTATAGTAATCGAAAAAATATAATCCTTTCTGCTGATGCCGGTTGATGAGCTGGTAGTAGTCATAATCTGCAAATTAATTACGGTTTAGTTAAAGGTTGAAGTTTTCAAAACTAATCTATTTATCTGACGGTACCAAGAAAAAAATAATTTGTTTTTTTAGTTCAAAAGTTATAGAACCGGCTGCTATTTATTTAAATTTGTTGCAATGTGTTCTTAAATGAATAAATATGACTGATGTTAATAGGAATGTACGGGATTCAGTAGAGGAGACTGGCAAGGTGTTTGAGAAGTTTGGGCTTACACCCATGCAGGGAAGGATAGTAGCGTATTTTACAATCAGCGATCCTCCAGAAAAAACATTCGACGAACTGGTTCAATATTTTAAAGCGAGTAAAAGTTCGATAAGCAATTCGCTGCATTATCTTCTTGAGAATAAAGTTATAGATTATAAGACATTTGCATCAAACCGCAAGAGATATTTCTACCTGACAGATGCTTTTTTCAGGGTATATTTCAGGAAGGTGCTTGAAAATGTGTCGGAATTAAAGGAATATGCCTACAGAACAGTATCAATGCGCACACCGGAATATCCTGTCGCAAATGAGAAAATCCTTAAATGGATCGAAAATGCCAACAAATTCCAGGAATCTCTTGAAGATACGCTGGCATCTTTAAGGAAAGAGCTTCCCGGAAGCGCATTATAAAATTACCCGGCATGGAATTTCCTTTGATACTTTATTTTAAAAGCTATTTTTGTAAAGCATCATCACAACAGAAATAATGTTCAACCATACAGCAGCCATAGGAGCCGATATAGGGCGCAACTTGATAAAAGTGGCTGTTGTGAGGATTGACGGCGAGATCGCTGCTGTAAAATCCTTCCCCCTGCAAGAGAAACAAACGAGGGCATACATCACTGAAAAAATCCTGGAAGCTGTCGGGGATATTCGTCATTCAGTAGCAGCCGAAGGAATAAATCCGATTTGCATAGGTATATCAGCGAAGGGATTTATAGATCATAAATCAGGAATCATTGCTGGCCCTGACCAGGGTATCAGCGACTGGACAAATGTGCCTTTGGCCAGGATCATAAAGCAAGAGACCGGACTCCCTGTTTTTGTTGACAATGATGCAAATATGATGACTATAGCTGAGCATCGTTTTGGCGCTGCGAGAGGGTACAGGAATATTATTTTTGTTGCCCTTCGCACGGGAATCGGAGGTGGAATAATCATAAATGAAAAGCTCTATCGCGGTTCCAATAACGCCGGTGGCGAAATCGGACAAATGATCATTAACTTCGATAACGGAAAAAGTGAGAGGGGCATTAAGGGGTCATATGAACATCTTGCCTCGGCTTCATCAATTGTCAGAAGGTATAATGAGCTGATGGGATCAGCTGATGCCAGGGTGGCCGGCGGAATTACATGCAAGGATATTTTTGAGCTCAGTTATAAAGGCTCGCCTGAAGCATCACTTGTGGTAGAACAAAATGCGGAACTTGTTGGAATAGGCCTGGCAAATCTTATAACAATCTTTGCACCGGAGATCATTGTTCTTGGTGGAGGGATGTCGGAGGCAGATGACAGTTATATTGAACGTATAAGAAAGAGTGCCTATACAAATTCACTTCCTGACTGCAGGTCTGACCTGAAGATCGAAAGGGCACAGCTTGGTGCTGCCGGATCGTTGCTGGGAAGCGCCTATTGGAGCATGACCAGCCTTGCCGGCCAGATAATTTGAATCACCGAATGCATTAATATCCTGAAATTAAAATGAATAATAAAGTTCAGACAGTCATTAAAGACCAGCCGGCACCGAGTTCTCAGACCTATGTGATTGCCACAGCATTTCTGACTCTTTTTGCCCTGGTTGGATTTGCCTACTATGGGCTGCCATTCTTCTTTGATTTTATTACCAGGGAGTACGGATGGTCAAGAACAGTTGTTACTTCAGGCAATGCGCTGGGCAAACTGCTCGTGGGACCGATGTTTGGTTTTATCGCCGGATGGCTTATCGACAAATATGGTCCGCGAAAGCTTATGATGTCCGGAATCCTCATGATGGGAGTGGCCCTTATAGGGCTGAGCTTTGCTGACTCTCTGGGGCTCTTTTACCTTTTCTATATTTTCAATGCGCTCGGATATGTTTGTGGTGGCCCCTTGCCGTGCCAGGTACTTATATCAAGCAGGTTCGACAGGAACCGTGGAAAGGCTATGGGCATTGCTTATCTCGGGATAGGGACAGGAGGGGCTGTAGTGCCCCTGATTGCAGCTGCGCTTGAAAGACATTATGGCTGGCATACCTCTCTTGCGGGTCTGGGAATTATTGCCGTGGTAATTGCATTTCCTATGGTATTCTTTCTGAAAGGATCTTCTTTTAAGGGAAGCCATACCGGGCAGAGCGAACCGGCAGTACCTATTAAAAACATTCTCCTTAACCGGAATTTTTATCTTCTTGGCATTGGAAGCATGTGTGCAATAGGAGCGGTAGGCGGTATAAACCAGCATCTTAAGCTCTATCTTCGTGACCTTAACTTCTCTCAGTCACAGGCAGCCCATGTTATTTCACTTGTATTATTATCCAGCCTGGCAGGTAGGGTTCTGATGGGTTGGCTGGCTGATTTGATTCGCCGGAAATATGTTATGATTCTCATATATATGATTGTAGCCTCAGCAATTCCACTGTTGCTGATGCCTGATTTTCCGGGTCGCATTTATATCTTCGCCGTTATTTTTGGAATAGGGCTTGGGGGTGACTATATGATTATTCCATTGATGGCCGGAGATCTTTTTGGAGTCAAGGCACTGGGTCGGACAATGGGGATTATTCTTGTTGCAGACGGTATAGCTGAATCACTCTTCCCAATGCTGCTCGGTGCATTATACAATACAGCTACAAAAAGCTATGCAATCGGTTTTATAGTGCTAATCTGCGTCGCTGTTGCAGGAGCAATAATAGTATCCTTTCTGCCAAAGTCTCAAAAAGAAAGGGTGGTAAGTGATGCTGTTGAATCCTGAGCCCTGAGCCCTGAGCCCTCCGCCCAACCTTCGCCAAGGCTACGGTTGGCAAAGCCTGAGCCCTGAGCCCTGAGCCCTGAGCCTGATCTACCATCTCAGCCCGTG
>Ga0208980_10000917_pt1 | contig 17458 bp, 24 predicted proteins | sample WetSurMetagenome_3_FD_187993 | JGI IMG/M metagenome (GOLD analysis project Ga0208980, IMG submission 187993) | Wetland microbial communities from Twitchell Island in the Sacramento Delta, sample from surface sediment Aug2011 Site A1 Bulk (version 2) | ecosystem: Environmental > Aquatic > Marine... | reverse complement strand
TGTTATTTAATGTTCCAGATAATAATGTAATAGTTCGTAAGCTCGATACCAAAATTCACAAATTTGATACACCTTGGTTGAAAAATGGACAAAACAAAAAAGAGGCTTAGCGCCTCTTTTTTTATTTTCTTATTGATTCTCTAACAATCTTTTTTCCTTTCATTGCAGCTTGAAGTTTTTCTCTTCTTCTACTTGGTATACTATCTCCTGAGTAATCATAGTATTCTACAGGTTCAGGAATAATGAGTTTAACTGATAAAGGTTCTAATTTAACATAATTTTGTGTAGCTTCATCTTGAACAAGATAATATTTTAATGCATTATCAACAGTAGTAACAATTTTTCTTACATACCCAGTAATATCTTTATTTTTATCTGGAGTTGCATTTGATATTATAGGTTTTCCTTTAATTTTTGATCCTACCTGTATCTCTGGTAATTGTTTAGTTGCATCATGTGAAACTGGTTCTAATGTATGATTAAGAGGTTTAATTTCATAAGTATACATCATATTAGGCCCACCTAAATTACTGGCTCCACCAAATCCTCCCCTAGTTGTATGACCTAATCCTCCACTAAATGTACCACCAGATGACATTGAAAATCCAGCACCATATGCTTCTGTTATGGTTTCTTTAACTATTTTAAATTTTTCCTTTAACATAAATATACATCCAATTTAAATATATATCTTAAATAAAAGACTTAATTGTGAAAGAATTTAGAAAAAATAAAAATGGGATTTTTATTTGTGAAGAATGTAATCATTTATTTACCAAAAAGGAAAATTTAAGTAGACACATTCAATTAAAACATTTTTCTCAAAAAATTTATTATGATAAATGATTAAAAGATGATAATGAAGGATTATGTAAAATTTGCGGTAAAAAAACATTATTTACAGGATTTAAACATTATTATAATAATTGTTGTTCTAAAAAATGTTCTGATAAATATAAATCGTTAAAAACAAAAGAAAGCATATTTAAAAAATATGGTGTAGATCATTATTGGAAAACTAAAAATGCTATAAAACAAATAAAACAAACTAAAAAAGAAAAATATGATGATGAAAATTATTGTAATATTGAAAAAATGAAGAAAACTTTTTTAAAAAATTATGGTGTGGAAAACCCTTTTCAATCTGATAAAATTAAACGACAAATATTAAAAAATAATTTAAAAAAATATGGTGTTGAATATCCTCAACAAAATAAAGAAATTCATGAAAAGGGACAAAAAACAGCAAAATTACTAAAAATATTTAAAAATACTACCATTTGGTATCAAGGTTCTTATGAATTAGATTTTTTAGAGAAATATTATAACAAATATCCAAACATTGAATGTGGTCCATCAATTAAATATACGGTTAAAGGAAATCACAAAAGTATCACCCAGATTTTTATATTCCATCACTTAATTTAATAATTGAAATAAAAAGTTCATGGACATTAGTAATCGATTTAGAAATTAAAGCAAAAGAAAAAGCCACTATTGCTAATGGCTTTAATTATATTTTAATTTTAGATAAAAATTATGATGAATTTAATCAATTAATTGATATTTAATAAGTTAAGTTCCCATTACATCTTCACGTTTTCCACCGAATTTGATTCCACCAAATGCAGCTCTAAACATATCCATTGCTTTTTTGTATTTTTCTTTACCTTTTATATCACCAGTTTCTTGATGTATATAAGGATGAGTTTCTACAAGTAACCATAGTGCTTTAGCAGCTAATGAGGCATCTTTCAAATCAATCCAATATTGAACATAATTTTCAACTTCTTTAGCTTCTAATTTTGTATCTTTTGATTGTGAACATGCTGCACCAATTAAAGCATTTGCTTGAGGAATGTCAAATCCCGATCCTTTTGCTTTTGGTTTAGGTGCTTTAGCAGGATTAGTAAATATCATCTTAATTTCTTCTGGTCTAAATGATTCAAGAAGAGTTAAGAATGCCATGAATGATTCAACAGTTTTAGAGTGAATAGTTCCAGCCATTAGATTTTCTAAGTCTGCTCTATTCCAAACAATATCATTATATTCTTGACATGCAGCAAGCATTGATGAAAGTGCTTCCCATGAACGAGGAGTTGTGTTTGTTTTTGTTTCATTATCAAAAAAATAGAAATGATCACGGTTGAATTCAACGAATGTTGTGATACGATCATCTATTTTCTTTCCTTTTGCCCAATCAATCCATTCATCAACGGAAGGAACAAAATTCCAATGTTGAAAACGGTTTGAAAGTGCAGAACCAATAACTGATTGTCCACCTTCTGGATCATCTTCTTCACGGTTAGTAGCAGCAATGATAGCCCATTTGCTTCCTAAAACTGCATCTCCAATCATTCTCTCATGAACAAGTTTCAAACAAGTATTTTGTACTTCAATTGAAGCTCTTGAAAGTTCATCTAAGAAAATAATTCCGCCTTCACCCTCATTTGCTTTATCATTTGATTTTTCATCTATTTCAGGATCACCTGTTGGAGTGTAAACAGGCAACCAGTTTTTAGGAATATCTTGTGCCTTTGTCATTTCTTTTCCACCTTCTGTAACTACTTTATAGATTGCTGGTAATGCCCAATCATCAGGTGCCATTTTTGATAATTGAACATCTATTAAACGGTGTCCCTGTCCTAATGATTTAATAACGGCATTTGTGATAGCAGTTTTTCCAATTCCTGGAGCACCCCAAATAAGTGGAGGTACTAATTTAGGATTTTTAACCTGCATCATAATTCTTTTGTAAAGAAATTCAGTGCTAACGTTTCTAATATCTTTTCCTTCTCCCGGGTATTTTAAAGGAACAAGTGCTTCTTGTACTAATTTTTTAATATTTTTAGTACTTAAACTTTCTCTAAGTTTTCCTCTTTGTTTATTAAGTGCAGCATCTCTTAAATATCCGTCTTTAACTCTTTGAAGAATAGGCTCTGCACTTCTTAAGCTTGACAAACTAGGTTCAAGTTCAATATCATTTTGACCTGCTATAAATCTAATTGCTTTAGGTAATTTTCCAGATTTAAATAAAATACCTATGTTAACAGGTGAAATAACAGGAAGAACTACATCATTATAAAATGCTATAAAGAAACCTTTTATTTTCTTAAAAGCGCCTTTAACGACTTCTGTTGCCTTACCTGCAATTTCTTTAAAATTTATTTCATTTAAAGGTTTTTCTCCTTTTAAATGTAGAGTTTCTTCTATTGACTCGGGAACTAATTTTTTCATATTGTTATTTTTATTTTATATATTACATTTCTGCTACAGTTGTTTGTATTGCTTTTCCAAAAGGAGCTTTCCAAGATGGGTTATCATAAACTACCCAAATGAATTTATTATGATACTTAGGAGTTGCTGGATCTGAAGCATATCCGTCAGTTAAGAAAATACAAAGATTTATAGAATCATTATATTGATCTCTTATCCAATCTAACGGTTTTTGGAAGTTTGTTCCACCGCCGCCTTTAATAGCTTTAGGTCTCCAAACCTTACTGCTTCTTTTAATTTTTTGAACTGAACCTGGATCAACTCCATCATCAAAGAATATAATTGTTATCTCTTTAATTTTCTTAGCAAATATGATACCATTTATTTCTCCAATAATTTTGTCAAATGTGCTTCCAGAAAACATAGAGCCTGAAACATCTACGCATACAACGCATTTTTTCATTGCGTCTTTCTTAGCTTTTAAACCACGCTTTAAATATTCTTCACTCTTATGTAAGTGTTTTTTTGCACCAAGTCTATATTCTTTTTCTATTGATAGTGCATTTCCTACAAATATTTTTAATTTAGTTTTCCAATCTACTGCAGGCTTTAATATTTTTCCTAATCTTCCAATTAAAGCATCTCCTCTTCCACTGCCTGCAGTTTTCATTTTTTCAACTTGTCTTAAAATTTCTCTTGCATTAGCTTCCCATTTACTTCTACCGTCTTCACCTGCATGTATTTCTTCTTCATCATAACCAGATGCTTTTGCGATTTGTTCTCCTGTTCGAGGATCAATAATTCCGCCTGCACGTCCTTTATCAGCGCCGACCATTTTTCCTTTAAGTCTTCGTTGTTCATTTGTAATATCTTCAGATGAAGTAGCTGCTTTAGCTTTTCCTTCTAATTCTTTTGCTTTTTGTTTTAAACCTTCTGCTCCTCCTCCGCTGCCTTCACCTTTGCCTTCACCTTCACCCTCGCCTTTACCTTCTCCATCACCTTTGCCTTTGCCATCATCACTTAAAGGAGTTAGTTCCTCTCTCTTATATCCTTCACTCAATAATTTTGGCATTATTAAACTTTCATTTATAGGATCTACTTCATATGTTCCATCAGGATTAACAGCTTTAATGACTCCTTTTTTTCCTGTTGCTTTTATTTTAACCTTTGATCCTACACTTAGTGTGCCATCACCTGATTTACTACCGCCACCGCCGCCTGATGCACCGCCTGCTCCAGAACCTTGACCCTGGCCCTGGCCCTGACCTTGTCCCTGACCTTGTCCTTGGCCTTGACCACCAGCACCAGGAGGTGGAGGAGGTAAAGTAGGCATATTTTTCAAAATATCTTGATAGATTTGTTCAACGGGAATATTTAAATATTTTTTATCATATAATCCATAAATTTCTTCTTTAACGAATTTTTCATCGAAATCATCTGTAGTATCAACTATAAGTGGATTAATTTCAAGATCACCTGCAATATTAAATACTTTATGATCAAATCCTTGACCTCTTTCAACATGCATTAAAATACAATGATATATTTCATGAACAAGAACGAAAATTTTTCCAAGCCAAGAAAGACTATCAGCAAATTCAGGATTAACAAAAAGCCTAACACCATCAGTAGCCATAGTTTCTATCAACCATGTATAAACTGTGGGTGTCATTTCATGAACGTAAGGACGATAAAGAGGAGATTGAGTAACTAATTTATATTTAGCTTTCTCCATGTCATCTTTTACTTTTTTCATGTTTATCTTTTTTCCAGTATATGGAGAAACCACCTCATCCATATCTTCAAGTTTGGTAATTTTTGCAGCATCTGCTTCAAAGATTTTTCCTGCTCGTACTTTTTCTATAAAGTCTTCTAATAAAGGATAAAATTGTTCGTTCATTTTATTATTATATTATTTCAATTAAATGTCCCCAAACTTCACATACTTTAGATATGCTTTCTTTTGTTAAAATTTCAGAAGGAGTAAACTGTAAATTTCCTTCTACTTCTTTTGGAAAATATTGTAAAGTTTCTATTGGATTTTTTGATATGTTTAAATCACCGTGCACTAAAAATGGAAGATGCTTTAGATTTTTTAATTTATTATTATTTAAATATACACTATGTTCTATAATTTCTGCAATTCCTTCTAATGATTCAATTTCATTATAACTTACACCATAAGATTCTTTTACAATATATGGGCCAAATTTTAGAGATGTTAAGAAATTATTACTTGCTATAAAAGAGCCCGAAACACTATAAGGACAACCTCGTAAAGTTTTTAAACTATTTTTATTTATGTGAAAGCCACCCATTATATGATTAAATTGAATATACTCAGGAAGTTCTTCTAAACTTTTGCTATCTATGAAAACATTATTATAAACATTAATTGCATATTTTTTTGTAAGTTTATATTCATCTATTTGCATAGATGATAGCCATTCTGAGATTAATCTCTTTTGACCTATACCCATAGATTTAATGGGATCTTTATCATGTTCTGTAAAGTGCATATGATCTTCATATAATATTTCTTTTACCATTTTCATTAAACTATAGTCATATAGGTAATTTGAACTGCAAACGTATGAGGATTATAAACATAAAATCCTGGAATTAAATTTTTAATTGCGGAATTAGCCGGATCAACTGCAGCTAACCATATTCTTATAAGACCTACCTTTTCCCATTTATTATTTTCTTCGATATAAGCTAAATACTCATTTGCGCTCATTACATTTGGATAATTACTAGTTTTTCCTGCAAGCCCTATATCAATAGATTTTGTGTATTTAACCCAACATTCGGTATTTCCTGTACTTGGTTCAAAATAAGTTAAAATTTCAGGAACATGAGTAATTTCTACATATGATTCATAATCAGCTGCAGTTGAAGGATAAATGACTCTTAAGACATATCCTAACATTGCTGTATTTGGATATTTGAATGCTGGAATACTAGTTGAAGTATCATATATCATTAAATATCCTACAGAAGGATTATTTGTGCATGTAGCATAAACATTAGTAATATCGATTTGATAGCCTGCAGTGTTACTTGTAAATATCAATCCACTTGTATCATAAGTAGCAGTAATTAAAATTCCTTGATTTTGAAATTGAATATTAAGTGCGTTTGCAATATCTACACCATCAACTGAATTTGCTTGTGCATGTAATGCTGAATCATAGTGTCTAAAACTTCTATAATGATTAAGTGATAGATCAACACTCATAGTCATGGAGTTTGTGCCAGTACAAACTGACGTATCAAATAAAAATACTTGTTTTTGTTGTGAAATTCCTTTAGTTAATCCAGGAATAAATGTTACTTCTCCTGGTTGAACTAATTTAGTTTGTTGATCCCATCCAGTTACAGGTTGAGATAAATCGCCCAAACCCATCGATGACAAAATATCACTTCCAGAAATTATTCCTACACTTTGCCCTGGTAAAAATTCAAATGCTGCTGAATCTGATTCACCAGCACAAGGGCTTAATTCTGGATAAACATAGTCATTAGAAGTATTATTGAACAAATCTACTGCCATAATTACATAATTATTTTATTTATATATTCAAATAAAACTATACATATTTACTTTAGGCATATTAAAGATTTTGAGCAAATAGTTCATACTCTTGTTGTCTTCGAGTAACTAATCCCGGAAATTTAGAACTCACCATAGTATTTTTTATTTCTTCAGCCGCTGCTTTATAATTTCCTTTTTTTAAATATTGCACGAATTCAGTTTGTCTAAATCCCGATATTCCTATATTATATGCCATTGATACCATTGCATCAAACATTGATTGATCAATATGTAATTTAATACCATCTTTTTCCCATTGAGATAACATTCTCTTAATGCCATTTTCAGCAACAGTTATATCATGAGCAAATAATTTTTCGGCTTTTTCTTCGGATATTTTATCACCAACTTTATAAGGTGATTTTTTTTCTGGATACGCATGACCATAACCTATTGTAATTCTTCCATCTCCAATAGCATACGCGATTAAACGAAGTTTCTCGTGTTCTTTAATAAGTTTTTTTGTATCAGTTGAAGTCTTAGCTGTTTTATAATCCAATTTTTTTAATACTTTATTAGCTTTAGCGATATTATCTAATTTTTTTATGTCGATAGTATTTTCTTTTGCTACTTTATTGCTCATAGCAAATAGGTCTGTTTCACTAAAAATACTATTTTGTGCAACAAAATTAGCTAAAAACAACATCATCAAAATTGTCGATATATGCTTTTTAACACTAAATTTTTTTGTTTCATTAAATTTTTCAATGAACTTATTTAAAACTTCTGACTTATTTTTTATTTTACTTATAATATCTCTTAATTTTTTAATATTAAAATCTTCATTTAAAACTGATTCATTTAATACATTAAAGTAATAAATATCATCATATAAAGATTCTCTAACTAATTGCATTTTGAAGTTTATTTTATTTATCTCACATAAAAAAAGAGGCTATTGCCTCTTTCATATTCTATCAAAATTTCGGTGTTCTCCGGGGTTCACCGGAATTCCGAATTTGTCAACTTTTCTTAATTTTTTTTTACTTCGGGCTTTTTTGGAATTGCCTTAGCATCAATTACTTCGACTCCGCCTTCAATGTATGGAGTACGTAATTCAGGCGGCACCAGAGACGCTTCATGTGACATCTCTTCACTTATTACCGGTTCAGTAATAGGTTCATCTGTTTTAGCCTTATTGAGGCTTGAAATTAATTTAAGCACTTCGTCTCCTTTTGATGGTTTTATTATTTCTTCTAAATCTGTTACTACTTGTGTTGTGCTTTTTCTCTTTAGAGGATCTATTGTTCTACTTTTTACGGGTTTTTCTTGCGGGACTTCTACGTTTTCCTCTTTTTGTAGGAGCCCCTGTTCTTTTTTTGGCTCGGCCACCGTTTCTTTTTGTTTGGGTGGTCGCCCCGCTTTTTTCTTTGGTGGAGAAATTATGTCAGTATCTGCCATTATGTATGGCATAGGTTCTTTAGGTTCTGAATATCTTTCAAGAATAGTTTCTTCGTTTTCTTCTTTCTCCAACGTATCATTTATTTCTTTATCAGAATATGCAAAATCTGACATAAGTTTTTCTTCTTTGGCAATGTATTCACTGATTTTTTGTTGTTCTTCGGGTGTTGGTTCTCCGCCTATTCCTGTTTCATCAAAATCAGTTAATGGTTCTATTTGTTCTATCGGCATAAATTTAGAAGGATTTTCTAGGTCTGCTATTTTAGCTGTGCTAATTAAACTCGCAACTCTTTTCTCAACTTCATCATTTATTACTTTATCGACTTCTTCATCAGGAACTGTACCTACTTTTGTTTGTTCTTCTTTTTCAGCTTCTTCATTAATAAAATTGATATTTTGTGCAACTAAAGCTGTCATACCTAATGCAACAATTGGAAGTAAAGCGCCTGCAATCCATGATATTATCATCTGATACATTTCAGGTGATGATGCCTGAACACCAAACAAAATAGATTTTTGCCAATATACCCAATCATTGCTTCCTGAAGTTACCATAAATTTAAATGAAGCATATACGTTTGCAGTTACCTGTAATGCCGTTAATAGAAACATTAATGCCCAGGGTAAAAACGTATTTTTATTTTTATCAGTCATCAATATTGAGAATAACACTGATGCTTGTCCTACTTCATAAGTCAATCCAAGTAATATTGCAAGGCCTAAAGAGTTTGCTAATCCAAAAAATGTGATAGAGTGTAATGTTGATACAAACCCTACGCATAAATACAAAATAGCAAACGTAATAATAAGTCCCCAATAAAGACCTTTATGCGTAATTTTAAATTTGCTTAAATTTAACATGTTTTTTTATTTTATTTATTTTTATTAGTATCTTTAACTTCTTCAGCACCTTTAACAACTACCGTAGTTGTGGTGTTTGACTTAATTTTTTCAACTGCGCTTTGAACCGCGTTAGCTTTGTCATTTGCTGAATTTGCATGTTCGATTGCAAGTTTTAATTGAAAATTAAGCATCTTAATACTATCTGTGGTTTCTTTCTCAAGAACATAATATTTATTCTCCAAAGAATCAATAACATGAATATATTTACCAGCTGTCATGTTTAACTGTGTTTTACGATTGCAACTTTGCATACTTTTAAACGCAAATAAAAATAAAAGACCAAGCGCAAACCATTTCATGTTTTTTTCAAAAAATTTTTGTGGTGTAACTGCCATAGTAACTAATGTTTTTTGTTTTTATATATCTATCACAAATATTATATAACGAAAAAAGACCTGAGTTTTAAATCAGGTCTTTTATTCAAAAAATTCAAAATGTTAATCAGGGGTTATATCTTTCTTAACTTCCATTGTAACTACTTTACTCTCAACTGGTTTTTCTTCGGGTTTGGGTTCAAGTTCTGCAAGATAAAATCCTTGTTCGGCGGCTGCCCACTTATCTTGAAGATATTGTATAGCCTTTAGTTTATTTCTGGCATCTTCAATTTTTTGACCCACAACAATCATAATTTTTGAATACTTGTCAGCGATCTTTTCAAATTCTATCGCAGCTTCAAGTCCGATACCTTTAGGATTATATAACATGAATCCACAAAATTCAAGAGCTTGATAATCCATCGATAATCCAGTAGTATCATTAACTTCAGCCATGAATTTTTTAAGTTCTTCATTCATCTTAAGCATTCCCATCCACTGAGTTTTTTCCCATGATGCATACTTATTCATATAATCTAATAGAAAGAAATATACATCATTTGCTGCAAAATTACCAGGGTCACTTATTTGCCAACGAGTTTCTGCAAATTCTTTCATTGCAGCATCAAAATCTGCCTTAAATTGTAATCTTTCTTCTTCAGTTGGCTTTCTTTTAATTTCTTTTTCTTTTTCGTTTTTAACGACTTCAAGTTCAACTTTATCTTTTTTTGCCATTTTTATGAGTTTATTTTAGTAAATACGCTTGATTATTTTTTATATTATGAAAATAATTAAAAGTTTTGTGGAATATATAATAAAAGCAGTAATTCTTATTTAGAGCATAAGAAAACGGAAGAGAGATCAACCGCTGTCCTGCTTTAAATATTTATTCATAAAATAATAGAGAGAAATCATGAATTATCAAAAAATATATAAGGATTTAATTATTAAATGTAAAAATATTAATCGTAAAAAATTAGAAAAAACTAATGTTAACTACGTTTATTATGAAAAACATCATATAATTCCTAAATGTTTAGGAGGTTTAAATGAATCAAATAATTTAGTATTATTAACAGCAAAGGAACATTATGTTTGTCATAAATTATTAACGTATATTTATAAAGAAAACAGAAAAATTGCGTTAGCTTTTCATAAAATGTCTTTTGGCGTGCATAACAATAATTACAAAGTCTCATCGATGGATTATGCTTATGCAAGAGAATTAATTAGTTTAACTCCAATATCAATTGTAACAAGAAAAAAACTAAGTAAAGCGGCTAAAGGTAAACCTAGTAAGAAAAAAGGAATTCCTATTTCTAATGAACAAAAGAAAAAATTGAGTGAAGCGGGTAAAGGAAGAATATTATCTATCGAAACTAAACAAAAAATTAGTGATTCTCAAAAAGGAAAAATATTAAGTGAAGAAACTAAACAAAAAATAAGATTATCTAGTATAGGTAAAAAAGGAACTCCGCATACTCAAGAATTTAAGAAAAAACTTGCAGAAAACAATAAAAAATATAAAACAGGAACATTAGCTTCTGAAGAAACAAAATTGAAAATGTCTAAAATTAGAAAAGGTGTTAAAAAAAGTGAAGAACATAAACGTAAAATATTAGAAGGTAGAAAAAGATATTTTGAACAAAAACATCTAGACAATTAAATATTCTTGTCCATTTTTTACGTGATATAGTTTTATTAATTCTACAAACTTATCTTCATATTCTATTAATTGTTTTCCGTCTAAAATGATTTCTTGTAAAATATCCGTTTGTTTATCAATACATAAAATACTCGCTCTATTACAAGAAATATTTTTTTCTTTATACATTTCTCTTATACATCGTGAATATGCACCGAGTTGATAAAAATGTTTAAGTTCTTTTGTACTTCCTTTTTTGATTTTACCATTAGAAGATTTAAAGTCTGTTAATGATATTCCAAAAAGTTTATCACGATATAGAATATCTAATTTACCTCGATAAAATAGTGTGGCTGAATATATTCCCATTTCTATTGCCAACATATCAGCAAATTGAGTAGAATAACTAGAATAATAAAATTTATAAAAAAGATTTCTTCCTTCTTCAATTTTATCTTCAGGAATTAAATCTTCTTTTAACATCTTAGGACTATCTTCTTGTGTAACTCGAAGAGCTTCAGAAACATCTCGTGTTTTACTATGTACTCGTACAAAGTTTTCAATGAACATATGCATAGAAGATCCTCGATTTCCAGCTTTCTTCATTATCTCATCGGCTTTTTGCTTTCCAACTGCTAAAACCCATGCGTCATATTCGGGGTCTGGAATCATCTCGCCTAAAATTGTAGATACTGATGGTACCTTAATTTTATGGACTGCTTCTGGCAGTCCATAAGATCCTTTTATCCATTTAACACTATTTAAATCAAATTCGAAAGCCATGTAAATAATGATATAAGTAAATCAAATCGAATTATAAAGAATATTAATATTGCTAATTTAAAAATAAATTTAATTAGCCATTTCAGTGAAAATTTATTAAAAATAAAACGATACACAATTAAATATGAAAGTGTTGGTTTTCCTTTATCATCTTCAAATTGATTGAATTCACAGGTTAAGCATTCAGCAAATCCAAGTTCTTCATCCAAATAACGATTAAGTGGATTTAGAGATTCTAGTACTTTAACACGCTTGACATTTTCTGGTAATGGATCATCTGATTCATCTAATGAAATGGTAATGTAAATATCATATAATTTTGTTCTCTGAAGTTTCCATTTATTAAACTTTGATTTAGGATCCGACTGTTCTTTTTTAATAGTTTTTTTCCAATCAGAAAAATTTTCAAAATCTCGATATACTTTTATTAATCCCCAATTTCTGGGCTTAATCCAATCAAGTGCTTTCATTTTATTCATTTTCATTTCCAAAATAAGAATCTATCATATCAGGATATTTTTTGTATAATTTTTCAGCAACATCCTTACGAGCTTTTCTTAATCTTGTTTTTACTGTAGAAAGATTCCAATCCAAATCATCTGCAATATCATTTAGTTGTTTTTGGTTTATTTCTCTTTCATACATTACTGTTCGATATGGTTCATCTAATTCATTTATTGCTGATATAGATGCATCATATAATCTTTGTGTCAATTCTTCACCACATGGTCCTATTACTTCTGTATTCATTATAAATACACGATTAGAAGTTTGAAGTAAACGAGAGTGGTTTTCTAAATACTTATCATAAGATACGTGTTTGTTTTCATCTCTTAGAATTCCAAGAGCTTCATTACGAGTTATTCTGTAAACCCATGTTGAAAATTTATACGCAGTATTATACGTATGTATTTTTTGCCAAATAGTGGCAAGAGCACCGGAAACTGCGTCTTGACTTAAATCTCTATCTTTAAGATATTTATATGCATATTTAAGAAGACCTGGTCTTAATCGGTTGGTTAGTATTTCAAAGCTTTTTTCTGTTCTATCTTTTACAAAATTTAATGCTAATGACTGAATGTCATTTTGATTTTTTTTACTCATAAATTTTCCCTTAATTATTTTATATGTATGTTTTTATGTGTTGTTAAAATGTAAAAAAGTAAAACAAATTATTATTCAATAACTTGTTCAACAAAGCTGTTAATGTTCTTCATCAATTGTTCTACTCTTACGAATGGAAATTGACCAAGTGCATTTACAATTTGTGTGAGAGTTTGGTGGTCCATGACTTCTACATCAATAGCTTGAACTAATCCAGCTATTTCATTAAAAGGTCTATCTCCAATAGCTTGAAGAAGAGCTTTCTTAAAATCCGGTTTAATTTTGTAGGTTGGCACATATGCGTTTGTTTCAATTTTTTGTGTTGCATCAACATGTTGTTGAGGAGTAGGCTGTGCCAGAACGGGCGTCATTGTTTTTTCGTTTGCCATAATAGGTTTATTTTAGTTTAAAATTAATTTTTATATTATTTTATATATAAATATTCTTAAAAGTTTTGTCCTTATTATTAACCAATATAATATATTTTTCTGTTAATTATTTTTAAATAAGTTAATTTTTTGTTATTTTTTTACTTCTTCGTATCCTGAATTCTTAATTGCTTTTAACCAATCATCTATGTCTGCTCTAATTATCATACTTGAATCTGTAATTTCACCTGACTTAGTTTTATAGTATTTTACATAAATAAACCAAGGATCTTCCTTATCTTCTATAAATACTATAGAAAGTGGAGAACGCACCTTTGTCAGTGAATATAATTTTTTATTTTCAGTAAAATCTTTTATATTACCTAAATTTTCTTTCTTTTTTATTGGTTTATTAGATTTATACATAAATTAAGGTATTATGAATAATTTATCCAACATATTTTTGTAATTATTAAATATATCTTCAGGAAGTAAATTTCCTGTTTCTACCACTTTAAAATTATCATAATATTTTAGAGCCAAATAATTTTCACGAACTCTTTTTTGAAATTCTATATCTTTTTCATGAATATCTGTTTTTCCCTTTAAATAATCTCTATCATTTCCATTACGTTTTTCTGTTAATCTTTTTTCGATTAAATCTATGGGGACATCAAAGAATACATTTAAATCTGGATATGGAAGTTCTAAAAACCCAAATTCAAATTCATCAATCCAATCTCTCATTATTTGAGATTGAGTTTGAGTAATATATTTAGCACCTTGGTATGCCATATTAGAGAATACATAACGATCTAATAAAACAACATCATTATTATTAAGTTTTCTTTGTAATTCAGGAAGATATTGAAACCTATTCATTCCATAAATATTGGCTACAAAAATAGGATCTACACTATTTATATCACCAAATTCTCCTCGTAGATATGAAGATATAACTTTTCCAGATTCATTTTCTTCATATAAAGGAAAATGAAGATATTCATACTTAAGATTATTATCTTCAAAATATTTTTTTATTAGTTGTAACTGCGTGCCTTTGCCAGCACCGTCAAGTCCTTCTAAGACTATAAGTTTTGCATTATTTGACATAAGATTTAATTGTTGTGAATTAACGTGTATAAATAGTGAGCTAAAATATTAATAGTTAAACCAATGCATAAAAATCCTAAAAAATTCCAGTCTGTATGAAATACAACTTTGAGTGCATATCCAAAAATAGCAGATTTGATAAATAAAGTTACTATAGACAACGATGAACTAAGCAAATCTTTAACGGATTTTTTTAGTTCATCTATGTTATTTTGAATTTCTTCAGTATCTTCTATATTTGATTGTTTATTTTTAAAATCATTTAATCTGTCTCCCAAAGAACTATTTTTTACTGTCATCTTTTTCTTCTTTATCGTCCTTATCTTCTTTTTCTTCCTTTTCAGGTTTTTCTTCTTTTTCTTCCTTTTCGGGTTTTTCTTCTTTTTCTTCGCCTTCAGTTTTTTTAGTTTTAAGATCCATTTTCTTTACTTCAGCGCCGTCAGCTTTAGGTTTTTCCGGTTGTTTATCTTTTATATCTTTAGTTTCAGGTTTAGTTTCACTCTTTTCACTCTTTTCTTCTGTAGATTTATCACCTTCTCCTTTTTTAAATCCAGCTTCCTTTTTATTTGGATCAAGAGTATTAGATGCGTTATCTTCTTTTTTAGCACCTAGAGTATCAGCAGTTTTAACTTCTCCAAACATGCCTGGTTTAAAATCTTTAACAGAATCAAGATTTGTCTGAAGATCATAGCCAGGTTTAAAGCTTGCGCCTGATCCTGAAATTTCTACTTTAACTTCAGTTTGTTTAGCATGATATTCTTTCTTCAACCAGTCATATGATTTTTTATTTGTATCTGGGATAATTATACCTTCAGCATTAGATAAGCCTTCACCTCCATCCATCATAGGAGTAGATTCTTCGTAAAGTTTTTCTAAATATTCATGGATGTTAAATTGTCCTGCTTTCATAACTACATTTTATTTTATTTATATATCTTATTTATCTATAAAATTTTTCATCTGGTTTAGGATATTTCACAAATACCCATTTTCCCTTTTCATTTTTCTTACAATATTTATTTAATAAGCCTATATGACGACGAGTGCCATAAAGTTGTGTATTCCAATGTCCACGAGTTCTTCTACCAACTGTGGGATATGTATCTTGTGTTTTATAATTATACGCCTGTATGTATTCTTTTTCCCAAAACTTTTTAGGATCATGACCTTCTAACTCTGTCCAAATAAAAAATTGTATTTCTGTTAAACTTGCGCCTTCTTCTCCTTTATTTTTAATAAATTCTAATATTTTCCAGGACATTGTATTCAATACTTTCGCAGAATATCCTATGTTCAAATCTCTAATAGGATCTGATTCTTCTTCAAATTTTTCAAATACAAATTTAGCGCGCATCAGAATATATCATTTTTATTATATATTCTATTATTTAACTAGTAATTTACTAAAAAATAATTGAAACGTAATAGTGAATATACAATATATGATAATAAAATCTACCCACCAAATTATAAACGGAATATAAAATACAATTGCAGCAGATATAAGCGATAGCATTAAAAATTTAGTAAAATGCCAAAAATCTGTAAGAAATACAAATACTGTACTTGAACCTAGAAATTTTTCTCCTTGATCAGGATCTCCATTTTTCCATTTATTTTTCCAACTAATTGCAGGGTTCAACCATTGTTGATTGGTCCAGTTTTTGAATATGGAAATATCATAATGAAAATCTAACATATCCATTATAGCATTGCATACTCCTGCAAAAAACATTAAAACTATTGAAATCATTTACGATCCTTTTATTGCACCAACAATTCCTACAATAAGAAAAATTACAAATACTAAGCCTAAATACGCTAGAGATAATAATCCTATCCATTTAAAAATTAAATCAAATGTAGGCGCTGGATTAGTTCTAAGAACTAAAACAGAAATTATTAAAAACACAAATGCAATAATAATTTTTAATAGGCCTTTTTCTACAAAGAAATTTTTAATAAAATTAAATACGTTTTTCATAATTACAAATTTTAAGATTAAAAAGCCGGCACTTAGGCTGCCGGCAAGTCTCCTGTTGATGAGTGCCGCTTAGGCAGCCATTGCCAAATCATAAATGTTTTCGTCGTTTATTTGACGCTTATTAGGATAATCACTATATTCTCAATATAAAATCAAATCCAAAACACCCCCTAATATTTATTTTTTAATCGTGGAGGCGACGCGAGTCGAACGCGTGTCTTTTATACCTACCTTTTAGTTATCTTTTTAAAGAACTCCTAATATCTTTTTCCTATTTTAATAATAGGTTTATTGGTTTCAAAGATCAATTTTTCTATTTGTGTAATATTAATATAATCGTTTTCATCTATCCGAATTAAACGATAATTATTTATTAAACACCATTCTTCAAGTAACTTATCTTTCAGTTGTTTTTAAATTTAATTCGAATATCTTTCCATATGCGACAAGAATTATAAAAGTATCTATTGCTACTACCCAATATTTTTTCATCCAGGGCCAAATTTTTGTGTACCAAATAGTTTTAATACTCATAGTTTTAATTAATTTTAGTTAAACATAATTTATTTTTTATTCTTAATCTTAGCTTTAGTTTTAACACTAGCTTTGATTGGTTGAATCTTTTGTGAATCTTCTGAAGCAGAACCAATCTTAATTGATGGTTCAAACACAATTGGCTTAACAGGTTCTACACGTTTGATATTTTCTTTTTCTTTTGCTATAAATAATATAAATACTCCCACAACCCATATTAATATGATAGGCCATATTAATAACACTGCATTTAATAATTCTTTCATTTCTTTTATTTTTTATGATTATACGTAATTGATTTATGATTTGAATATTGTCCTACAGTTTTTCTTCCTTCATATGTAGCACATGTATCCTTATAAGCAAGGCACGAAGACATCATCAATGCTCATGTCGTTGCGGTCCCGTTGCCGTCGGCTCGCAGCGGGAGCGCGGTTCTGCCAACTGTGTGCTGGGAGCGCCTTAAAATTGCACCCCACGCTATTGGTTACGCCA
>Ga0208980_10000916_pt1 | contig 17466 bp, 13 predicted proteins | sample WetSurMetagenome_3_FD_187993 | JGI IMG/M metagenome (GOLD analysis project Ga0208980, IMG submission 187993) | Wetland microbial communities from Twitchell Island in the Sacramento Delta, sample from surface sediment Aug2011 Site A1 Bulk (version 2) | ecosystem: Environmental > Aquatic > Marine... | reverse complement strand
CTTGAATCAATTCCGTTGCTCCTTCTTCAGTTGAAATTGTAAGATTAAGATTTTGTCCTGATCCTGAACGAACGATACGGATGTATCCATTAATTTCAATCAAATTTCCGATTGGTCCTCCCGCACATTCTGAAAAGTGAACATCGTGTTTTGCATACATGCACCACTTGCGATCTTTCCAAATGCCAACAACTTCTTCACCGAAAAGATCTTTTCCATAATCAACTGTATACACACCATTCATTGCTGATTTGGAACTATCGGATAACTGTATTGAATATTTATCATCAACGTATAATTCCGGCTCTGTTGGTAGATGCATTATGCAGGAGGTTAAGAAAAGTAGAAATAAAAATGCGATTCGTTTCATAATCAATATCTCCATAGATATAATTGCAGAGTAATTGATGGCATAACTGAAATAATTCCTCTGTAGCTCAAGTAAAGAACACGAAGTTCGGGTCCTAATGAAAAATTCTCTCCGAGAGGAAAACGGTAAAGTCCAATGAATGTTATTCCAAGTTCTATTCGCTGAGCTTTAGCTGTTGAACCATAATCAATTGTTGTAAGCATCAAGTAGGGACCCATTCCAACTCCAATTTCTAGTCCCTTATATTGCATTGAGACAGTGAGCTGCAGTGGAATTGCAGCTAAATTTGCAGATGCCTGATCACCGGACTGAGTTGAGTAAATACTGTCGACAGTGAATTCATCACCAACAACAAATGAGTAACCTGTCATGAGTCCAACAGCAAGCATTCTTCCCGGATGCCACATTCCTCTTATAAAAACTCCATAGCCTAATGAATTGCCGGATGAACCTCCCGGATATCTTTCATCCCTGAAAAAATTTATGGAAGAACTCGCAGTTGCGCTTATCTCAACTCGGTATGTGGTATCATTGTCCGTTTGTGAGTAGCTGGTAGCGATGACAGTAATAAATAATATTATTATAAAAGTTCTCATAGCTGAAACGCAAAGAAAAATTCAGGAATAAAAAGACGCTGATCTATTGTATTGAACATCATCCAGGATTGATATGGTGTTACTGAGTAAGTTAGACTGAGCCCGATTGAAACAAATGAATGCTTCAGGAAAGGCTGCTCAATTGCGATAGTACAGAAATAATCATTTAAGGTGTGTTCAGGACCGGGAGCTTTTAGTCCGCTGACTCTACTTGTACTCTTAAAAATATATGAAGCAGCCCACGACATAGTTATAGAAAAATCATCCAGGCGATAACCGAAACGTAATATCGGAAGGTAATAAATTGCATAAGCAGAGTTCCGTTCAAACTGACCTTCTGTATTGAAGAAACCAAAGAAGCAGCCGATGTGATTTGCAAAACCAAAACTGAAACGGCTTGAATTTGTATTCCACTGAACACCTGTGTGAAGCAGGTTACTAAAAATGTTTGTGGATAGAGAAGCGTTGAGTGAAATTTTTTCAAAGAGTCCTAATTTATATTGTAAATCCAATGCAGGCGCAGGGTACTCATTTTCCATTACAGGAATGGGAAGGAGAGTGAATGATCCACCTAATTGTAGAATTGATTCACCAACTTTTTGCGGATAAGGTTCATAGAAATATGAGACGGAATATTTTTCAGAGCTGTCGGCTGGAGAATAAATTTTAGTTGAGTCAACAGCTTCTTTTTCCTGAGCAAGCAGAAAAGACAAGGAATAAAAAATTAAAAAATAATATTTCAGAATTATTTTCATAACTCTTCTTACAGAAATAATTTCAAGAACATAAAATCCTTCCTTGGTGACAGGCTTTGTTAATATTTTAGTTATACGTCACTGAAAAAAGTAAACCAACTGAAAAATTATTTATATCGTATTCATAGTTTGTTCCTTCGATAGTTCCTTTATCTTTCATAGTACTATAATATCCGTAAATTGCAGCACCTAAAGCCCACTGTGCATCAACCCACCATTCCTTTCCAACCATTGCATTAAATCCAAAACCATATTCCGAGGTACCTTTACTTCCTGAATTTTCAATCTCTGCCTGACTTGCCAGAAGACTTAATGAGAAATAGAAGTTTGAAGGCATAAGGTAATAAGTAATACCGCCTCCAAAATCGTAAACTGAGACTGTAACATCTGATGTTGATGCTGACTGTCCCATCCATTCTATTTCAGGTTCTATTTGCATCACTCCTCCAAATTCTCCATAGATCATAAGATTTTCAGCTGCAGTTCCCCCAATTTGAAATCGCAATGCCTGTGCTGCACCTGAAATTGTCATATCACTTCCCAGAACAGCTTTTTCAACTAATTCCGCATAACCAAATCCATACAACATCCTTAAATAGAAACCGTCATGTTCGTGATATCCATTTTGACCCATAACACCACTACTGATGAAAAAAATAATAGCTGCAGATTTAAGTAGTAAACTTTTCATTTTAATCTCCTTAAAAATTTATTTAAAGATATAAAAGCCTCCCATTGTGTGAGGCTCTCTTAATGATTTTGTTGCTCAGCTAAATCGCAATCGAGTACTTGCTGCATTCCAACACTTTCATCAACCATTTCTATACCTGCACCACCAGAAAATATTCCCATTTTTATATATTGTTCTGCAAAGTAATTTTTCCCTCCTTCTACTTCTAACATTACAGAGTTTTCACCGAATTCAGATTCTGTTGAAATGGTATGTGTACCAGGAGATATTTCCAGATAGAAGTAAACTCCATTTGCGGTTTTTCCAATAAAAACACTATCAACATATATTTCTCTAGACACTGCTTGACCGAGAAAACTATTTCTGAAGATATACAACCCAGCTTTATCTGATGGTGGTAAAGCAAATTTCTTTAAAGCTGTGTCTTCTTCTTTGGATGCCATCTTCACGGAAGCGCATCCAAATAAAAAGGTAGCAACACCAATTATCAGAACGATTTTCATTAATATTTTCATCTCAACCTCCTTTAATTTTAAAATAAAAAAAGTCTAGCACTACAGACAATTCGGTTAATTATTAAAAAGCGAGAACATTTATAGTCAGCTGAACTCCGAAAGAATTTAAATCTACTCCACTTTCAGAAATAGCTGAGTAAAGTATATCCAGCTCAACAGTCCAGTGATTAGCAAATTCATATCCAGTGCCTCCGAAAACACCAAAGCCGTTTGATGACTCTACATCTGTTTCAAAGGGTGCACTCAATGATGATAATCCAAGTCCGCCTGAAATGGACAATCCAGTTTCAGTTTCTGTGTCCGTGTAAAATGTTACCGCTATTGCTGAGAGACCAAGAGTATAAGTTATATCTGTTTCGGACCACCAAAAGACTTTGTTTATGTAATAGACTTCCAAAGTATTACTAGGTGCGTAACCAATTTTGAAATTAGTAATAAAAGCACCTCTGTTATCGGTTTTTGAATAAGATTCATAAGTGAATGAATTTGAAAGGTAACCGGCTCCAATTCCTCCGCCGAGTATAAAACCGTTCCTTTCACCATCGAATGAGTATAAGTTAGAGTATGCTAATACAAGCATACACATAGTTAAAAGAATTTTTATTTTTTTCATGACACTCCTCCTTTAAGATTTAGTTAAAGAAATAAATGCCTCCCAGCCCGAGAGGTTTTGTTAATTTTTTATTTAAGTAAAATCATTTTCTTCGTGCTTATATATTCATCTGTTTTGAGTTGATAGAAATACACTCCACTTGGATAACTGCTCGCATCCCACTCAACTTCATATTTTCCAGCAGGATTGTATTCATCAACGAGAGTCGCAACTTCATTGCCAAGCACATCATAAATTTTTAATGTTTGCGAGCAGCCTACTGGCAATTGCCAACTGATCTTTGTGCTTGGGTTGAATGGATTCGGATAGTTCTGATCAAGCGAATAAACAGTAGGGGGATTATTTTCTACATTTGCTGATAGTATAACAAGTTTTTTTACTGAGCTGTTACTAATTATTACTTCATTCCCCGTACTTACTACACCATATACTATTTTTTCAGTCTCGTCTTGTAGTGTAATTGATAATCCTTCTGTCTTGATAGTAATTGGATAGGCAATGCCTTGCATCTCGATTGTCTGGATATTACTTAAATCTTCTGCAATTCTTCCGCTTCCAAATCGGATGTCAATCAAATCTTCAGGTGGAACTGGTGGTAATTCATAATTATTAAGATCAATTTCATCTTTAACTGAATAGAGTGTATAACTTGTACCTTTTGCATCAGTAAGTATTATTCTTCCCCAATTCTCTTTGAAGTAATCTTCCACCTTTCCGCTTGCTTTAGCAAATAAATCTTGCGTAGCCATATTACCTTCGGGTAGATTTATCTGACAAGCAGATAGTAGTTTTATCCAGTAACCATATCCCGGTTCCAAAGTAGGAGCTATGTAGTATCCGCCAGAATATTTATATATTATTCCGGATATTTGGTTCGGTGGTGTTGTTGTAATGTTAGATGTTGCTATTATGTCCTCATATCCTCCTATAATATTCCATCCGGCCTCGGCAGTGATTGGATCGTGTGAAACTATCTGTATTCCACTCACTGGCCATTCATCTCCGGTGTTATATGTTCTATTTCCAGAATGTTTCATCCAATAACCTGTTCCTGGAGTAGCAGTTGTCACTGTTTGATATCCATTTGAATAATTCAACACATTAGCAGTGAGATCTCTGAATGGCCACCACGTGTTTACATTCTGATCAGTTGGATGCAATCCAGGTATGGATACCATATTCGGTCCATCCACTACATCAACTGATAATGAAAAGGTTAAAGGCGGGACGACAATAATATTGATTAGATCATGGTACCCCATTGTACCAAACAAATTTTCTACTTTAGCTGATATCATATACTGCGAAAGTTCAATAAAGTGGTCATTTCCATAACCAGCCTCATTATCATTACCACCGCCATTGTTATTCCAGTCACCATAATTAATACCGAACTTATATTGAATGAGAAATGGAGTGTAAATAGGGAATATTACTTTTGTAGTAAATTTCTTGTCACCTGCAATAAGATCACCGTGTGTGCCATCATCATACATTAGTAGTGTTAAACCAATATCTCCATCAGGCCAGCCACTTCCAGGCCATCGCAACGGGTAGGTGCCTCCCGCAAGACGACAAGTATTAACGACAGGAAATGGTTGTCCATCTAAGTATGATATAGCGTTATTACAATCAACCTCGAAAGTAATTTCCGTTTCCTGGTTTGTGACCGTTGTGAATGTGCCATCATTGAATGCTCGGGAAATAGTAGCTACACCATTATTGTAATCCTCCAGTGTTATAACATATAATTTATTAGGATCAGTTTCCCAAACCATTGGTGTATAGAAAAATTTGTAGAAAGTTACAGTATCACCAACTTCCAGCTGACTAAAAAGAATTGGATAAGGACTTACGTAATGGTTTGGATTAATTGGATCTACTATTAAGTCAAAACGACCCCAACCGTTAAATGCACCTCTAGCAGCAACGGTATCTAGTCCGGGTGTAAACCTTCCGGAGAGAATTTCAATTTCAAGATTACACTCCCAGTTAACCCAAATGTTTTTTGGCTGCCCAATGCCAAAACCTGTTATGAGCAGAATAAAAGAAAAACAAATTAAAGCTTTCATAACTCCTCCTTTAAGATTTAATTAAAGAAATAAAACCTTCACTAATAGGGGGCTGTGTGATTTTTTTATTTAAGTAAAATCATTTTTTTCGCACTTACATATTCTCCTGTGTTAAGCTGATAGAGATAGACACCACTCGGATAATTTCTTGCATCCCATTCAACCTCATAGCTTCCTGCTGGTTTGTATTCATCAACGAGAGTTGCAACTTCATTACCAAGTACATCATAAATTTTTAATGTTTGCCAGCAGTCTACTGGCAATTGCCAACTGATTTTTGTGCTTGGGTTGAATGGGTTGGGGTAGTTTTGTGAAAGTAAAAACTCTGATGGTGTTGATATTTCTATTAAATTTTCCTCAAAAAATGAAACTCCACCATTTGTTGTTTTTAGAATTGTTCCGTTCAAACCAACTGCTATTGCGATTTCTGAATTGACAAGCGAGATGTTATTTAACGTGATTGTTACTCCAACTGATTGTTCTAGCCAGTTTGTTCCGCCATCAGTAGTACTAAGAATCGCTCCTAAATAATTAAAATCGTTATAACCAACAGCTATTCCATTGTTTGCATCAGCAAATGAAACGCTTTGCAAGCCAATCAAATTTATCGTTTGTTGTGTCCAAAATTCTCCACCATCTGTTGTTTTAAGTATAATTCCTGCGCCAACAACTATCCCATTGTTTGCATCAGTAAATGATATATCCGATAAATAACTTGTCGTCCCACTTATTTGTTTTGTCCAGTTCAATCCCCCATCAGTTGTTTTAAGAATTCTATCAGTTATGAATGGTTTTCCACTACAGATTGCCCATCCTGTATTAGCGTCAACAAACGAGACGCCAGTCATATGGTTTGTTGTTCCACTTGACTGAGAGAACCAGTTCATGCCACCATTAGTTGTTCTTAGAATAGTTCCATTTGTACCTACAATTGTTCCATTATCTAAATCAGTAAAACAAACATCTGACAAAGACTCAGTAGTTACACTTGATTGTTGAATCCAATTTTCTCCACCGTCTGTTGTTTTTAATATTATACCTGCATTACCAACAACCCAACCTATGTTTAAATCAACAAGTGAAATCCCCCAAAGCAATTCAGTTATTCCACTTGCTTTTTCAGACCACGTTTCACCTCCGTTTGTGGTCCGAAGAATTGTACCTTGATCACCCGCGACTATTCCATAATCCGAATCTTTGAGAGAAACACTGAATAAATGGTTTGTCGTTCCTGTCCTTTTATTAAACCAATGTGCTCCTGCATCATTCGTAATCAAAATTGTCCCAGTTAAACCAACAATAGTTCCATTATCATTATCAGTCAAGCAAATTCCGAGCAACCAACCAATTGTCCCACTTGGTTGTGGAATCCAGTCTGTTCCCCCATTAGTTGTTCTTAAGATTGTTCCCCAAGTGCCGATCACAGTTCCAATATCAGTGTTGGTGAAGTATACTCCAGTTAAAAATTCAGTTGTTCCGCTCGACTGTGATGACCAACTGATTCCGCTATTTGTAGTTCTAAGGATTGTACCTTCATCGCCTACAATTGTACCATTATTTGAATTTGTATAGAAGACACAATTCAATTGGTTTGTTGTTCCACTTGATTGTTCATTCCAAGTCAAACCTCCATCTGTGGTTCTAAGAATTATTCCGATATAGTTAAAAACATCATATCCAACAGCTGTTCCATTGTGTACATCAGAAAAAGAAACGCTATACAATGCCCATTCTGATTTACTGAATTGCTGCGTCCAATTTTCTCCTCCGTCTATTGTTTTTAGGATTAGACCCCAATCACCAACAATCCAGCCAGTATTTGTATCTGGAAAGAAGACACTATAAAGATAGTTTATAATATTGTTTGGTTGTTTTATCCACGTTGTTCCTCCGTCATTTGTTCTCAGTATTGTACCACTTCCACCAACAGCCACTCCTGTATTAAAATCCGTGAAGTACATTCCGTAAAGATTTTTGGTTGTTCCACTAGTCTGACAAACCCAATTCTGTCCACCATCTGTTGTTTTTATTATTATTCCTGCATCACCGACAGCTAATCCAGTAATTTCATCAATAAAGAATACTCCTCTTAAAGTATTTCCTTGCGGTAAAGGATTTTGCCAGAACCATTGCGCGAAACAGATTTGCGCTATCCCCAAAAAGCAAAACATAATTTGTATTAAAGTTTTCACAACTTCTCCTTTAATTTTTAATCAAAGAAATAAAAGCCTCCACTAATAAGGGGCTGTGTTATTTTTTTATTTAAGTAAAATCATTTTCTTCGTGTTTACAAATTCACCCGCAATAAGTTGATAGAAGTAAACTCCGCTTGTTAGTGCGAAAGCGTCGAATTCAACTTCATATTTTCCAGCAGGTTTGTATTCATCAACAAGAGTTGCAACCTCGTTACCTAGTATGTCGTAAACTTTTAATGTTTGCCAACTGCCGACTGGTGACTGCCAGCTGATCTTTGTGCTTGGATTGAATGGGTTGGGGTAATTGTTTGATAAATTAAAGCACTTCACATTATTGGATGATGATTCAACTTCAGTTACAGGTATATATGAATAAGTTGAATGATATCGATCTGCCCAGGCGATATAAACCCATTCTTTCATAAAATACTCAACCAGGTTATTATCTTCATCGTATGTATATAACCTCCAATAATCATTATTCCAGTAAGATCCATTCCAGTTCTGGTCTAACCATTCTGTCATATTATTATTAATATCATATGTGTATGAGTACAATTCAAAATTCATCCAAGAATTGAAATACCACTCTTGCGAAAGTTCTTCAATACAATTGTTGGTTACATCATAATCATATGCTGTCCTAAAGGAGTTCACCCAATTATTATTATCCCAAATCTGCCAAACTACCTCAATTAAATTATCGTTGTTGTCGTATGTATAGATTCCTCTTTCTGAGTTCAGCCAATTTGAACCATCCCAATTTTCATATAAAAATTGTATTAAATTATTTGAGTTATCATATGTATAACTAATCTTGTAATCATTTACCCAAACAGAAGTATTCCATCTTTGATAAAGTGTTTCAATCCTATTATTGTTCTCGTCATAAGAGTAAGAGTATAATATATTATTTAACCAAGCATTTACATTCCAGGTCTGATATAGCTTCGTAATCAAATTATTTGAAGCATCATACGTATATATATATATGCTGTTATTAAGCCAGTCGCTCCCGTCCCAGGATTGATACAATTCTGTAATTTTACTATTACTACTGTTGTATGTGTAGGTAACTAATCCACTATTATTCCAATTGAAACCATCCCAATTCTGTGAGAGTTCAGAAATCAGATTACTGGAAAGATCATACTGACAATTCTTTTTAAAATTGTTTACCCAATTAGTATCTGACCAATTTTGATGTAAATCTTCAGCGATGAGATTTTCATTGTTATAGGTACAATTTCGTTTCGAAGAGTTTTGCCAGCCCGCCCCTATCCATTCCTGGAAAATTGATTCACTCAATAAGTATCCGTTGTAAAGTCTTTTATTGTTTGTTATTGATCGGATAGTACCGTTCTGAGATGTATCTGGGGGCTGAATGTCATTTATTAAAAATTTGTTTGGCTCAATAACCAAAGCCTTCAAATCTAAATTTGTATTTTCAAGATCTTTTGGATCTAGTATTTGCGATATTATTTCAAGAGGATAAAAAAGTAAAAATAATATCAGCATTGTTACTCTGATATTCATTTTAATACCTCCTATTACTTTTATTACTTACTTCATTAAAATCATCTTTTTAGTTTGAATATAATTCTGAGTCTTAATCGTATAGAAATAAATTCCGCTTGATAAGCTGTTAGCATTTCCGCCGGAGGCAGATCCGCCTTTAGTGGAGAATTCAGTTTTGTAAAAACCAGCTCGAAGGTTTTCGTTTACCAAAGTTGCCACTTCATTACCAAGCACATCGTAGATTACTAACGAGACTGATCCTTCTACTGGGATCGAGAATTCTATCGTTGTAATTGGATTAAAAGGATTAGGATAATTCTGCGAGAGACAATATTCTTCAGGAATATTACCTGAGTAGATTTCCTCAACTGAAACTACCGATGAAGTATCAAAGTTTGAATTGTATAGTACACCTGCTATACCCGCTATGTTTTTTGTTTCTATAATTGATGTAAGTGCATCAATTCCTTGGCCAACTACAAAGGCAATAAATACTTCAAACTCTTTGCCTGTTTCAAGATTAAAAGGACCGATATTTTGCATCTGTCTTTGATCACTGGGATCAATACATATCCATCCATAATCTGAAACAGGATCACCTGAATACCAGAACATTGGATTTACCTGTGAACAATCTACACCACCGTGTACCTCACCATAAACCCATGTACACGGATCAGGTTGGATTCCGGTTCGACTTAATCCTAACATATAATTCCGGGCTTCCACTTTATTATCAGGATCTCTTAAGTAAGAATCACCATTTAAATAATGGACTGCAGAAGAAAGCTCTAAATTTTTTGCACCTGGATATACCTTAATACCAAGCATCTGGCCTCGGTGCACGTAAGCAGTATCCAGAGGTATATCAATCCCTTCATCGTAAGTTCCATTTCCGTTATTATCAGTAAATGTAACTCCCGGGATATATGTAACAGGTCCAGTTAATGTTTTAACAAAGAAACACGGTGGATTATTACCATATTCACTATCAAGTCCGTCATTATATATGTATCCACCTTGAATTATTGTATCACAACCAACAAGATCATCCCCGCTATCACCTAAATCAGGATCGCCCCAAACACCGAAGTATACATGATCCATTTCATTTGCAACCATACCGGTATTTTTTATGCGATACCGGATGAAAATAACATTCTGCAGTTCAGAAACATTTTCGTACGCAAAAACTGTTTGGCGTATTTCAATTCCTTGTGGATCGACCGTATTCCATCTTCTTTGAATTGTTGGTACCCCATCGTGATAAACGCACCATAAAGTTTCATCACCTAAAATATCAGGTTTATCTTCATCAAGATCCCAAATTCCATTAACGTTTTTGTCAACAGGATTATAAATACCATCTCCATCGCCATCATAAAAATCTGCTCCGAGATAAACCGCATCGATCCAATCAAGCCAGCTTGGACCAAATGGAGGATCATTAGCTCCAACTCTATATAGTTGTGCATAATAATTGTTAGGATTACCATTCTCGCCTTGCAAGTAGTCTTCAACCAAACTTGCTGAAGCAACAGCGTTTGCCCATAAGACTCCATTGCTGTAACCGCTTAAGAAGAATCCTCCTGAAAAAAGAAATGTGTGTCCTCCAAACTGACCACCCGGACCATTTGGCAGAATATTTAAATCGGCAAGGACGCCACTTTTGTTTAATGGCATATAAATATTATTAATATCCAATGCATACGTATCACCGACTTTTTGTGGGAATAGTTCAATTGTACAAATAAGAGCAAATACAATTGATAGAAATCTCTTTTTCATTATAACCTCCAATAAATTTTTATTGTTAAATATATTTACCTCACTTAGTAAGTGACTTTGTTAATTTTTCATTTAAGTAAAATCATTTTCTTTGTTTCTATAAAAGAATCAGCTTGTAGTCGATAGAAGTAGATGCCGCTTGGATAACTTCTTGCATCCCATTCAACCTCATAGCTTCCCGCTGGTTTGAATTCATCAACGAGAGTTGCGACCTCGTTGCCTAGTATGTCGTAAATTTTCAAAGTTTGCCAACTGCCGACTGATAATTGCCAACTGATTGTTGTGCCTGGATTAAATGGATTTGGGTAATTTTGGTTTAACGTATAACCTTCTGGCGATTTAGAATTATCATCATTTTTTACAGCAGTTGTCGCAGTATCCGCAGAAAATTTTAATACCCAAGCGTCGTTTTCTCCAGCTCCGAACGATTCAGTTGTTCCTATGACAAAAAACTGATTATTTCCCAGCATCAAGATGTCCCTGAACTTTTCTGACAATACTCCACCGAAAGATTTTCTCCAAATTAAATCTCCCGAATTATTTATTTTAAGGATTGTACCATTACTTGGGGAATAAGATTCTTCGGACTCGTACCCGATGATTAAATAACCTTCGGTGTTAGATTTGATGACAGTTGTCGGGTAAGAGAATTTAGTAGATGAAAAATAAGTATTAGACCAAATTGGACTAAAATTATTATCTATATGGGAAATCCATATAACTGAGGAATCAAAAGTTGGACTGTATCTGCCTAAAATCAAATAATTTCCATCCTCAGTAATTAAAAATTTGTTTGCCGAATATGGACCAGCACAAACTTTGTTAATGCTCAATAAGTTACCTAATGAATCAGTTTTATAGATAAAAGAAGAATCTAGCTCCTGAATAAGAAACAAAATTCCTTTGTCATTGTCTATTTGTGGAGAAGAAGGATTCAGTGAATATAAATCGTCTGGAAAAAATCTTGTCCATAAAGTATCTCCTGATTCATTTACTTTAATTAATAAAGCACCTTTTGGGTAACCATAAGTATATTCAAGCAGAACTAATCCGCCATCTGGTGTTCTTACTATATCTGGTGCATATTCATGTTGCGTGTAATAAAAGGTTTTAGTCCAAAGTGTATCTCCTAAAGTATTAATCTTTAATAATTGCATATCCTCCCAACTGCCTTGGTTAAAAGTTTCGGCAGCCACAAAAAATTCATCGTCAGAGGCATTCTCAATTTCCCCACCACCCATACCTCCATAGTTATGGGACCAAAGCTCGGTTCCAACTTCATCAATTCCGAATACCCAGATATCTGATGTAAAAGAGTTTTCACTAAGTTGTGTCCCGATGGTTCCAGAAATGATAAAAGAATTATTATTTGTTTGAATAATTGAAGAACCAAAATCGTAGCTCGAGTCACCATATGTTTTTGTCCAAAGTGTATCAGGTGCTTGGGCAATTGAATATGTAATACTAAGTATGAGTATTAGAAAAAGTAAGCGCATCCTAAACATTTTATCCTCCTTTAATTTTTAATTAAAGATATAAAAGCCTCCATCAGGAAAGCTTTGTTAATTTTTTATTTAAGTAAAATCATCTTCTTTGTCTCGATATAAGCTTGTCCTGAACTTGATTCAGGATCGACAACTTTCAACTGATAGAAATACACACCGCTTGTTAGTGATGGAGCATCAAACTCAACTTCATAGCTTCCTGCAGGTTTGTATTCATCAACGAGAGTTACAACTTCATTGCCAAGCACATCATAAACTTTCAATGTTTGCCAACTGCCGACTGGTGACTGCCAGCTGATCTTTGTGCTTGGGTTGAAGGGGTTGGGGTAGTTTTGTTGTAAAGAAAAATCTGAAATTAATAATTCTGTGTTTGGTTCTATATTACTTACATTTGGTGTAGTTTTCATCAGCCAAGCATCGTAATCACCAGCACCGAATGATTCTGTTCTTCCTGCTATAATAAAGCCTCCATTTGTGATTTGTTGGAATGATATAGCTTCATCAGTTCCAATACCTCCAAAAGTATCTGTCCAGAGTTTATTACCTGAAGAATCTGTTTCAATTAGCCAAGCATCAAGGCTACCAACACTAAATGATGCTGTAACTCCTACTATATCGTACCCTCCATCGGTGTTCTGCAACATTGAATAACCCCCATCCCAATCAACTCCACCAAAAGTTTTTGTCCAGAGTACATTACCGAGAGAATCTGTTTTAATCAGCCAGACATCAGCGTTACCTAAACCAAATGAGTTTGTATAACCGGTTATGATATACCCAATATCTGTTGTTAATTGGACCGAACGACCTCCATCCCAAGCATATCCGCCAAACGTTTTGGTCCAGAGAGTATCGCCAGAAGAATCTGTTTTGATTAGCCAAACGTCACGTTCACCCGAACCAAACGATTCTGTTTCACCGGTTATTATGTATCCAGAGTCGACGGTTTGTTGAACGCACCAACCATTTTCCCACTCACTCCCTCCAAACGTTTTTGTCCAGAGTATAATACCAAGAGAATCTGTTTTTACTAACCAAACATCACCACTACCGGTACCGAATGAACTTGTAACCCCTGTAATAATATACCCCCTGTCAATGGTTTGCTGGATTGAAGTACCTACATCTAAATTGATTCCTCCGTAGGTTTTTGTCCAGAGTGTATCACCATTAGAATCTGTTTTAATTAACCAAACATCACCATTACCAACACCGAATGAAGATGTACTTCCGGATATAATGTATCCCCCATCAGCTGTCTGCTGGAGTGAATAACCCCATTCAGTACTACTTCCACCAAAGGTTTTTTCCCAGAGTGTATTACCACTAGTGTCGACTTTAATCAACCAAACATCAAACTCACCCGCACCAAATGATTGTGTAGATCCTGTTATGATATAATCTCCGTCATCAGTCTGTTGAACCGAAAAACCTTCGTCAAAATTGATTCCCCCAAAAGTTTTTGTCCAAAGTGTATCTACCTGAGCTCGAACAATTGTGATAGAAATTAGAACTAAAAAAGAGATAAAAACAAAAAATGCAATTCTATTTTTCATAACTCCTCCTTTAATTTTTAGTTAAAGAAATAACAGCCTCTCGTTATTAGAAGCTTAATCAATTTTTTATTTGAGTAAAATCATCTTCATTTATTTAACAAAATGCTTTTATACAATTGAAATTTTATTTACTAATTATCCCAATCTTGGAAAGCAATTAATGCTGCAATGTATAAAACAATTGTAATGCTACTAGCTATTACAAGAGTTGTTCTAAGTGTATCAATCTTTTTCTCCCTAATAGCCAGTATATCTTTTTTATAAAACTTAACTCCGTCTTTAAGTGAGTCTTTTTGCATAGTGTCAGTTCTAGAAGAATAGTAGGCAAAGTAATCATCTTTCTCCGTCCAATGTGGCAACTCAATTTCCTTGAAATCTCTAGTTGTAATTTTAATTTTTGAACCAGGATCTGGAGTTTTAACTATTTCCCAAGTGTAACAACCATTTAATAACAAAGAATGAATTACAACTAGAACAAGTGTTTTCTTTTTCATATTACCTTCTATAATAAAGTTTACAAATTATTGTAAAAATTGACATCAAGAAGGTTATCGGTCTGTATACAAGCTTTGATAAATTAACAGTATAATTCTAACCCTCTCGGTGTCGTGAATAAAATCATTTAATTTGATATACTCTCAAAGAGCGATATTTACAATTAGCCATTGTAGTTGCAATCAAATTTAATTGACAGCTTATCTGGTTTAAGCAAACATTGTCTACTTAATAGAATTTTAATAAGTTAATTGCCAGATCGCATTTAATCTTTTAAAAGCTAACAATTACTCCACGGGCTTAATCATTCTGTTTTGTGATTATTTCGGAACATCTTGCAATAATAAAATTCCTAATACATTTTCTTTTAAAGAATCTTGTTCAGTTTGCTCCAGATTTACATTAACATCATTATTATCAAAAGTCCACATTGCGCCAGTAAGTGGGTCGACAAGAAACCATCCAATCAAACCACCAAAAACTAAATTACCAGCTAGGTACCACCCATTGGTTTGTGTATCGATAATAATGACTTTATCTGAATAACCCTCTTTAGAAATTTTTATAGTATAAGTTTTACCACTGAAATAACCATTATACTTCTTTAATGATGCAATAGCTGGTGTTGTCCCATCAAATATTATGAGAGTATCCTGATCAGTGATATGAACATTTGCCTGATCCGGAGTGCTGAGAATATTTACAGATTCTTCTCCACCCCACCCAAAGATGGTCGCACAACCATTAATTAGAAGTATAGTACTAAAAACAAAAATAAATGTGAGAATAAAATTGACTACGTTTTTCATTTCGGCCTCCTTTAATTTTTAACTAAAGAAATAAAGCCTCCCGAAAGGGAGGCTTGAAATATTTTATTTAATGAGCATCATCTTTTTCGTTTGTGTAAAGGCATCTGTTCTTAATGCATAGATGTAAATTCCACTTGAATATTCTGAAGCATTGAATAATACTTCATAGCTGCCCGGTGATCTTTCTTCATTAACTAGTGTTACCAGTTCGTTCCCGATAATATCATAAACTTTTAATGTTACGAATGAGTTATCAGGAATAGAATATTTAATAGTTGTCGACGGATTAAAAGGATTCGGATAATTCTGTTCTAATGCAAACTCAACCGGCGCAGTTAGTATCTCTTCATCACCTTCCTTAGCAAATACACATCTGTTATGCATTATGATTGCACCGTGAATATTTTGCGTAGCGAGATTATCATAAACTATGTTATCTCCATCATTTTTATCCCATATTACGATTCTAAGTTTATCAGGCGAGTCCTCTGCGATTAGTAAAAATCCAAAGTTGCCTTGATTGTTAATTTTTCCTGTACCTCTGAGAGTTGCAGTTTGATTTTCCAGAAGCAGCCAGTTACAAGCATTACTTTTAAAAGTTAAATCTGCCTGAGGATATCGGATTGTAATTTTACCAAACGGCTCGTAATTCAAACCGCGATCTATCATATGAAACTCGAAGAATAATTTATCACATAATAATTTATTGAGCGGATAGGACCCCTGAGGAGAATCCATCCATCCTGCACCTATCACCGTACTTCTTGCATCTCTGTCTCCGACATTTAAAACTCTGCCGAGAGTTTTTGGTTGAATGAAATTATTTTGACTCATTACATACTCAGATAATGCCTGGAATTCAGTAACACCCTGAAGAATGTTAACGTTTGAAGGAACAATTCCGATGTAAGCAAGAATTCCTAAAACCATTTCGTTCGTTGTAACCGAATAAGTTGCAGCTGGGTTAATTGGTGCTCCATTAATATTAACTGAAACTAATCTTTCCTCAGCAGGTTTAGTTCCATCATAAGTGTATTCCATACCGGAAACCTGGATTAAGAATTCATCATTTATTTCTATTTCAGAAAGACCGAAAGTAAGACCGGTCAGGATATCCATTCCTGTTAAATCAAATGTTGCGAGTTGGAATCCAAGAGTGTTTACCAGGTTAAATCCATAACCATTAGCTCTGAATAAATCACCCGGAGTAAATATGCCTTCCCATAGTGGAAGAGCAATCGATCCTCCTGCCTGAAGAGCAATATTGGTTGATGTTTTAAAACGAAAAGCATCGGCTACTAAATTCCCCAAAGGAGTGTCATGCACACCAAGCGTTAAAAGATCTTTTGTCTCTTCTTCAAAGAATGAACTAGCATAACCCATCGGCTGTGTATAAAAAGGAATTCCATAGAAATTTTCTATATCGGTAATTAAATAATCTACCATTCCCTGCACAGTTGGTTCTTGAGGAATGTTTGTATCAATTGGAATTAGTTGATAATCAAGCAATTGAACATTTGTACCATCAACAACAAGTTTCATCTTACCGGCGTACATATAATTTGATCTTGCCTGGACAATCCAAGTTGTTCCGCCCATTGGATCGATCATAGTTATTGGTTCATCATACATGTAATGGTCGTGTCCACCGACAATTACATTTATTCCGGGAACATAACTGACAATGAGCTGATCAAGATTAACGCCGAGATGGGAAAGTAGAATTACAACGTCACAGTTTTCGACATTGCGCAAAGTTCCAACCATGGTCGCTGCAATAGTAACGATGTCTTCGCTTACTACAGCCGGGTAAGGATTTGAAAGTAAGTTGGTTGCCGGAGTCGTTAGACCAAATATCCCAACTTTTAAATCACCAAACTCTTTAATTGTATAAGCATCAACATAGTCTTCCAACCCTGAGATTGTAGGATCGGAAAAATCAACATTAGCTGTTAAAATCGGAAAAGCATCTGCTGCTGTTGGAAAAG
>Ga0208980_10000915_pt1 | contig 17477 bp, 16 predicted proteins | sample WetSurMetagenome_3_FD_187993 | JGI IMG/M metagenome (GOLD analysis project Ga0208980, IMG submission 187993) | Wetland microbial communities from Twitchell Island in the Sacramento Delta, sample from surface sediment Aug2011 Site A1 Bulk (version 2) | ecosystem: Environmental > Aquatic > Marine... | reverse complement strand
GGTGCCGATGTCCATGCCGCGGTACACCATGGCCGAATCGACGCTGACGATCGCAAACGGCAGTCGCTCGACCAGCGCGACGGCGAGATCGGTCTTGCCCACCGCCGTCGGGCCCATCAGGCAGACCACCTTGGCGCCGTCGCCGCCCACGGCGTCAGCGCCCGCGCATGAACAGGCGGTCGAGCTCGGCGAGGCTGAGCCGCGTCCAGGTGGGGCGGCCGTGGTTGCACTGGCCGCTGCGCTCGGTGCGCTCGATGTCGCGCAGCAGGGCGTTCATCTCGTCGAGCGTCAGGCGCCGGTTCGCCCGGACCGCGGCGTGACAGGCCATGGTGGCGAGTATCGCGTTGAGCTGCTCGCTCACCCGCCCGGTGGTGCCGTGCACCGCAAGGTCGGCGAGCAGGTCGCGCACCAGTCGCTCGATGTCCGCCTCGCGTAGCAACGCGGGCACGGCGCGGACCGCGAGCGCCTCGGGACCAATCCGGTCGATCGCCAGGCCGAGCTGCGCGAGGGTGTCGGTCTCGCGGTCGGCCAGCTCCGCCTCCCGCGCGCTGACCGCGACGGCAACGGGCACCAGCAACGACTGGCTCTGCAGACCCTGCCCGCTTTGCGCCGCCTTCAGCCGCTCGTAGGTGATGCGCTCGTGCGCCGCGTGCATGTCGACGAGAACCAGTCCCTCCGCGTTCTGAGCCAGCACGTACACGCCGTGCAGCTGCGCGAGCGCGAACCCCAGCGGCGGCAACCCGGGCTCGTCCCCTGCCCCGGCCGGGCGAGTCGCAGGCTCGTCCCCTGCGGGGGGCGGCGCCTGCCAGTCGAGCGCGGCGGCGTAGGCGGCGGCCGGCTCCGACACGCGCAGCCCGAGGCCGGCCTGCCGTGGCTGCCAGGCCGGATCCGCGGACGGTGCGCCGGCCGCCGGCGCTGCCCCGTCTGGCGCCGCTGCCGGCACGGGCCGGGCCAGCACCTCGTGAAGGGTGCGGAAGATGAAGTCGTGGACCAGCCGCCCCTCGCGAAACCGGACCTCGTGCTTCGCGGGATGGACGTTGACGTCCACGAGCGCCGGATCCAGCTCCAGGTAGAGGACGTAGGCCGGGTGCCGGCTGTGATGCAGGACGTCCTGGAAGGCCGCGCGCACGGCGTGGGTGACCAGCCGGTCCCGGACGATGCGGCCGTTGACGAAGAAGAACTGCAGGTCTGCCTGGCTGCGGGCGAAGGCTGGCAGGCCGACCCAGCCGCGCAGCTGCAGCCCGGCCGCCGCCTGCTCGAGGTGCAGACAATGCTCGAGGAACGCCGGCCCGAGGAGGCCGCCCAGCCGCTGCTCCTGGTCCCGACGGCCTGGCGCGACGGCCGCAGCGAGCAGGTCGCGACGGTTGTGGCGGAGCTGAAAGCCCACGTCGAACCGTGCCAGCGCCAGCCGGCGCACCGTCTGCTCGATGTGATCGAGCTCGGTGCGCTCGCTGCGCAGGAACTTGCGCCTCGCGGGTGTGTTGTAGAACAGGTCGCGCACGTCAACCGTCGTGCCCTGTGGGTGCGCGGCCGGACCGACCGCGCCGCTGCCGCCGTCGACGCTCCAGGCGTGCGACGCCGACGCGGCACGCGACACGAGGGTGAGCCGGGACACCGAGGCGATGCTCGGCAGGGCCTCCCCGCGAAACCCCAGCGACGCGACGCGCTCGAGCTCGGCGAGACTCGCCACCTTGCTCGTGGCGTGCCGCGACAGGGCCAGCGGCAGGTCGGCCTGCTCGATCCCGTGGCCGTCGTCACGAACGCGGATCAGCTTGGCGCCGCCCTGCTCGACGTCCACCTCGACGCGGGTCGCGCCGGCATCGAGCGCGTTCTCGACCAGCTCCTTGACCACCGAGGCCGGGCGCTCGATCACCTCGCCGGCAGCGATCTGGTCGACGAGCTGCGCGGGCAGCAGCTGGATGCGGCGGGGAGTCGGAACCATGGGGCCGGCGATTCTGCCATCGCTGCGCAGGCGCCGGCAAAGCTTACGGCGCACCCGGTACGCGCGGCGCAGGACCCGCCGGCGACCGGCTAGCTCTCGGGAATGCGCAGGACCTGCCCGACGCGCACGCGGTCGGTCCCCAGCCCGTTCACCTCGCGCAGGCTGTCGACGCTCACCGCGTAGCGCTGCGCGATCAAGGCCAACGACTCGCCCGCGGCGATGGTGTGCTTGCGATCCTGCTGCATCGCCAGCTGGGTCCCCGGCGGCGGCGACTTGTGGAAGTAGGCGCGGACGCCGCGCAGGATCGCCTCGGCGATGAGCTGCTGGTGCGCCGGGTTGCGCAGCCTCCGCTCCTCGTCGGGGTTCGAGATGAAGGCGGTCTCCACCAGCAGGGACGGCACGTCGGGCGCCTTCAGGACCACGAAGCCCGCCTGCTGCACCTCGCCCGCGTGCACCTCGCCGAGCTTGCCGAGCTGGTCGAAGACGCTCTGCGCCCCGTCGAGGCTGGCCTTGCGCGTGCCCGTCTGCGAGAGGTCCAGCAGGACCGAGGCGAGCACGTCGTCCTTGTCGTCCAGGCTGACGCCGCCCACGAGGTCTGCGGCGTTCTCGGCCTCCGCCAGCCAGCGCGCGGCCTCGCTCGACGCGCCGCGATCCGACAGGATGAACACCGACGATCCCCGCGCCCGCTGGTCCTTGAAGGCGTCCGCGTGGATCGACACGAAGAAGTCGGCCTTGTGCTTGCGCGCCAGCTGCGTGCGCTTGCGCAGCCCGACGAAGTAGTCGCCGGTCCGCGTCAGCACCGGGCGCATTCCCGGCTCGGCCCGGACCAGCCGTTCGAGCCGCCGCGCGATGGCCAGCGTGATGTCCTTCTCGCGGCTGCCGTTCGCTCCGACGGCTCCTGGATCCTCACCGCCGTGACCGGCGTCGATCGCGACGACGATGTCGCGACCCACGGCGCCGGCCTTCACGGCCTTCGCCGCCGGGCCTGGCGCCGGCCCCTTGGCGGCATTGCTGCCCCTCGCCGCGGTGGCCGACGGGCCCGCCTCGTCGCGGTCGAGCAGCTCGACGACGAGTCGGTGGCCGTAGGGGGCGCTCGGCTTGAGGAGGAAGCTCTTCGCGCGGACGCTCTGCCTGAGATCCAGCACCACGCGCAGATCCTTCTGGTTCTGCACGCCGTGGCGCAGCTTGAGGAGCCGCTTCTCGGTGGGCCCGAGCGAATCCACTTTGCCGGCGAGCCCGGCGTTCTTGAGGTCGATGATCAGTCGGTCGGGGCTGGATAGCCCGAAAATGCTGTGCTCCACCGGCTCGCTCAGCTCGAACACCAGGCGCGTGTTGTCCGGCGCCGACCAGACCCGGACACCGGTGACCCTGGTCTCCCCCGCCGCCGGCAGCGCCAGCAGGGCGAGTGCGAGGGCGATAAGCAGCCTTGTCATCGTCCAGCCCGCAGCGAAGTCTGCACCGACGTCAAGGACGATAGCACGCAGATGTAGGTTTTTCTAGGTAAATCGGTGAGATATCCTGGCTTCTTAGCGTTCGCTAGCAAGATTCGGCGGCCCCGGTCCGTGCGATCGCGACCCGCCCCGCGGCGGTGGCCGGCAGCAGCTGCACACGCCGGCCCTCGGCCAGGTGCTCGATGACGATCCGCAGATCCGGGGCGGGCAGCTCGCCCTGCCCGCGCTCGGGCCACTCCACGAGCAGAATCGACTGCCCACCGAGCAGGTCCCGGAGCCCCAGGTAGGCCAGCTCGTCGGGGTGCGCGAGCCGGTAGAGGTCGAGGTGGAAGACCGGACCCGTCGCGAGCTCGTAGGGCTCCAGCAGGGTGAAGGTTGGGCTCCGCACCGCGCCCTTGTGCCCGAGCGCCCGCAGGAAGCCGCGGACCAGGGTCGTCTTGCCCGCGCCCAGCTCACCCTCCAGAAAGACCACGAGGGGCCGCGGGCACGCGGCGGCGAGCGCCGCACCGAGCCCCTCCTGGGCCTCCGGGCTGCGGATCTCGAGGGCCGGCACCGTCATCCGCCCGGGTTGAGCAGGGCGCGCAGTGGCGCGAACAGATCGGAGGCGATCAGGCCACGCTCGCCGGCCGCCGCGGCGCGATCGCCGGCGGCCGCGTGCACGCAGACCCCCATCTCCGCCGCGTCGTCGGCACCCAGACCCTGTGCGAGCAGTCCGGCGACGACACCGGTGAGCACGTCGCCGACACCCCCGGTCGCCATCCCGGGGTTGCCGAGGCTGCAGACCGCGGGCGGCCGGGCACCCGGACCCTGGACGATCGACCCCGCGCCCTTGAGCACCACCACGCCGCCGTACCGTTGCTGCAGCGCAGCGGCCGCGGCAAAGCGATCCGCGTGGATCGCTGCCGCCCCCACCCCGAGGAGGCGCGCCGCCTCGCCCGGGTGAGGCGTCAGGACCCAGTCGGCACGGTGCCGCGGCGCCTCCGCCAGCAGGTTCAGCGCATCGGCGTCGACGACGAGCGGAAGGCCCGAGCCGAGCACCTCCTCGAGCAGTGCCCGGCCCCAGGGATCGCGCCCGAGCCCCGGGCCGACCGCGACGACCGTCGCACGGGCCAGCAGCGGCTGCACGTCGGTCGCCGTCGCCAGGCCGTGGGCCATGAGCTCCGGGCGCCCCGCGACGATCGCGGCCACGTGCTCCGGTCGGGTCGCCACGCTGACCAGCCCGGCGCCGGCCCGCAGGGCAGCCTCGCCGGCCAGGCGCGCGGCGCCCGCCGTGCCGCGATCCCCGCCGACCACCAGCACGTGGCCGAAGTGTCCCTTGTGGGCACCGCGCGGTCGGGTCGGCAGCAGATCGCCGAAGCGCAGCCAGTCGATCCGGCGTGCAGCCAGCACCTGCCAGCCGTAGACCGCCGCGGGGACGTCCAGCCCCTCGAACACCACCCTGCCGCAGCAGTCAGGGCCGTCGGCGGTGAACAGCCCCTGCTTCAGGCCGATGAAGCTGACGGTCAGCTCCGCCCGGACGGCGTCGCCCAGGACGCAGCCCGTGTCCGCGTGCAGCCCGGACGGGATGTCGAGGGCCAGGACCGGCGCCGGATGGGCGTTGATCGCCGCGATCGCCTCGGCCCAGGTCCCCTCGACCGGGCGATCGAGCCCCGTGCCGAACAGCCCGTCGACGATCAGCTGGGTTTCGCGCGGCACGCGCTGCAACGGCCGGTGCTCGCCGCCGAGGGCGAGGTAGCGGTCGAGGTTCGTGCGCGCGTCGCCGCGAAGATGGTCGGGATCCCCCACCTGCAGCACGCGGACCGCGAGGCCGGCCTGCCTGGCGAGGCGTGCGACCACGAGCCCGTCGCCACCGTTGTTGCCCTGCCCGACGACCACTGCGAGGTCCCGCACCGCAGGCCAGCGCTCGCGCAGCCGGGCGAAGGCCGCAGCGCCGGCCCGTTCCATCAGCGTCTCGCCGGGGATCCCGAAGTCCTGGACGGCGATGCGATCGAACTCGCGTACCTGGGCCGCGCGGTACAGCGCGTAGGGAAGCTGGTCGCTGCGGGGCAGGGTGCGCATCGTGGCCATGCTCGAGCCTGTGTGTCTGCGTGGTGGCGAGTTTAGGATGAAAGGGCCATGGGCTACCGCACACCGCACGACTGGACCGAGCTCGCCGGCGAGATCAAGGGCTGGGGTGCCGAGCTCGGTCTGCAGGCGGTCGGCATCGCCGACACCGACCTGCGGGTCGCCGGGGCCCGTCTCGAGCAGTGGCTCGCGGCCGGGCTACACGGCGAGATGGCATACATGGCGCGGCACGGACAGCGGCGCAGTCGCCCCGCGGAACTGGTCGCAGGCACGGTGCGCGTGATCTGCGCGCGGCTCGACTACCTCCCGCCAGCCCGCGACATCGCGGCGGTCCTCGCCGACCCTGCCCACGCGTTCGTCTCGCGCTACGCGCTCGGCCGCGACTACCACCGGGTCCTGCGCACTCGCCTGCAACGGCTCGCGACGCGCATCGCCGAGCGGGTCGGGACCTTCGGCTACCGGGTGTTCGTGGACTCGGCGCCGGTGCTGGAGAAGCCTTTGGCCGAGAAGGCCGGGTTGGGCTGGATCGGCAAGCACACCAACCTGATCGCCAGGGACGCGGGCTCCTGGTTCTTCCTCGGCGAGATCTACACGGACCTGCCACTGCCGGTCGATGCGCCGGCGACCGGGCACTGCGGCCGCTGCCAGGCCTGTCTGGACGTCTGCCCCACGCGGGCCATCGTCGCGCCTTACCGTCTGGACGCGCGCCGCTGCATCTCCTACCTGACGATCGAGCTGGAGGGTCCCATCCCGGAGCCGTTGCGCGCGGCGCTCGGCAACCGCGTCTACGGCTGCGACGACTGTCAGCTGGTCTGTCCGTGGAACCGGTTCGCCCGCCTCACGACGGAGGCGGACTTCCTGCCGCGCCACGACCTCGACCAGGCGACGCTGATCGAGCTGTTCGGGTGGGAAGAGGCGGAGTTCCTGCGTCGGACCGAGGGCTCGGCGATCCGCCGCATCGGCCACCTGCGCTGGCTTCGCAACATCGCGGTCGCGATCGGCAACGGGCCCGCGACCGCACCGGCGCGCCACGCGCTCGAGGCAAGGTCGGCGCACTCGAGCACGCTGGTGCGCGAGCACGTCGGCTGGGCCCTCGACCGGCTCGCCGCGGGGCCTGCGCCGTCCGAATGAGGCTGCGTCAGGGTGCAGGCAGGCAGCCGCCGAGCGATCCCGCCGCGCAGCGCCGACCGTCCATCCAGATCGCGTTGTCCAGACGTGCTCCGTCGAGGATCGCGCCCCCCAGCACCGCGCCCGTGAGATCGGCGTAGCCGAGGTCCGCGCCGCTGAGGTCCGCGTTGGCGAGGTCGGCCGCGCGCAGATTCGCACCCTTCAGCAGCGTGCCGCGGGCACGCGCATAGGGGAGCTGAACCGCGGCGAGGTTCGCGAACCGCAGGTCCGCGCGGTCGAGCACGGCACGATCGAGCCGGGCGCCGGCGAGCGAGGCGTTGTTGAGGACCGCCCCGGTCAGGTCGAGCCCGATCGCGGCGAGGCCGTCCAGGGCACACCGCGACAGGTTGACGCCCGGGCCGGGGGCGACCGAGCAGTCGGCGACCGGCGCCGCAGACTTGCCCTCGTACAACCAGGCGGCGGTGATCGCCGCAGCGACCACGACCGCCAGCACGGCGAGACTGCGCAGCGCCTTGTGGGTGTCGCGCCGCCGCTCGTTCGCGGCGCGCGCGGTGGCGCCGGCCAGCTCGCCCGGCTTGCGGAACCGCAGCGGCGAGACCTCGGCGACGTCCCGGGCGCGACGCCAGCCGTGGCGATCCTCGCTCACTTCGTCGTCCGGGCTGACGACGCCGTCGTCGAGCAGGCGGCGCAGTTGCCCACTCGGGAACGGGCCGCTGACGCGGCCATTCTGGCGCACGTACCAGATGCGATCGTGACTGCGGTCCGATTCTTCCGACACGACGCCCACGGCGCTCCCCCAGGTCCTTCATTTAACGGCTGCAGCGCCGATCTCCTTGACGAATCCCTGCGGAGACGTCTTCGCCGTGCGTGTCGCGGGCCCGCTTCCCACGCTGCAGCTGTCCAACCAGGCCGGCAGTACCTGGCAGCGCACGCTGCAACCGGGCCAGGTCCTCCAGGCCATGGTGTTGAGCTCGGCGACGGCGGGCACCGCGCTCCTGCGGGTGGGGGCCCTCGAGCTCATCGCCCGGACCGAGCTCGCGCTCACCCGTGACCAGTCGCTCCTGCTCGAGGTGGTGAAGGGCGGCGACCAGCCCGAGCTGAGGGTCCTGCGGCCCGTCGGCGAGGAAGAGCTGGTTGCCCGCGCGCTGCGCACCTCCCTGCCCCGCCAGGCCCCGCTGGCCGACCAGCTCTGGCGGATCGTCGACGCGGCGCGGCAGCTGCTCGGCGACAAGGTGACGGCGCCCCTCGGTCGGGAGATCGCTGCAGCGCTGCTCGGCCGTCCGGTCGCGACGGGCACCGAGCCGGCGGCGCTGCGTCAGGCGCTGGCGCAGAGCGGCCTGCTATTCGAGGCGCACCTCGCGCAGGGGCAGTTCGACGCTGCCGACCTCAAGGCCACCCTGCTCCGGGTGCTCGCCAGGCTGCAAGGCCAGGCGCACAGCCATTCGGCCGGTGCCGATCCCGTCCCCGGTCCGGCCCGAGGGAACGGCGGCCAGGTCACGCCAGAGCCGGGCGCGGGCCTCGTCGAGACCCTGCGCCATCTGGTGGAGGACGCGCTCGCGGGTGTGCGCTGGCAGCAGATCAGCTCGCTGCCGGACGATGGGGGTCGCGGCTTCCTCTGGCACGTCGGGCTGCCGTTGCGCGCGCCGGACGATGGGCCGACGACCCTGTGGCTGCGGGCCGAGCGCGACGCGGACGGCCGCGAGGGCGAGGGTCGGCGTTGGACCGTCGATCTCAGCCTGTCGATCGCGCCCCTCGGCCCCGTGCACGCGCGTCTGAGCCTGCTGGACGAGCGGGTCTCGGCGACGATCTGGGCCGAGAGCCCGGAGACCGCGGGTCTGATCGCCAGCCACCTGGACCTGCTGGGTGCCGGCCTGGAGCGTGCGGGCATCCCGGTGGCGCACCTCGCGGCCAGGCCGGGCCGACCGCCGACGGCGGCGGATCAGCCGGCCCCACCCCAGCACGGGCTGCTGGACGAGCGGGCATGAGCGGGCACGAGCAGCGCCCACTCCCGATCGCCGTGGCCCTGCGCTACGACGGCACGGGCGCCCCGCGCGTGACCGCCAAGGGCCGGGCCGAGGTCGCCGAGCGCATCGTCGCGCTCGCGCGCGAGCACGGCGTGCCACTGCAGGACGAGCCGGCGCTGGCCGCCGTCCTGGCCCGCATCCCGCTGGGCGACGAGATCCCGGAGACCCTCTACAGGGCGGTCGCCGAGGTGATCGCCTTCGCCTATCTGCTGTCGGGCAAGTGGCCGCCCGGCCATGCCCGAGGTGGCGTCGGCGGCCCCACGGGAGCCCCGCAGGCCGGCGGCGACCGACCGGACTGACGACCGGGCCCCGGCCGGGAATTGACCGGAGACAAATAATGGACTTACTTTTGGCTTGCCGAATTCTCGGCCGGGCTGCCGCCCCCGGTGCCGAAAATCACAACAAGAGGCGCCGGGTCCGTCGGCATTCGCCAGCAGTGGTGTAAGGAGGAGTGCGTATGGCGACGGGTATCGTCAAGTGGTTCAACAATGCAAAGGGCTATGGATTCGTGACGCCCGACGAGGGCGAGCAGGACATCTTCGTACACTTCTCGGCCATCGCCATGGAAGGGTACCGGACCCTGAAGGAAGGCCAGCGCGTGGAGTTCGACGTCGAGGAAGGCCCCAAGGGCCTGCACGCGCACAACCTGCAACGCGTCAATTGATCGATGTCTTGACCCTGTAAAAACGATGCCGGCCCTCGGGCCGGCATCCTCGTCTCTCGGGACCAGCGTCTGCGGCGCGGCCGGAAGCCCAGCCGCAGACGCGTCCCTTCGTCACTCCTTGAGCCGGTTCACGCCCATCACCCGAAGCGCAAGCTTTTGGTACAGGGGCTCGGTCGTCCCGCGCTTCATGTTCCAGATGAAGTAGCGCTCGAAGGCCGCCTTGGCCCAGTGCACCCACTTGCCTTTCTTCGCCCAGGTGACGTTGCGCGGGGGTATCTGCGGCAGCGCGATGAAGGCCGCGCCCGTGTCCCCCATGTCGGCGAGGCAGAAGGCATTCCAGGTCGCCACCTTCTCGGGTTTCTCACCCTTGATGGCGTGATGGATGTTGTGCGCCACGGCCGTCACCATCGACTCGATCATGTAGCCGGTTTTCGGCGTCCCCGTGGGCACCGGCGTCGCCTCCACCGGCGGGATGGCGATGCAGACGCCAACCGCGTAGACGTTTTGCCACTTCGTGTTGCGCTGGCACTGGTCGACCTTGACGAAGCCCCGCGGATTGACCAGGTCCGCCCCGACCGCGGCAACCGGATCCACGCCCTTGAAGGCTGGAAGCATCATCGAGTACTTGAACGGCAGCTGGTGCTCCTTGATGACCTGCCCGTTCGCATCGTGCTCGGCCACGTGCATCGTTCCGGCCTCGACCCTGGTCACCTTCGCGTTGGTGATCCAGTTGATGTGCCGGTGCCGCATCTCCGATTCGAGCAGCCCCTTGGAGTCGCCGACCCCGCCCAGCCCCAGGTGCCCGATGTAGGGCTCGGAGGTCACGAAGGTCATCGGCACCTTGTCGCGGATCTTCCGGCGACGCAGGTCCGTGTCCATGATCATCGCGAACTCGTAGGCCGGCCCGAAGCACGAGGCGCCCTGCGCGGCTCCGACCACCACCGGACCCGGGGCCTTCACGAACTCCTGCCACTTCTCGTAGGCGTGCTCGGCGTGGTCGACCGTGCACACCGAGACCGTGTGGCCCTTCGGGCCGAGCCCCTCCACCTCGTCGAACGCGAGCTTCGGGCCGGTGGCGATGACCAGGTAGTCGTAGTCCACCACGCGACCGTTCGCCAGGACGAGCTGGTTGTCGTCGGGCTTGATCTCGACGACCGGCTGCGCAATGAAGTCGATGCCCTTGTTCGCAAGAGGCTGCTCGAGGTCGAAGCTGATGTCGGCCCGCGTCCGCCAGCCGACGGCGACCCAGGGGTTGGACGGAACGAAGTGGAAGCTCGGTCCCGCCGCGATGGCGGTGACCTTGTGCCCCGCGCCCAGCTCCGCCTTGATGTCATACGCGGCCGGGAGGCCGCCGGTGCTCACTCCCATGATCACGATGTGCGCCATACCACTCCTCCTCATCACCCGTTGTTGTTCATTGCCCCAGAAGCCCGAGGCCAAGCGACAGCCCCACCCCAGGAACGCTCTTTAGCTGATTCCAGCGAGTGCGGTGCCGCATCCGCGACCCCACCGTGATGCGCGACAAGAACCTGATCGATTATCGTCGCGACGCGGCCGGGGATGCTCGGCACCCCTCACATATTGGCGATCACCGCAGCCCCGAAGCCGGAGCACGACAGCTTGGTCGCCCCGTCCATCAGGCGGTGCAGGTCGTACGTGACGGTCTTGTGGGAGATCGCGCCCTCCACGCCCCTGATCACCAGGTCGGCCGCCTTGCTCCAGCCCATGTGGCGCAGCATCATCTCCGCCGACAGGATCAGCGAGCTCGGGTTGACCATGTCCTTGCCGGCGTACTTCGGCGCGGTGCCGTGCGTCGCCTCGAACATCGCGACGCTGTCGGACAGGTTCGCGCCGGGCGCCATGCCGATGCCGCCCACCTGGGCCGCGAGCGCGTCCGAGATGTAGTCGCCGTTGAGGTTCAGCGTCGCGATGACGCTGTACTCCTTCGGGCGCAACAGGATCTGCTGCAGGAAGGCGTCGGCGATGACGTCCTTGACGACGATCTCCCGCCCGGTGTGCGGGTTCTTGAAGGCGCACCAGGGGCCGCCGTCGATCTCGACCGCGCCGAATTCCTCCTTCGCGAGCTCGTAGCCCCAGCTCTTAAAGGCGCCTTCCGTGAACTTCATGATGTTGCCCTTGTGGACCAGGGTCACCGACGGGCGGTCGTTGTCGATCGCGTACTGCAGCGCCTTGCGCACCAGGCGCCGCGTGCCCTCGCTGGAGACCGGCTTGACGCCGATGCCGCAGGTCGCGGGGAAGCGGATCTTCTTCACGCCCATCTCGGTCTGGAGGAAGTCCACGACCTTCTTCACCTCGGGCGTCCCGGCCGCCCACTCGATGCCGGCGTAGATGTCCTCGGAGTTCTCGCGGAAGATCACCATGTCGGTGTGCTCGGGCTCGCGCAGCGGGCTGGGCGTCCCCGCGAAATACCGGACCGGCCGGAGGCAGACGTACAGGTCGAGCTCCTGGCGCAGGGTGACGTTCAGGGAGCGGATGCCGCCGCCGACCGGCGTGGTCAGCGGGCCCTTGATCGAGACCACGAGCTCGCGGACCGCGTCCATGGTTTCCGCCGGCAGCCAGACGTCGCCGCCGTACACCCGGGTCGATTTTTCGCCGGCGTAGATCTCCATCCAGCGGATCGCCCGGCTGCCGCCGTAGGCCTTGGCGACAGCGGCGTCAGTGACGGCGCGCATCACCGGGGTGATGTCGACGCCGATGCCGTCGCCCTCGATGAAGGGAATGATCGGGTTGCTCGGGACGTTCAGGGAATAGTCGGCGTTGACCGTGATCTTGGCGCCGTCCGCCGGCAACTGGATCTTGTCGTAGGGCATCGGGTGGGTCCTCGGCAGGGTCGAAGAGGCCGGAAATGGTAGCACCCGCCCGCGCCGGCCTGACGGGTTTCTCGCACGGCACGATGCGCCGGGTGATCCCCTTCAACAAGCCCTACGGGCTGCTCACAGACGGCCTCACGCTCCCTGCCGAGTGATCGCCGGGCGCAGATTTCGGCAATACTTGGCGAACCCCGGCGGAACGGCCTGAACTGCCGATGAGATGGACCCCCCACGTCACCGTCGCAGCCATCGCGGAACGGCAGGGCGCACTTCTGCTCGTCGAGGAGGCGATCCAGGGCCGGCTCGTCCTCAACCAGCCCGCCGGCCACTGGGAGGAGGACGAGTCGCTCACCGACGCCGTCCAGCGCGAAGTCCTGGAGGAGACCGGGTACGCCTTCGTGCCGGAGGCCCTGATCGGGATCTATCGCTGGGACGTCCCCGATCGCGACCTCACCTACCTGCGCTTCGTGTTCGCCGGTCGGGTCGGTCCCGTCCCCGTCCGCGAGACGCTCGACCACAACATCCTGCGGGCCCTGTGGCTGTCGCCCGAGGAGCTGCAGACCGAGCACGCCCGCCTGCGCTCTCCGATGGTCCTGCGCTGCGTGCAGGACTACCTCGCCGGACGGCGCTTTCCACTCGAGATCCTCAGTGAGATTCCCTGAGCACGACAGGCCCGCGCCAAACGCCGTCGCCCGGCGTCGCGGTTAGCACGATGGCACGCGTCTTCGTCGGGCTGTCCGGGGGCGTCGACTCGGCCGTCGCCGCCGCCCTGCTCGTCGAGCAGGGTCACGCGGTCGAGGCCGTGTTCATGAAGAACTGGGAGGAGGACGACACGGCGGACTACTGCAGCGCCGCGGCAGACCTCGCCGAGGCGCAGGCGGTCGCCGACCGGCTCGGCGTCCGGTTCTGGTCCGTCAACTTCGCTACGGAATATTGGGAGCGCGTCTTCGCCCATTTCCTGGCCGAGTACCGCGCCGGCCGCACGCCCAACCCCGACGTCCTGTGCAACCGCGAGATCAAGTTCCGCGCGTTCCTCGACTACGCCCTGGCCCAGGGCGCCGAGGCGATCGCGACCGGCCATTACGCGCGCCGGGTCGACCACGCCGACGGCGTGCATCTGCGGCAGGCGGCTGACGCGGACAAGGACCAGACCTATTTCCTGCACGCGCTCGACCAGTCGCAGCTGCGCCCTGCCCTGTTCCCGCTCGGTGAGCTCACCAAGCCCCAGGTGCGCGAGATCGCCCGGGCGCGTGGCCTGCCCAACCACGCCCGGCGGGACAGCACCGGCATCTGCTTCATCGGCGAGCGCCGCTTCCGGGACTTCCTGCAGCGCTACCTGCCGGCGTGCCCCGGCGACATCCGCACGCCCGACGGCACCCCGATCGGCCGCCACGACGGCCTGATGTACTACACCCTGGGCCAGCGGCACGGCATCGGCGTCGGCGGCGTCCGGGGGGCGAACGACGAGCCCTGGTTCGTGGTGGGCAAGGACCTCGAGCGGAACACCCTGGTGGTGGCGCAGGGCCACGATCATCCGCTCCTGTACAGCGCATCCCTCCTCGCGACACCGCTCACCTGGGTGCTCGGCACCGCCCCGGCCGCCGACTTTCGTTGCGCGGCGCGATGCCGGCACCGGCAGCCCCTGCAGCCTTGCACCGTGACGCTGACCGCGGACGCCTGCTCGGCGCGCGTGCGCTTCGACCAGCCGCAGCGCGCGGTGACACCGGGGCAATCCGTGGTCTTCTACCGCGACGGCGACTGCCTCGGCGGCGGGGTCATCGAGCGAACCGAGTGAGCGCGACTTGGCGTCAGGCCCGCGGCTTAGGAGAATCCCCTCAGCAGCCACCGAGCGACCGTACCCCATGCGCCCCGAAACCGACCGCGTCCTCGCCCTCGCCGGTGTCTTCCAGGCGGCGCTGCTCACCCAGCAGGCGGCGCGCGAGGGCAGGCCCCAGAGCGCGGCCGCAACCGCCAGCCTGGAGAGCGTGTTCCGGATCGACGCCGAATCGGTGCCCGCAGTCTTTGGTGGCCCCGCCGGCGTCACGCTCGGTCTGCACGAGGTCGTCAGCCAGCTGGCGCACCCCGCGCGGCAGCGGGTCGAGGTGGCACGCTATGCCATCTCGCTCCTGCAGCTGGAACGCAAGCTCGCCGCGAACCCGCAGCGACTGGAGGCCATAGGCAACGGCCTGCAGGTCGCAGCCAGCCACCTGACCGAACAGGTGTCGGCCACCGACCCCGAGACCGTCACGGCCCTCGCCGAGCTCTACCGCGAGCAGATCAGCACCCTGTCGCCGCGCATCATGGTCCAGGGCGACCCGGGCCTCCTGCAGCGGGCCGAGACCGGCGCCCGCATCCGCGCCTTCCTCCTCGCGGGCATCCGCGCGGCGCGGCTCTGGCAGCAGTGCGGCGGCCGCCGCTGGCACCTGTTCCTGCGCCGGCGGGCGCTGATCGACGCCGCGCGCCGCGTCCTTCGGACCATCGAAGAGACCGGGACCGGCACCCCGTCCGGCTGATACCCGCCACCGGCCCGCGCGGTGCATTTTTGCACTGCAAAAAATACAATTCCCCGCCCGCTTCCGCGCCCTGCTCCCTAGCCTCCGGAGTCCAACATGAGCAACAGCTTCAACGCCAAGGCCAGCATCGACGTCGCCGGCAGGCGCTTCGAGATCTTCCGGGTCAACGCGATCGGCGGTACCGAGCGCCTGCCGTTCTCGATGAAGATCCTGCTCGAGAACCTGTTGCGCCACGAGGACGGCGTGACCGTGACTGCGGCCGACATCGAGGCGGTGATCCAGTGGGATCCCGCGGCGGAGCCCAGCCGCGAGATCCAGTACCGGCCGGCGCGGGTGCTCATGCAGGACTTCACGGGCGTCCCGGCGGTGGTGGATCTGGCCGCGATGCGCGACGCGATGAAGGCGCTGGGCGGCAACCCCGACCGGATCAACCCGCTGCAGCCCGCCGAGTTGGTCATCGACCACTCGGTGCAGGTCGACCACTTCGGCACGGCCGACGCTTTCGCCAAGAACGCCGCGCTCGAGTTCGAGCGCAACCAGGAGCGCTACGGCTTCCTGAAGTGGGGTCAGAAGGCCTTCTCCAACTTCAAGGTGGTGCCGCCCGACACCGGCATCGTCCACCAGGTCAACGTCGAGTACCTGGCCCGCGTGGTGTTCGGGCAGGTGAACGACGGCGTCCTGCAGGCCTACCCGGACACCCTCGTGGGGACCGACTCGCACACGACCATGGTCAACGGCATCGGTGTCCTCGGCTGGGGCGTCGGCGGCATCGAGGCCGAGGCCTCGATGCTCGGTCAGCCGGTGTCCATGCTGATCCCGAAGGTCGTCGGCTTCGAGCTCTCCGGCCAGCTCCGCGAGGGCGTGACCGCGACCGACCTCGTCCTGACGGTCACGCAGATGCTGCGCAAGCACGGCGTGGTCGGGAAGTTCGTCGAGTTCTACGGCCCGGCCGTCGCCGGCCTGCCGATGGGCGAGCGCTGCACGATCGCCAACATGGCGCCGGAGTACGGCGCGACCTGCGGCCTGTTCCCGATCGACCAGGAGACGCTGGACTACCTGCGGCTCACCGGCCGAGGGGACGACGAGATCGCGCTGGTGGAGGCCTATGCAAAGGCGCAGGGCATGTTCCACACCGCCGACAGCCCGGTGCCGCAGTTCAGCGAGACCCTGCGGCTCGATCTCGGCGACGTGGTGCCGAGCCTCGCCGGACCGAAGCGGCCGCAGGACCGCGTGGCGCTCTCGGACATCGGCCCGTCGTTCGCGACCGCCCTCGCGGCGCTCCGGCGCGAGCGCAACCTGCCCGACCGCGGGCCGGTGCAGACGCGCATCGCCGGCAAGGACGTCGCCGTGCGCGACGGCTCGGTCGTCATCGCCGCCATCACCTCCTGCACCAACACCTCGAACCCCTCGGTGATGCTGGCCGCCGGGCTCGTCGCGAAGAAGGCCGTGGCGCGTGGCCTGCGGGCCCAGCCCTGGGTCAAGACCTCGCTCGGGCCGGGCTCCATGGCGGTGACCCGCTATCTCGAGCGCGCCGGGCTGACGGCGCCGTTGCAGGCGCTGGGCTTCCACGTCACCGGCTACGGCTGCACGGTATGCATCGGCAACACCGGTCCGCTGATACCCGAGGTGTCCGAGGCTATAGGCAGGCACGACCTCGCCGCCGTCTCCGTGCTGTCGGGCAACCGCAACTTCGAGGGTCGCGTCCACCCCGAGGTGCGCATGAACTACCTGGCCTCGCCGCCCCTCGTGGTCGCCTACGCGATCGCCGGACGCATGGACTTCGACCCATACAGCGAGCCGCTCTGCAGCGACGCGGCCGGCACGCCGGTCTACCTGCGCGACATCTGGCCGTCGCAGCAGGAGATCGCTGCGGCCGTCCGCGAGAACGTGTCGCGCGAGGAGTTCCTCGCCGCCTACGCCGACGTGTTCCGCGGCGACGACCGCTGGCAGGCCCTGCAGGCCACCGAGGCGAAGGTCTTCGACTGGCCCGCCGACTCGACCTACATCCAGAACCCGCCGTACTTCACCGGCATGGGGCTCACGCCGGAACCGGTGGCGGACATCCGGGGCGCTCGTGCGCTCGCCGTGCTCGGCGACTCGGTCACCACCGACCACATCTCGCCCGCCGGCTCCATCAAGGCGAACAGCCCGGCCGGCAAGTACCTGCAGGCGCACGGCGTCGCGCCAGCGGATTTCAATTCCTACGGCTCGCGCCGCGGCAACCACGAGGTGATGATGCGTGGGACCTTTGCCAACATCCGGCTGCGCAACCTGATGGCGCCCGGCACCGAGGGCGGGGTCACCCTGCACCAGCCGGGTGGCGAGCAGATGAGCATCTACGACGCGGCGATGCGCTACCTCGCCGACGGTGTGCCGGCCATCGTGATCGCGGGCAAGGAGTACGGCTCGGGCTCGTCACGCGACTGGGCCGCCAAGGGCCCCCGCCTGCTCGGCGTGCGCGCCGTCATCGCCGAGAGCTACGAACGGATCCACCGCACCAACCTCGTCTGCATGGGCGTGCTGCCGCTGCAGTTCCCGGACGGCGCGACGGCGCAGTCGCTCGGGCTCACCGGCTACGAGACCTACGACGTCGTCGGCCTCGGCGACGGGTCAGCGAAGCAGGTCGAGGTGACGGCGACGGATGCCGCGGGCAGCGTCAAGCGCTTCGACGCGACGGTGCGAATCGATACGCCGAACGAGGTGGACTACTATCGCCACGGCGGCATCCTGCAGTACGTGCTGCGGAAGCTGGCGGGCGAATGACCGAAGGATCGCGCCGCCAGAGCCGAAACGCGGCGTGCGGGTCGGGGTCGGCGGGACCGTAAGCGGCAGGGGGGCCGCTTACGAGCCTACAGGGATG